>Ga0115842_100745_pt1 | contig 13173 bp, 5 predicted proteins | sample InSIn2SAF170_2_FD_83856 | JGI IMG/M metagenome (GOLD analysis project Ga0115842, IMG submission 83856)
TGGTCCGGATGGTGGCCCATTTTGATGTGGGGGCAAAAGTCTCCTCATAATCAACCCCTTCCTTCTGTGAAAAACCTTTTGCCACAAGCCTGAATTTGTGCTTATCAAGTGAGTCGTCTGCTTTATACTTGTTCTTGTAGACCCACTTGCAACCAATTGGTTTGGTTCCTAATGGATGATCAACCAGCTTCCAAGTGCCATTCTTTATCAGGGCATCATACTCCTTTTGCATCGCTTCTTTCCATTCGTCATAAGAAGCAATTTATTTGGAGGAAGTTGGTTCGAAATTTGTAGACAAATTCAATTCACAATCATAAGAAACATCAATGTCAACAGGTTAATCAGATTCATCTACAACACCTCCATTTTGCCGGTTTGAATTTCTAGTTCCTATCTTTCCAACTTCATCAGGATGAACACTTTGAAGTGTCTTTGTCAGCCACTTTGTTGGACCTTTCTCAGATGGTTCAGGCTACTCCGTTGATTTTGTTGGAACTGAATCAGGATTGAGTCTCACAATTCTATCAATCACATCACTGAACGTATCATTTGTTGTTGGAGTTTCATGCGAGGGAGAGAGTTCTTCAGAAGAAGATTCCACAGGTTGATCTAGTATAGGAATATCCCCTTCAAGATGTGGAATCTAATTATCAAATTCTTGAAATGATTTTTCATTTGTGAATCTATCCAAGCAATCAAGTTGCCGCTCAACAAAATTGTCAGTTTTGGATGATTCAATAAAGATTACATCTCTAGATACAAAAAACTTTTTATTGACTTCGTCATAGAGACAGTATGCTTTAGAGGTGCTTGAATACCCCAGGAAGATACACTTATGACTTCTTGCACCAAGTGTGTTTCTATGTACCTTTGGTATCAAGGCATAACAGGTGGAACCAAAGACCTTGAGATGCTTTACCGAAGGAACATGCCCATACCACATTTCATAGGGAGTCTTGTTTCTGATAGCATTATATGGACATCTATTCTTTATATATACAACACATAGAACTACATCAGCCCAAAACATCAATTTTACATTTTTGAAAAACATCATGGAGCGTACCATATTTAAGATTGTCCTATTCATTATTTCAGTTACACCGTTCTCTTGGGGATTATAAGGCACAGTGGTTTGATGTTTGATCCCATAGTGGTGAAGATAGTTTTCAAATTCATTTGAAGTATATTCTTTTCCATTATTAGTGTGAATAGAGCCAATACGATATTATGCATCATTTTCAATCCATGTATGAAAGTTCTTGAATGTTTGAAAAGCATCAGATTTTTTCTTCAATAAATAAACCCAACACATTCTGGTGTAGTCATCAATAAATGTCATCATATATTTATTTCCATTTGTAGAAGGAACAAGCATTGGACCACATAAATCTGAATGAATGAGTTCAATTTTTCTATGTGCTCTTGAATGTGAATCATGAAAAGACTGTTTGCTATGCTTTCCTAGAATACAAGCATCACATTGCTTAAGTTTCCTAGGAATTGTAGGCAAACCAGCAACACCATTTTTCTTCAACAAGCGGAGGCTATCATAGTTCAAACGTCCAAATCTAGAATTCCATAATAAACTTGATGGAAGTGTACCTTCTTCATAATGAGAGTTGTATGAAAAATGTTGTGCACGAGTAGAGGTAACCTGCAGCTTGAGAAGCCTTTCTTCTTCTATCCCCCTCATGACAAGTGAGTGGTTGGATGCTTTTCTCACCTCAAGCTTGCCATCAAACATATGAATGGTGTGACCTTGCTGGTCGATGTGGACCGAGGACAACAAGTTTCTCTTCAGTTGTGGGAGATATAGAACATGATGAAAAAGAAAGTTTGGAAGACCAGGAAATTTGGGCTTGATTGTGCCAAGCTCTAATGGCTTGAGTTTTGATTGGTTTGCAAAGTATATTGCTTCATCTACATTGTCATTATATTCTTCAAAAGAATATTTTCTATGAGTCATGTGGCAAGTTGCTACTGAATCAAGTAACCAATAATTTTTCCAAGAAGCAAGTGAATCATTAAATAAATCTTCATTTATTCTAATATTACATTGTGCCACAACATAATGAGTGGATGGAGGTGCTTTACCTTTGTCTGTGTCATTAGTTTTACCTTTTTATTGGTTTCTTTACTGCTCAATTTTGTCCTTTTATCGCTCCAGGAAACTCCCCAAGGTTGTAAATTGGAGATGCCTGGTAACATATGATATTTAATATTGTTCTTCGAACTATTGGAATCAATGATGGTTGAGATCAAGCCAGATAACCATTTTAGCTATGCTTTTACTCAAGACATGCATGAACACCCCAAATAACACAAGGCTTTAGACTGCTAATGCTCAATAGTTTTCAGATTTAATGGATAGATGGAGAACACTGACTATGCCAGCAAATTTCATACATGGACCTATATGAATGGCTAGCTACAAGAAGCAAATGGACTTATTGACTATACTGGTAGATGCACATATAATCACACATATAAACAGCTAACCATAGGCAGCAGAGAAGCTTGCAAATCTAATGTATTAAAGCAGAGATAAGATGACCTTGAACACATAGAAACTCTCAACAAATTGTTCAAGTGCAAGCGTAGAATAGGAGAGGAATGGACATTAAACACATAACAGCAAGAGAAGCTTGTATTATTAAAAATGAAGATGAGAAGCTTGAGGAGCAAAGTCTCATGAGTCTCCAGAAGTTGAACCCCTGTTACATTTAGTTTTCTGCCTTTTATAGGCCCTTTACAATGCTCCTGAGCTCACTAGAAGGCTCGGAGTCTTAGACTTGTCTGATCTGTCCCATAACCGTTTGATTCCCTCAATAGGCAGGTATGGCTCAGAGGTTTTTCCTCTTCTCACAGAGGAATAACCATATCAGATGTTTTGGGCGGCCTGTTGTGATGCATGGGAGCTCCCTCGTGCCAAAGATGCCCCATTATGTTTGTTAGGATGACTGTTGCACTGGCGGGGCCGTTAATGCTCCATGATTTCGTTTGGTTTGGGTTGAGGCATGTATTGGCCCTTCTCCTTCCCTTTCCGGGCTCTGTTTGCTGACCGTCATCTTTCTACTGAATCCTTCTTCTGGTATGTAACATGACTGCAAGACTCCTCTAAGGATGGCTTTCCACTTGAACCAGCAATGGAGTGGCTATCGTGCCTATGAAATCCTTGCACCGGTCCCTTTCAGATGATAACCATGAATGTTTTTCCGTTGTTGTGGCTATTTGGGTCATAAATAGCGGAAACGTTGCAATATTGCTGAATCTCGCCCATCACTGTACTTTTCGGACTTCAAAGGTCCATAAACATGACCAATTCTTTTATCGGGTCCGCCCTTCACATCGTTGTTGCATGTCGCACTGCCCCAAAGTTCTTTCATACTTTATACAATGAAAATGCACCAAAAAATGGCTTTAGCGCGGACTTGAAATAATATACAAGGGAGCGGTGAGTCATATCGGATCCGGCACCCAATATCGCATCGGCAGAATGTAGTGGTCTCTATCAACATCAAGCCCCGACCCTGCGACTTGCTATCGCCGATGAATATCACATCGGCACTTCGGAAGCGAGCGCAATCAAATGTGAGTCACTGGATCGTCGGGATTGATCGGACGGCGGAGGGGCAATTACAATATCGCATCGGCAGAAGTCAAGGGCGTAGCCTTTACACATGGATGCAATTTTCCGATAGCGATGAGACCATGGACCCAATAAAAGAATTAGCCACAGTTTAAAGTCATGTCGCGTCCGAAGGGGCAATTGGTGATCGGCAATCGGCGATTATTAAAAACATGGCTTATGAAAGACCTATGAAAAGCTGCGATTGCGATGAGGGAAAAGGGGCTTATGAAAAGAGCATGGTCACACGATCGTGGTTTTGTGACCGTTTGAACACAGCGCCCTGGGGCTAAGGAAATATGGGTTATGCGGAGTTTGGTAGGAGAACAAGGAAAGCGGGGAATGAAGAGGTTTTAGAAGGAAAAATAAAGATAGCGAGGCTTATGCAAGCGTGAGAAGAATGAAGGAGAGTGAGAAAGGTGGCTGATGCGAGTCTCCTTTTAAGCACGAACAACACCGCTAGACCCGAATTTGACCTTCAAATATTGAAGTTTGTAGCAGAGCTAACAAGGACATCTCTCCACGAGACGTTCTTTTATCAAGAACTCTCCTTCGGTGTGACAAAATATCAAACTCTCACGTGAAGTGGCATACTTTGATCCTTCAACATGCTAGCAAACAAGGATCTCAACATCAAAGCACCATTTCAACAAAAATCAAAAGAAAGCATGGCATTAATGCATCTTATACCTCCACTTCTGGGGATAGCCTGAAAATGCACACCTCTAGTGAAGAAACAGATTGCATGGTTCAATTCCTAGCAAAAAATCTTGAAATATGACTGTAAACTTGACCCATTTTTGACTTGGTTAAATTTGGGCTCCTCGGGAATCTCAAAGATTCGTCAAAGATTCTCTTCTACAGGATTAATGAAATTTGGCTTCCCATATGAGTACACTGATAATATCATCACGTTTCCTGCAAAAAACTGAGTAAAATGAGTATAAAGTCAACCTACTTTTAAAACTGTCATTTTTTAGCTTTCCAAGAATCTTAAAAATTCATCAAGATTCCTAGTTGACCAATAATTTAACTTACTATAACTTTTACATACGATGCCAAATTGAAGTGTCGTCTGCATCATTAGAAAGCTTGTAACGAGTTTTTTATCTAACCCTAGTTTCATGACAATCCAAGGACTTTGATTTTTGAGTCTTTCCTAAACCGTTTTTTATTATTGAGTGTTTTTAGATCCACCCGGATTAAGGAGGTTCTTCCATAAGTATTTCCTTTACAAAGAGGGAGTGTTGAAATTTGTAGTTCAAACAATTACTTTTGCTCAGGTCTTGTGTCTAGGCATATAGAAGTCATCCACATCACCTTAAAACACTTGCTCAAGATTGAACAATTTGCAAATGAAAAGTTTAACTCAAGGAAAAAAAACAAATATTAATATGTTGACTCATTAAGTTACAATAAAACTTAGAAAAAAGTAAACCATTTATTTTAGTGAATAAATTTTAATTTTAGCCGTTAATATTCAAATTTTAATCTTAGCCGTTGATCTTCAAAGAAGTGAAATTTAATCTCGTCTCTCAATCACTTAGAGATTAGGTTAGAGTTACGATTAGAGTTCAGACACACAACAATGGCATTATGCTCGAGAGGGGAGTGTAATATTTCAATATGTCAAGTTTGAGGAAAGTGCAAGAAGCGGCGAGAAAGAAGACACTTCTAGATTATATGAGGAAAACCGAATGACAAATCTAAGGCTTGATCCGTTGGATAATTCCAAGGTTATTGCTCTTTATATAATTCCTTAATGGGGCCAATATCCTAAGACGAGAATCCAATTAGATTAATTTACTTCCACAAAATTTTATATGTTTAAGTTTATCGAAGGATAATTCCAAGGTTATTGCTCTTTATATAATTCCTTAATGGGCCAAATATCTTAAGACGAAAGTCCAAGTAGGTTAATTTACTTCCACTAAATTTTACATGTTTAAAAGTTTATCGAAGGATAATTCCAAGGTTACTGCTCTTTATATAATTCCTTAATGGGGCCAATATCTTAAAACGAAAGTCCAAGTAGGTTAATTTACTTCCACTAAATTTTATGTGTTAAAAACTTAAACGTTGTTTAGTAATTAATGGTTGGGAATATTGCTATTTCTGTAATTCCTTAATAAGCCCAAGGTCATTGCTCTTTATATAATTCCTTAATGGGTCTAATATCCTAAAATGAGAGTCCAAGTAACCTAATTTACTTCTTTGAATTTTATGGGTTGTTGTGTATTTGTTCAGTGTTTAATCGTTGGAAATATATTTATATAATTTTTCAATAGGCTGAGTCCGAGTAAGTTAATTTACTTGGACTGCGTTTTATATCTTTTTAAATGGGTTTTATATTACTTGGACTGCGTTTTATATTTTTTTTAAAGGGAAGTTGTCCCTTGAAAAAGCCTTTTTTAATATATTAGGTTCAATATTTACAAATAAAAAATTTACATCAGTCACATCACATCGATATATAGCTACTCAATGATAGCCATGCAACTCCCAAAGAAGAGACACATCGACATATAGCTGCCCAATAATATTGCAATGATAGCTGCACAACTCCCAAGGAAGAGATTCGATCGTAAGCGAGGTGCAAGAAAGCCTAACAACTCCCGCTACAAGACCAATGCATTCAAGAAAGCCAACAACTCCCGCTACAAGACCAGTGCATTCAGTGAGTCAAGTGCGAGAAAGCCGACAACTCCCGCTACAAGACCAGTGCATTGAAGTGCTTGGACTGAGTTTTATAGATTGTCGACAACTCCCGCTACAAGACCAGTGCATTGAAGTGCTTGGACTGAGTTTTATAGATTGTTATGTATTTGTTCAGTAATTAATTGTTGAGAATTAAATATAAATTATTGGAGTCCGAGTAGGTTAATTTATTTCCACTAAATTTTATGAATGAATTTTATATATTGAATTTTATATTTCGTGGTGTATTTGTAATTAATTGTTAAGAATTAAATATAAATTACTGAAGTCCTTAAGTAGGTTAATTTACTTCCACTAAATTTTATATGTTGTTGTGTATTTGTTCAGTGATTGATTGTTGGGAAGAACTTTGTCGTTCAGTAATATATTGTCGGGAAGAATTTTGTTGTTCAGTAATATATTGTTGGGAAGAATTTTTGTTTTTGTTATCGTGCATGGTTGGGAAGAATTCTGTCTATTAGTTGTTGTGTATTTGTTTAATTTTATGGGTTGTTGCGTATTTGTTCAGTAATTAATAATTTGTTGTTGTGTATTTGTTCAATTTTATGGGTTGTTGCGTATTTGTTCAGTAATTAATAATTTGTTCAGTAATTAATTGTTGGGAAGAATATTGTTCAGTAATTAATTGTCGGGAAGAATTTTGTTTATGTGTTATCGTGTATGGTTGGGAAGAATTTTGCTTATTTGTCGGGAAGAATTTTGTTTATGTGTTATCGTGTATGGTTGAGAAGAATTTTGCTTATTTGTTGTTGTGTATTTGTAACTAATTGTTGAGAATTAAATATATATTATTGGATTCGGATAAATTTGCTCATCTATTCATCTTTGCTCATCTCTATTAAATTTTAAACTATTAACTTCGCTAAAATCTGACATCCATTTAGAACCGATTTGTTGGGCAGTTTCCACTATTTTGTCTTAGAATCTTAGAAACTTAAATTTTAAACTATTAACTTCGCTAAAATCTGACATCCATTTAGAACCGATTTGTTGGGCAGTTTCCACTATTTTGTCTTAGAATCTTAGAAACTTACTCGTGTATTTTTGTGTTAGAAACTTGGTCGTGTAATTTACTTCAAGTGGGTTAGAAACTCATCGTGTTATTTTGTGTTAGAAAATTAGTAGTGTATTGAAAAATTCAATACACGATTGTCCAAATTTGCTAAATTCTTTGTGTTAGAAACTTAATCATGTATTGGAAAAATACCGATTGATTCAAATTTGCTAATCTTTGTTGATATTTGCTATTTATTAAATGAACTACTAACTTTGTTCATCTCCATTTAGAAATTTAAAATCTGACATCTACAATAAACATGGCTAAATTAATCACAGAATCCAAAATCTGATATCTAAAATAGACATGGCCAACTTAATCACACCCATTAACAGGATGGTGGGGTTTCCCTCTCAAGTCTCAATCTGAGATATGCAACAGACCTGACCAAATAATCACACCCATTGCCCAGATGGTCTCATTTTGCGGGGTAGTGGGCTTTTCCTTCTAGTCACACCGTTTGACCGGTTGGTGATGTTTTCTCCTTTTCTGAAATTCAAATTCTGCAATATTTATCGTATAGGAAGGAGAACGACCATTCGATTTTTGGATAATTTCAAAATTATATACTTCAAAATCTGGCCGAATTAATCACACCTGTTGACATTGACTGGCTAGTGAGTTTTGCTTTTGATACACACCCATTGACGTGGACGGGCTGGTGGGGTTTTCCTTTGAGACGAACCCATCATCCACGTGGTGGTGGCGATTTCTCCTTTTCTTAGAATTCGAACCACGGTAGTGGGGTTTTCCTTTGACTCACACCCATCCACGTGGTGGTGGGCTTTTACCCTTTTCTTAGTATTCGAAATCAATTTTGACACGGGAGGCTTTTCAGTGAAAAAAAACTGGCCGATGTTCAGATTGCGAAAAGAAAGTTTGCTGGAGCGGGAAATGTTTGTTCCACTTTCGCATGGTGGGAAAGACAGAAAAACGTTTGTTCCATCGTACGTATGATAAAGAAAAACAGTGGACAATGAAGAAAAGTTGCTCCGTACAATGCAAATTTTCGCCGGATACCGGAAAACGTGTGGCTTTTTAGTTAAAAAAACTGGCTGATGTTCATATTGCGAAAAAAAGTTTGCAGGAACGGGAAATGTTTGTTCCACTTTCACATGGTGGGAAAGACAGAAAAGCGTTCGTTCCATCGTACGTATGATAAAGAAAAACAGCGGACAATGAAGAAGAGGTGCTCCGTACACTGCAAAAGAAAATTTGTTTGTTCGATTCCATGATGGAGAAAAGTTAAAACCATTTTCCATTCAGAAAGAAAGAAATTTTGTTCATTGTATGCCCTCGAGAAAAGTCTGTTCATTATGGTCGAAAATGTGCTCCGTTTGTTTGATGCATTAGAGGTTGTGGAGATAAATGTTTAGATAAGCAACATCAATTTAATTCCTGTTTATATACATTTTCAGGTATGGCCATATCACTTGAAAGAAGAACTACCACGTTTCATATGAAAGTGAGTCGTTGGGATATTTGCCTCTGCCATGTTTTACATTGTAATTAAAATGTTCTCTCGCAATGAATAACAACAGTGTTGTCTCGCAATGAACAACAGCAGGCTTGAGCACCCCAAGATAATCAATCGAATTTGTGGAAATATGGTGAACTTTTTCATCGACTTGTAAATGATCATTTCTTAGAATTGATAACTTCCTACGCAATTTTCAGAGCTATACAGTAAGAAGGTCTCACCATCCCCCTCGTCTTTTAACAGACGATTATCACCCCAAATAATTACAGGAGATGGCACAAGCGTTCTTATGCCGCATTAGCACAAACGTGATGGCGAATGCTTGAGTAAAAATTTTGTTTGAATGTGGGATCTTTCATCGCTTGTTCAATAAGATTATGAAGCCCATCTCTGTTTCCTCCCATTAGGGCGCGATCTTCATCTGCATAATTAGATAATAGTCTCCTGCGTAATCTCTGTTTTCTTATGGCCTCTCTTCTTCGCTCATGATCCTCGATTCTACATAGTCAAATCCTTATTGCATTAGAACATGCCAAGTTAAACAGAGTTGCAAATTAATTCAGACATGAATTTTCCAGAGACGAGGATCGAATCTCGAAAACGTACTCTAGAAGCAAAGCAAGCTGAGGCCATTCTTGTATGGTCATGTCTTCTTGAATGGTCCTGTCCCTTTCAGAGGCTTCAGTTCCTGAGGTTTGATTACCATTTGCAAAATATCTGAGATTCCACAGTATGAGATTAGTGCAAAATTTCAAAGAGAACCGAATCTGAAAGTTTGTATCCTTGACATCGAGGCTGATAACTCACCTCGGGTTAGCTGAGAAAGAGTCCATAGAATTCCCCGGCGACAGGGAAATCTCCGTTCCGAGAAAAGAGATCTGCTGGAATCTTAAGAATTGATGGCGAGTGGAACCCTGGACCTGCTAAATGAATTAACGTCTTTAAATGGATGCTCACGGCTCAGAAACAACTGAGTTCTTTAATGATTGCGGAACTACCGCCAGGTTTGCTATGATTATGAAATTGTACAGAAGGTTACAGGTCAGGCAAACAACAGTAAGCGATTTTATACAGAGCTTTTTAAATTCTTCAGAGATTTTCTGGCCAAAAAATGAAAAAACATAGTTTCTTCTACGGAGCTTTGTAGAATTCTTCACAGACCAATTATTAAATTTTCTGAATGGAAAGTGAAAAAGACAGATTTTCTGTACAGTCAGCGATTTTATAGAGCTTGTTATATCCTTCAGATATTTTCTGGCCGAAAAATGAAAAAACTTAGTTTCTTCTACAGAGCTTTGTAGAATTCTTCACAGATCAATTATTAAATTTTCTGAATGGAAAGTGAAAAAGACAGATTTTCCTTGTACAGAGCTTGTTAAATTCCTCACAGATCAACGATTAAATTTTCTGACCTAAAATATCCATGGAAACTGATTTGTAATCACATTAGAGAACAAAAATGGGCGCCGCTAAGAATTCGTCACAAATCAACGATTAAATTTTCTGACCAAAAATATTCATGGAAACTGCTTTGTAACCACATTAAAGAACAAAAATGGGCGACGCTAAATTCATCAACAACTGATCACTCGACAAAAAGTCTAAAGACAGAAGATCACAACTATGTTCATATACGCTACTAAGTTATGAAAAACTTGAGATAAGAGAGAAAATCTGCTGCAGACATGGAGATCAATGACTAACTTCGGAAGAAGGAACAATAAAGGCCTGAAAACTGCTCAGCTAATTTATTCTTAAAAAAACTTGTGTTTTCTTGTACAGAGCTTGTTATATTCTAAACAGATCAATGAGTGAAGTTGCTGACTGAAAATATTCATTGAAACTGATTTATAACCTCCAACTGAAAATATAAGTTTCTGACTCAAAAATATCCATTGAAACTGATTTATAACCTCCAGCCGAAAATATTCATCGAAACTGATTTATAACCACACCAGCGAACAAAGGTCGGCACCGCTAACTTGGTCAAAAACTGATCAATCGACAAAGAGACTGAAGATCACAACTATGTTCGTTCTAGGCTACTAAGTTGTGAAATGCTAGAGATATGAGAGCAAATCTGCTGCTAAAATGGAGATCAATGACAAATTGATGGGAGCATCAAGGACAAGAAAAGCAGATATAAAGGCCGGAAAGCTGCCTAACCATTCTATCCTACAAGAACTTGTTAAATTCCCCAGAGATTAATGATTGAACATCGTAATACCTAAAATTTATACAAAATTGAAAATCGTAACTATGTTAAATCTAGGCTTCTAAGTTGTGAAATACTACAGACAAGAGTGCTCCAGAAAAGGAGATCAATGACTGAAATTTATAAAAACATCTAAGAGAACAAAAATAGAGATATAAGGCCTGAAAGCTGATCCACCCTTATATCCCACAAGAACTTGTTAAAACCTCATAGATCAAGAACTTGTTATCATAGATCAATGACTGAACATCATAATATCTAAGATTTCCACAAAATTGAAAAAATGAAGAACAAAATAACGATGTTACAAAACAAAAATCGAAACCGCAACCAAAAAAAATATAGATAGTCGACAAAGACTGCAAGATCGTAAGTTATGCACAGACTTTTTGTTCATTCTAAAGACTCTAAGCTGTACAAAATACTGGAGAATCATCTGCTAGAGAACATCGAACTCCCGAATTTCTCTGGAGTTGTTGAAGCACAAAAGGAGAAATAGAGGCCGGGAAGCCGCTCAATTCTTTAAAGCTTACGATATGACACAAAAACAAAGGTGTTTGCCGTTGTTTTAGGGCAAACAGGGCGCGAAACAGAAACAGAAACAGAAGGAAAAGGATAAATACAAAAGCAAAGGCCGGATCAGAAAATTCAGAAACATTTGAACATAAATTTGCGAAAAGACGGCAAAATTTTCAGTTCTTGCAAGCTTACAACTACAGTGCAGATCATCCCACAAAATGCAACTAAATTCTGCAAAAATCGGAAGCAATCAACCTATACCATCAATATCCTGGCTTTTTAACCAAACAAGCTTATTTTCCTCCTAACTAGAAAAAGCAAGAGTGATAAATCCAATGAAACGTCAGCGAAATTTAGTTTACCGATCAATCCACTAAAACATACACCGAAATTTTAGTTCAGCTTCCATTTAGACTGTCAACTCTGTGAAAGGAATACTTCATTTTCGCCAACCATTAACTGACATTGAGAAGCAGGGTAATACTCGCTTACCTGAGACGAATTTTGCATTCCAGAAAGGCAAAGAGGGAATCCACCGGTCGAATACTGCTGCGCTACCATTTTCCTCCCCCAGCCGGCGTTTATAACATTCGAGAGGTTATCTTCCACGGCTTTCCAGAGCTTCTCAATGCTTCCGGAGTGCTACGTGGGTCACCGAAATTTAAAGAATTCAAGACTCTCGCACGATTCTTCAGACAAGAAACGTCCCTCAAGACTAACAGGTTCCATGTGACCACGCTATCACTACGGCAAACGTCTCTGAAATGCTCTTCAAGACTCGCAACAGGTTCCATGTGACCGTGCCACCACTACGACACCGTTGACATGTGGGAGTTTCCAATGGGCCACGTGGGATTAAGTCTACGATTTTTACTATTTCATTTGCCACGTTGCATTTCCATGTGTCAAAACCATAACCGTCTTTTTTTATCTCAATGGAAATCATTTTCCACGTCATCGTTTTTTTTTTTAATTTTCCATGTTTTTGGACGATTTTGTGGTGGCTAAACTAAAGCCTCACATACGTTGGTTGGTCAGACACGTTAAGTCGGTGTTTAATGGTCACACACGCAATGTGGCTGAGGAACCCACAAATGGAATACAAAGTTTACCGATTGTGATTTATTCTTATGTTGTATTTTGTATTTATGTGGATTATATTCTCTATTAGCTGAGTATATTTATAAAATAGATATAAATATATTGTTTTTATAGTTATTTTATTTATAAATTATAAAACTAAATTTTTTAATATTTATTTATTTTTATTATATTTTTAAATTTTTTGTTAAGTTGTTTGAGTTTGGTAGTAAGTTTGATTTGTAAATTGAGAAACTGTGATCAAGGACATCTAAGTTATCCAAATCAATTAGGATTTCACTATCAAGGCAGGTGGGCACTGTACTTGGCCTGACATGTAAACCATCAAAATCACTTGGGGATCACAATTGGCTTGGGCCATACTAACCCTTAACATAAATGAATTTTGGCCCATTAAATTTTGAACCAATGATTTAACAATACACTCATCACCATCTATTCTAAACCTTATA
>Ga0115842_100747_pt1 | contig 13128 bp, 4 predicted proteins | sample InSIn2SAF170_2_FD_83856 | JGI IMG/M metagenome (GOLD analysis project Ga0115842, IMG submission 83856)
TGCAGGTCATTCCGGTGCTGGGCCCATGGGGAATCCCGGGGCTCTGACACTTCGAAGTGCGTGGTCTTGTTTTGCTTCATCGATTGGCACTCGCAAATCTCCAGGCAATTAACAGTGCGTCACTTCAGGAATTTGTGGTGTTTCTTACAAGTGGCCTCCCGAGGGAAAATCATAGATCCACCAGCTATTGTGCATCCGAATCGTTGTCTCAGTCGGATGCAATTGGAGTACTCTCGGCTCCTGATCTTTGTACTCGACAAGGAGGCCCGTGCTGTGTCTCGGCATAGCAATCTCGAGTAGCGATGCATCCGTTGCCCGTCGTTTTTGGCCATCATTCCAAATGAGGAGCTTTGAAGGTACAACGGTCAAGGCTTACAACCACTGGTACAGTGATATGGAGTATACCCGCATTGTTAACGGGCTCGCATAAACTAGGTATGTTACTCCGCAAATCGTTCATACTGTGCTGGTCCGTGAGGTAAGAGGTGTTTGCAACCAATTCCTTGACCGGCTTGACAGTGTACAATACTGATGGTCACCGTTGCACGCTTATTGTGTTCATGCAGGGACTTGATTACAAAGATCGACGCATTGAGCCGCAACCTCAGGCCGAGGGCCTGGCTTGTCGATCCAGTCTGCAACACCATGCAGGTACGGCTTGCAGATCACCTTCGATGCCAAGCAAGCATTGATTATTTGGACCTGCATTGAAAACGGTATAATGCACATGCTTTTATCGTCTATCTTCAATGTCATTGGGTATCATTTACATCGTTTCCTTCATGCTTTTTGATTCTCACGGGAGAGACGCCAATTTCATGCTGGTATGCGTTGGTTCTAGTAATCAGAACCTTCCTCACCAGGCACAATGACTTGGGAGATCTTCAAGATCAGTCGAGTCAGCTGTGTAGCCAACAACAATTGCTGTTTCTTGCCGATGAGTGGATCGATCACGAAATGCTCACGCATATCGTTGCTTCCTGTTTGCATGCAGTCTACGCCGAGCCTCGTGTTCTTCTCCTTCACCTGTCTTGATTTCACAGACGCTAGTGTCTCGATAGGGCTCAATCCAGAATTCTCCGCAAGCGCCATAGGGATTGCATCGAGAGCGTCGGCAAATGCTCTCATGGCATACTGTTCCAAACCCGGACTCTTCACTGCCGCATCCTCAACGGCCAGCGAACAGGCTATCTCAGCTGCACCACCTCCGTACACGACTCTGTTGTCTCGAACGAGGTTTCGTACAACGCAGAGAGCATCGTGGAGCGAGCGTTTAGCCTCATCAATGATCATCTTGTTGCTGCCTCGCACGAAGACTGTCACAGCACGAGTGTTGGCACACTCTTCGATCACTAACATCTTTTCTCTTGTGGTTCCGAAGCTCATCTCGCGCACAACTCCTGCTCGACCCAGCTTCTCGGGACTTAGATCTTCGAACCGGGGCACGATCCTCCCGTTTGTGGCGATGGCAATAAGCTCGATTTCAGGTCCGCCCACCCATCTCACTGCAGGTAGCTTATTCTGTAGCAGCAGATGGTTGGCTTCATCGTCAAATCCCCACTGGCAAATAGCTAGATTAGCACCAGTATCTTTTATTTGCTTGATCATCTCTTCGAACTTTGTTCGCTCGTATTGCTGTAAGCGTTTGAACTCTTCAACCGATGTGATGTCCAATTTGTGCTTCGTCTTCGGTTTTGGTGGCTCAAACGCGCAAGTGAGAATTGCAATTTTCGCATCACGGACTTCATCAGGCATCTGAGGATGCGAGAAGTCCTTGTCCACGATGACGCCCTTGACTAGCAAAGAGTCCTCCAGAGACCCGCCCGCCTTCCCATCGACTTTGATAAGCTCAAAGTCCACATCCTTCCGGTCTAGATCAGCTACTGACATAACGGCATCGACCGCTATCTTAGAGAACTGATCATGTGCCTTGCTGACGATCTTGCTACCAAGACTAGTTTTCGCAACCTTAAGCAGGTTGTCTATATTGTCTCTTGAAAATGGTATCTCATCGCTGATGTTATCCAGGTGAGCGACCGCAATCTCACAGGCCTGATCATAACCATCGGCGATTCGGATAGGATGAATACCTTTGTCAATAAGATCTGCTGCTTGTTCTAGTAATGAAGCAGCCAGAACCACGACACCAGTTGTGCCGTCACCTATTTCATCGTCTTGTGATTTCGATAGCTCGACAAGAAGTTTCGCAATGTGGTTCGATATTTCCATCTGTCCAAGGATCGTTGCTCCATCGTTCGTTATTGTGATATCACCATCTGGCGAAATGAGAATCTTGTCGAGCCCACGAGGTCCAAGAGAAGTTTTGACTATATTTGCAACAGTTCTAGCTGCCACAATGTGTTGTTTGACTGCGTCAATGCCTGCTGTCCGCTTTTTGTTTCCTTGATCCCGTACGACTATGAAGGGCCTGCCCTGCTCGTCCTTCAATACCTGAGCATTGGACATGTCCAGTTGCATAGCCATCTTCGCAAACAAGGGCGCAGCTGCCCGAATTTATATGCAGCGTGATCAGAACAACCAGTACTGAGCCGTTGTGTAAAGTGGCCACGGAGTCGGTCGGGTATAGGAATGTGGTCTGCGTGCAGTTTGCCGGTGTACGAATAATCCTGCCTGATTGCGAAAAATCTAGAAGTCTTCACACATCTTTCACATCGCGGGTTGGAGACACATTAATTTCCTGGTGCCTCACTAGGTACCTGGTGGATTCTGTTCTGCGTCAAAATATAAGCTAATCCGCAATAGACTTGGTCGACCTCTCTACGTGTTTCGAAAGCGCGTCTGCGATCAGTGGGCTAGAAACTGAACGGAGGTCATTCACATAGTTTCGCTAGTGTCCAACAAACTTGTAACTACCTCAGCAGATGCAACAGATCTGTTGCATCCCTCCAGAATATCAAAATCTGCCAAAGTGCCTAGGTGTATGCCGTCCGCCGCTTCGGCGCATTCCACAATGCAGATCAATGCTTACACGATACAGTGGCTAGCGATATCGATGACATGAGCGACGTGGGCGAGATCCCCAGTAATGGTGTACCCGCGCACAGGGAAAGCGCGATTGAAGCCGAGGTCGAAGCTAAGGATCAATTGCAGGATGAGCTCGCAGATGATATAGGAAAGATCTCAGGCTCAGACGCTAAAGAGGAGGAACTAAATCGTGTTACTGACGACGAGGATGCAGAGGACAACGGCGAAGACGAGTGAGAACAATGCGCCAATACATCAGGTTGTTGGCTCACATGTCATCTAGATTCGAAGTCGAAGCTATTCGCAGTCACGAATGGAGGCGTGCTAAGGTACGCACCGTACACCTCACGAACAGTATCTGGAGGATTGAATTGTATTAGGGCAAGAAAACGGGGCCTAAATCCTTGCTTTACGTGGTAAAGTGGAAAGGTTGGCCAGACTCCGATAATACCCTCGAACCGGAAGAGAACCTCAGGTACGTCTCTTTAGGATAATCGCAAGCGCAAGAACTTAGCTAAGACAGCGAAGCGCCGCGCGAGACATACTAGCAGCATACCACCACAAAATCGGAGGCGCACCTCAACCAGAACCAGAAACAGAGCTCAAGAAGAAGCGATCCACAAAATCCCTCCAAGACACCAGCAACGTCGATTCAACCGCAGAAGAATCCCCCGCCCCTTCAGCAAAACGACAAAAACGAATGACCTCAAACCACGACGATTCCCTCATCAAAGAAGACGATGCGGAAGCCGAATGGGGCGCATGGACGCCAAAAAGCAAAACATGGGAAGACGACATCAAAGAAATTCAAACAGTCGAGCGGGATTCAAAGACACAAGACCTATACATATTCATCGTGTTCAAAAACGGCAAAAAGTCCAAAGTGAAGCGAGAGGCTGTCCACAAGAAATGTCCGCTGAGAATGCTGGAATTCTACGAGAACCATTTGTCAGTATAACCACCATGATACCTCACCTGCACATACATTCGACGGAGTTCGGTTCTCTATTTTCCTCGTTTCCAGTGTTCATAAAAGTGGGAGATGGTTGGGGAATTCGGCGCTTCACGAACAATTTCACTGACGTGTGTTTTCTTGTATAACAGGAACTTTTCGGTAAGCAAATCTGGATCCTATTGATCTGCTTCAGAAGATCTGAACCCATTGGCCAATATTTACGAGGGAGACTAACGAATTCGTCCAGTGAGCATTTCTTGGTCTACTGTACCGAGGGTTTATGGGTTTATGGGTTCATGTGTTGCTTATGGTGTATGGGGCAGCGATTGTACAATCGAGCGAAGTACGAAAGTTTGCGCATTGGCAAGATGTGACCAATGATACAGGGAGCTGAACTACGGCGAATGCAAGGTGTTGTTACTGCTGTTTTAAGAGCTGCACAACTGAGCCCAGAGATGAGGTTCGATATGCGTACAGGCTGTGCGGTGTACTGCTTGGCCAGGCTGCGATTGTTCAGACTGGCTAAGCAGAACTTACCCACGGCCTGAGCTGGACCTGTTCATAACTTAGTTGAAGTCGCACGAGCCCGACTTTCACAAAGAGTCGCTACTATTGCAAAGTCTTATCAAGTGTCCTTTGAGATAGAGCATATGGACGAATTAATGCACATATACTACTCAAATTTCGTGATGAGTACTTGCATCCATAGAAGAACGAGGATATACCTACCTAGGTAGCCAGTTGTTCTCCAACTGTACCTTGATCGAAGCCCTTTTCCCAGCTCCGTCCTAACCCTGATATATCAACATCATATCAAGCCGCCAAAACCTCCCTCGCAACTTCCCTTCCAACACCCTCAGTCCGCTCATCATCGACTTGATATCTCGCCCTCAAAAACCTCCCCCGTCTCCTCGCCCCAGCAACACCATGTTTCATCTCAACCCTCCCCAGCCCCCGAACACTCATACTCAACAAGTTCTTATCATCCTCAATCGTCCAAACACCCCAATCATCATCCGGAACTAGTCTGCGCGCCTCCTCTTCGCTTAACGTCCTCTTTGGCCGGAACAATAATGTACGACCATTACCTTGCTGTTGGGCACGGCGTTTGTTGGCCTCCTCGGAGGTGGTGAAGTTGTGGGCCATGATGCGGAGGACTAGGGCTGCGGCGGAGAGGTTTAGGGTTGTTGCTTGAGCGGCGGTTGATGCTAGGCGGTGGAAGATTGGATTTGAGAGGGTTGGGTGGTGGGCGCGTTGGGAGCGGAACCAGGCTTGGATATCGGAGTTTTGGGGTGTTGTGTCTGGCACGGAGGAGGTTTCTGTGTCGGAGTCGGAGTCGGAGGGGGTTGCTGAGTCGGTGTCGGTGGTGGTGGAGTCTAGCTGCTGGGCATGAGTTCGGCTTCGTGGTCGGACGCGGTGGTGCTGAGCTTCTTCGTCTGTAGTCGCCCCTGTTGAGTCTGTGTCGCTTGGTGAAGCCGATAACATCACAACCGGTTGTCGACGGATAGTTGAGTCATTCTCATAGCTCGCATGACCTTGTAGGTGTTTGGGCAACAACGAAGCCGTTCTCATACTCAAAACAGGCGAAACCCTTCGTTTTAGTCGTTCGATGCGTTCGTCAATGCTCTCGTCAGGCCCAGTATACAGTTCTGTAGTCTCTAAGATCGTATCCAGCTGCTCATCGTCTATATCCTGGATGCCCAGGTCTTCCCATCCTCCTTCGGGTGCAGGAACGTCGAATGGTGAAGAGTTTCGTGACATAGACATTTGAAAGAGGGCCTGTGTTTCAAGCGGATTAGTAGCATGCTTGATTTGTGCTTGTGGTGAGGCTGAGTCCTTGGTCCTATAAAACAGTTGAGCAGACTCTTCTTCATCGCCTTCTGACGGTGACTGTCGCCGAAGTGGTGTTGGTGACCTCTTCCGTGCGACTCTTTGCTGTGAATCACCAGTCAAAACCGGACGTTCGTCCAATTCCTTGTCTTCGGCTTGGACATCGTTATCATCAGGGACATCCCACAACTGGCTTCGCTCTGGAGCTGTGTCGAACGCCATATATTCCGAGCCAGTATCTGAAAGAGCGTGCTCGGAGTGCAGATCCAGCTCTCCATCAAGACCTTCATCAAGTAGATCGATGTGGTCGCTGGTATGCCGGACAAGTGATGGTAGCGATGGTACAACTTCGGGCTGGTGCTCTTGTGATACAGGGTTGCCCTTCAGCTCCGTATCTGTACGCTGTTCTTGAATTTCTGAAGCATGATGGCTCGATGATTGCAATGTCAAATGTGATATCGAAGAACTTTGGGGAAACCGCTGGCCTGACTCAGGTGGCTCTTCTGAGGCCGGGAGTTGCACTGTTGGCTTCCGAATCGCTTTGGTGGGATTACTTTGAATTGTCACATCTCCGCACTGAAAGATCGAAGCTTCCGCTTGAACCTGTAGGTCACGAGGCGTAACTGGTATTTGTGTCTCCAATCCTGCTTGATTCATTTTTCCTGCACTGCTGGATTCTGCAGGGGCTGTCACGTTGGTATATTCAACTTGATTGTCATCTTGCCGAACTTGAGATTCAATAGCAACACGAGCGACTGCTACATCCTCCAATATTGATCGTTCACGCCTCCTTATTAAGGACTCGCTCGAGGAAGCAGATTTGACTGACTGCTCAGCCGGTGGCAGTGTGGCAAGCGTATTTGTGAATTGTGAACATTGAGTTGCTATGGTTTGCGAATCTAACGTCCTACCAAACAGTTTCTTCTTCAGAGCCAACTGAGAAGGCCGCGGCTTATCTGATGGTTGAGAAACAGACTTCGTGGTTGTACTCTGCTGGCTGTCCCGTTTCCTACCTTCATTCGCCTGAATGGCGCCGCGCTGCATCTTATGCAGCGAGAGCTCCAGTACAGGCGATGGTCTCCTGAGCATGGGCGGGATATGAATTACTTCTCTCCCGTCATCGGCCGCATCATTTTCAGCCCCGTCTGACTCAGAAGGCTCGGTCATGACAGAATCTACTCGAGCTCTTGCAGGTTTCGTAGTTCGTTGGTTCACTCCCGAAGAGCGAACGCTCGACACTGGCTCCTTTTTTATCTTGAGTTTTCTAAGCTTCCTTTCTCTGATTAGAGCAGTCTCGACGAATTCTTCAAGTGCTTCATGACTCGCTAGAGCATTGCGTCGCATGTACGTCGGAAGAATCAGGGTGTGATAGAAATCTCTCCATTCGTCATGGGTATGGGAGGGCCCGTAGCCGAGGTCTTCAGCAAGACGGACCCAACAACCATCAAGTTCTTCTGGCTTAGTGTTGCAAACATCGGGAACAGCTAGGTACATACTCCTAGCTTGTTCAGAGGTAAATCCTAAAGCCAGAACACTCTGTTTGAGCGCCCGATCTAGTACGAGACTTTGCCTCAGGCGTCGTCTGCCAGTATCTTCTGTGTCATACCCTTCGTCTGGTTCGGCCTCCAGTTCAGAAGTGAGTGGTGTCGGAGGTAAAGATTGCGCTTGTTCAGCTTTAGCTATCTGGGTACGATGCTGCTCAGTTTCAACATGTGGCTCTTCTTCAAAGTCCAAGGGTTGCAAGATTCCAACATGTTTCCCCGAATCTGGCACTAAAGCGCTCGTGGACTGCATGGAGGCGGACTTGGGTACCTTGACATGACTCGCGCCAGATGTGGCAGGTCCATCTAAGCGCCGTCTTTTAGGCGATCGCTGCATGTCTAACTCTCCCTGCCCTTGATGTTCTACGTCTAATGCCATGTTTTCAGAGATAGTGCGGTGCTGATATTGCACTGTTTCAATGAATCTGCTTCTCCAACTCTGGTAAGTATGATGTGGATGCTTCTCTTCGATTTGCTTGTATATCAAATTTCCCTTCCACTTCCCGCCAGATCTTGCGAATGGGGCTACCCAGTTGTAGAGAATCTGATCATCCTCATCTGTAAAGGCAGTCTTTGTTCGCTTGCCTGCAATCGTCACACTGCCAACAGGTCTTTGCGCACGCGATTTTATGCCAACACGGTGAGTCTCTGGATCCTCAAGTATGCCTTTTCGAATGGAGTCCTCCGCAAAGCTGTATGAGTAGTACCCGTCACCAACAGGTAGATGTCCCTTCCTCGCATGGTCGACTAGGCACATATCGGCGCGGTTTTCGAGAACGACGAGTTCAGCGCCATTGAGTCGCATGTTCTGGATCAGCCATGATCTTTGAGGAACCTGATGACCGACCCAGAACTTGATGCCAGAAAACAATTGACCAGAGGCAGGTGCGGCGACGGTCGTTGGTGCTTCAGCCATTTTCGAGCAGTTTGTGACGCGTCATGAATGCGAAAATGACAGTGATTTCGTGATGGGTGAGATTGCACCCCTTCGGTGACGATACAATAGTTCAATGTTGTGTCGTGACCGCGTCGGGTAAACAGATGAGATAAGCCGGTGGTGGGGTCCGCGGGTCGTTCTTCACGAACACGAACGCACGTGCATGTCAGGCACTTCTCATGGCGAGAAGCGGAATACTGCAGCAAACTTCCGGCACCTGTGCAGAATCTCTTTAGGGTTACAATCTACTGGCCCCTCATTGGCAGTGTACCATATTCCGCTATCCACCTCACAACTGAACTTCCGATAGTTTTTCGAACGACTTCAGGATTATCAACATTGTCCACTTTCTCTACTGCTGCGCACTTCGTACCCCCACCCTGTCCCAGAGTTATCTTCGACATCGCATCCAACGAAATACTCGCTACTGCACCTTCCCACATCTTCAAGCAACCTAAACGAACCTTCCATCCACAGTCAATTGTGCTCAATTGGACAACGATTTCAACATGTCTCAAGACTTGAGTTATAAGGATATTGCAAGCCACAACACCAAGAAGGATCTTTACGTGATCATCCATGACAAAGTCTACAACGCTTCCTCGTTTGTAGACGAGCATCCGTATGTCACACCTCCTTACATTGCATGCCCCTCATTTCATGTGTGTTGCTCTAGAGTCAAGCTGACAGGTTCGATCTAGAGGTGGTGAAGAAGTCCTGCTCGATGTCGGTGGTCAAGACGCTACCGAAGCCTTCGAGGATGTCGGTCACTCGGACGAGGCTCGGGAAATTCTTGAGGGCATGAAAGTCGGTTCATTGAAAAGAGCTGACGGCGACCCAAAGCCAAAGGTTGCTGCCACTGACAAGATCGCTGCGGGCCCCGGCGGCAAGTCTACTAGCGGTGGTCCCGGTTTCGGTGTCGGTCTGTATGCTATCATTCTGGTCGGTGGCTTGGCAGCCTACTTCGCATACTCTTTCATGCAGCCTAAAGACAAATAAACACAAACACACGATACGAGATACGATGAATGACACGCTCAGACAATCCACAGAAGATGCGGGGAGGAGCTCTGAGCACCACTGGAAAACTGCATGGCCGCACATGCGGAAATTATAGACTAGCCACCACGATGAATGCTGGAAGATCTCCAGGCAGAACACGCTGCTTTTATTTTGTTTGCATTTCTGGCGGCAAGATTTTTCCGAAGGGGGTTAAAGAAACTACACATTGACCAGCGGTAGATAGACTCAGCCAATTCCCATATACTTCACATCAACACCGTCCTTTGTCCCCACCAATTTGACAGGCTAATGGAGTACAGAGCATTGAACATGCATCGGGCACAAAAACGCTCAGCATCATGCTACTTGCAGTCTAGGTCTTTTGCGTCAAACACACTAGGAGGCAGGAACGACTCGATCTCCGTCAGCTCTACACCACATGTCTACCGCAACCCATGCTACGAGGTCGCTGACCATCACTCCCGAAAGACCACCCGGTCATCACTCTCAGCCTCGCATCCCACAGCATAAAACCATAGCTATCCAAAACCCCTTCCAACTAACAGCTTACCATTCTTCAACCCCAATCAAAAATCCCCCATTCCACAAACCCGCACTCTCATACCTCAATAACACACTAAGCTATCTAGCTAACCAGCAAAGTCAAAGCCTCCTATCATAACAGTATAAGCAGTGCTCAGAACCACAGCCATTCAAGACTACGAGACGAGCTAATACTGTAATACAGCTAAAATCTCGTCCGTGCTGGCCGGTACAGGCACTGGATCTACAATATGTGGTTCCTACTATACGCATGTAGATAGGTACCATCTCGTAAAGGTCTTGGCTGAGTACATGTAGCTGTGACCCGCGACTTTGAATTGAATTGCTTTTACTTTTATGTACTGGTTGGACTGGTTGTAATAAACTTAGTAAGCGAGTACTCTATCGTAACCATTTCCAAGCCACGGTTATAAAAATTCACTATGCACGTGTAGCTTTGAGGGCATGGAGAAGAAAAACAGTCTGGGTTGTGCTGATCTGCGATCGAGATAAGATACTCGCATTTTTATTATACTATAGATGCTTCACTCTGCTACTGTAGACTACGTAGTGTAGGAATGAACTGCATTCATGAAACCTTCGGACTGAGTTGTGGTAACATACCGAGTACAATTGCGGTTCAGTCGAGGAGTTGATGAGCAGCGACGAGTAAGGAAGACATACGAGAAGCTACATTATCATCGTACAACGTTACTGTTTGCGTAACTGTTCTACAACTCAGGACCTAGGATATACCTTAACATTCCACATTGAATTTAAAGGTCGAGACACAACGGAAACCCGATTCCAATTTTTCGTGTTCAGAGCTACCTTAGTCCAGCCTGGACCCATATCTATCTATCTAGTCTTCTTACTCCCCTTCCCACCCCTCGCACCACCACCACCTTTCCCCTTTCCCGCCCCACCAGCAGAAGCATTCTGCCCCGCCAATCCACCACCTTGTACAATCCTAACACCTTTAACGGGCACAACACCAACAATCTCCTCAACTCTCCAACTCTTCATGAGTTCGATCTCGCGCGCCCAAACTCGATCTTTATCATTATTCGTCTCATCAACGACTTTCGGTCCTCGGCTCGCTAGACCGGTCCATGTGCCCACGATTTCCTTGACCGCTTTGCCTTTCTTGAGATTGCCGGGCTGGAGTTTGACTTTGTATTTGCATCGGCCGAGGGCGGTCCAGGGCGCTACGACGGGGATGGCGGCGATGAGTTCGTCGCCTGGTTCTGGGTGGGGGACGAGGAGGTCGAGGTTCATGTGCTCTCTTCGCTCCTGCTCGGCGCGTTCTGCGGCATCGCCGTGTTCTCCGTCGTCGTCGTCATCGGCAATTGCGGTGCCATCGTTGCCTTTCGCGCGCTGTCGTTCGAGTCGTTCTTGTCGGGCTTTCTCAGCGTCCGCGGCCTTTTGATGTTGCGCTTTGCGGCGCTCTTTGTCGGCGTTGAGTTTCACTTCGCGGGCTGCTTTGGCTTCGTCTTCTGCTTGTTTTCGCTGTTGTGCTTTGGTTGTGCCCAGGAGTTCCATGGCGAGTGCTTTGTCTTCCTCGTCTTGTAGTGCGTACTTTGCAGCACGTCGTTTGGCAGCTTTGGTGTTGGCTCCACGTTTCGGTTGACTTGTTTTGGGTTTGGAGGAGTTTTGAGTTGTAGGTTTTGAAGTTTGAGGCGTGGATGTGACTGTTGAAGGCGTCTGAGAGGTGTCAGCGGTATCGGGTGTATCACTCTCCTCTTCCTCGGATTCATCGTCTTCATTGTTAGGGTGATCCTCGTGAGCTACATCGCTCTTAGTCTCTAGGTGATGTGTGTCAAGACCTGATTGCTGCGCTTCTGTCTGATCAATTTCAACTTCTTGCTCAGGCTGCTCATCAGCTGGCTTGTTTTTCCCTTGTCGTGCATGACCTTGCAGCTGTAATGGATTGAACCGTCGTTCCTGTTCATTATCGGAATGATCTTGATCATTATCGTCGTCGTCATCGTTTTCAGTATCCCCATTGGCAGCTTCATTATCTTCCTCAATCTCTTCTTCGCCAGCATCGCCGACGTCCTCAACGTCCGGAATCGCTTCGTGCTCTTCATCGTCCTGCTCTCCATCATTCTGCTCTTCATCAGAGTCCTCGATTGTCAGGCCTCTTGCATCGGCGTCAAGAGCTTCGGCTTCACCGCTCAACATGCTCTCTGTCCTCATCAGTCTATGCTTTCCATGGTTCACCCTTGATTCCTCGCTAATGAGCCAGTAGCATGCAAATCCAAGCAATAACTGACTTGGCGGCAAGAAGTTTTTCTGACCACGTATCATAAAGCCTCCAGTCGTCAGATACTCGCCAGTAGGCGCGGTCTTGCTGACTTGATCCGCATTGACCCACCAAGCTGCCATTACAGCCTTCGAGTCCCATGCAGCACTTGAACAGACTGATAATGCACCTGCTTGGCTGAGTGTAGAGGGTGGAATTGGCGCGTCTGGAGTAGTAGGGTTGTTCTTTACAATGACGCTCGACGCACCATGCAAATCGGCATGGACGTAAATATCTCCCTTTTGTAAGTGTCGACGATACAAGTACTCATTTTGTTGTGCGTCTTTTCCGCCAAGAACGAGGTAGCCGTCTGAAGAGATGAAATGTAAGAACTTCTCGAACCAAAATTGCTTTCTCGCAGGTCGAAGGGTGGCCTTTTCCTGCTTGAGGGACTTCTTTAGGTCAGTTTCGGTCTTCTTTTGCATTGATTTGAGAGCTTTTTCAGAGGCCGCAACAGTCTTTTGCTCTTTTTGTGCCGCGTTCCTCTTCTGATCATAGTACTGACGAGAATTGGCCCATGGCGACAGTGCTAAATCAATATCAATCGCAAGGCGTTTTTCGGTCGTAGCTGGCTTTTGCACTTTCGAGTCATCTTCTGAATCGGCTTCTTCGTCTGTGATATCGGCATCCTCTTCGTCGCTATCCTCCGTTACCCCGGGCTCGTCGAGGAGCAGTGTAACTGTGTTTTCGTTGAGTTTGAGTGGGAGTTTGATCGTCTGAGCAACAGGATTATTGCGTTTCTGCTCGTTCTCGATCAGCTTGCCAATGTCAACCCAGTCCATACCTTGACCGATCAAGCCGTTCACAGCCATCACAACCTCCTCGACTCGATGCGTGTTGGCCTCAATGGCCGCTGCCTTTCTGATATGTAATTCTTGCACTTGTTGTAGACCTGCCAGTCTTTTCTCATGCTCATGTTTAGCTGTCTCTAACTTCTTCTTTGCCGCCTCTTCTCGTTCTGTCAGACGTGATTCGAGCTTTTGAGATTCAATAGAGGAGTAGAACTCATCGACGGTCTTATTGAAACCAT
>Ga0115842_100749_pt1 | contig 13099 bp, 6 predicted proteins | sample InSIn2SAF170_2_FD_83856 | JGI IMG/M metagenome (GOLD analysis project Ga0115842, IMG submission 83856)
TGTTACATCAGGTTGAATAGGATTACTATGGCTCCCTAAGGCAAGTCCAGCAGTGGCGGCACAAGACCAAGTTCTTCCTCATTTAGGATGCATACGACTCTTATGAACGGTGCTTCGAGGAGTTTAAGCACCCCGATTCTCTTCCCGTTATGAACCCTGATAGCTATTGTATCGATTGTAACGGCAATCACCGTTTGCACGAGTTCTCGATGGAAGCTATGCCTTATCAACCATCGTTCAGCTACAACGAAGCATGTATCTGCGGTCAAAAGATGCATCTGGGTGACGTACTATGGGTTGACGAACAAGTGTTCTGTCATCGAACTTGTGTGCCTAAACAGCGATATTGTACAGAATGCAGACAAATCACAAAATGTGCTTCAGATGGGGACGGTGTTCGGTGATGCGGCTACGGAGGGACGTATTAAACCTGTCATCTAGCAGTACGACACAGCTGTTTCACTTCGTAGGTGCGATGCGGAGTCGAGTTGGTGATTGGTAGTGCAAATTTGGAAACTTCTCGCTGAAGGTGGTTATCTGTGGAGACATAGGGGCACCGCAGTCAGCGGGCTTACACATGCTGAAAGCATAAGAAAAGCTAGTTGATGAAGGTATTGCCTGTCGGAATTCCCCAGCAGGCCGCATTTCACCCGGCAAACATTAGATATCACCACCTTACACTACGGATGCGCTTGCCACCTGTTTCTAGTTGTAGAGTTTTGCATCCTGCTGACGTCCAAAGTGTAATTCCTCTATCGGAATTTGGTGATTCAGTTTATATCTCAACAGAAATTACATTGAAATCTTGCTAGTAACTCGGCGATGCGTGCGCCAATCTCAGATTGCTTTATTTTGACCACTGGTCCTATGGGAGGTCCTTCAATTGCTCCATATCATTCCACAACAGTTTACGCACCCTTTACTTTAGATATGCCCTCTATTGTATTAAGATCAGGCGAGTTTGAAGGCTGACCCTCACTGGTAAGTCGGCCTATGAGGCTCCGGTTGCATTACATGGTACCATGGCCCTGGCACGGCGATGCAGTTGCTCCCCATAGATGAATCGCGAAGATGGAAGTCTGCCTTACATCAGGGTAGCGCAGTGACCAAGCTGGGCATCAAATAAGCATGACGGGAAATACACAGTGATGGAGTATGACTAGCCTTCGGCGGTGGCAGCTAGCATCGTCGTCTCTTGAATTCGGTCACGAAGTGGATCAGGCTGCTTGTATACACTAGAGATAATCGTCAAACGGGCAATTTGACACAAGACTTTGCCTCCAACCACTAGCTTTTTCCAGACGCCTGGTCGGACGACATCTTTGACGCTAAAACCTTCATCAGTTGCGCGTGCTGCTCTGACGCCTTCTGCTGATGCTGTTCCAATTGCGCCAGTAGCTTGTCTTCCCGTTCTCTAGCCTCCTTCTGCTGTTGCTCTGACACCTTCTGTTGCTGTCCAAACTGTGCCAATATTTCTTTGCGCTGCTGCTCAAGTTGTTGCACCACAGTCGCTGAGTTGGGTCGTTGGCGAGGTCCAGGCTTCGCAAACGCAGTGTCTGAGTTCGACGTAACAGGTGTCAAAGGTGTGGCGTTGCATTCAGATGCTGGTGGCGGATTAGACGGCGTTCTCGAATTACCAGACGGAGCGAGAGGATCCCGTAGATGACTGATGGCTTCCTTGAGGCGTCGCAAGTGGTCAGGAGCAAAGCGAGTGCAAACATTCCAGAAAAACCTAGACGATGTCTCTCGCTCCCGAGCGTTGTCATCAGCATAGGAAAAGTCTCGAATAGCCCATCTGTAATATGTCGTCTTATCGCCATCAATCTCAGGATAATGTCCGTAGATTCGGACCGTCCCGTCATCATGAGAAATGGAAAACCCTAAGGTCTTTCTACGAATCGCCGTGACCATATTGGCTTGACGATACACCTTAACCACGGCCCGCAGAGCAATGGTCATGCTATTGGTGTTGGCACAGTCGGCAATCTGGAGTGCTTCTTTGCCACATTTCACTTCAGCCGTAAAGAAGGGGAACAGCATTCCAGGGCAAGCGGTGAATAGAGAAGCACACCCTGGGACGACTCCCAGTTTTCGACGCTCAGTCTCAGTGAACGCCGATAGCGGGTAGGCCAACGTGCGGTCAGGCTGTGGCAGCTTCTTGTAGAACAGGATGGCATCCAGCCACCGGTCGTTGTGGCCTTCCACAAGATTCTCGAATTGACCAGGATGTAACACGGCCAGGATTTCAGCGGAAGGGACGAGTCGTGGATGGAGGTCGATACACACGCGCAATTCAGATCGGTTTCGGAGTAGTGATCGCAGCTTAGAGAGTCGTTGTGGCTCTAGCAGAGCATCATCCGGCAACGTTGCCTTTTCAGTCAGCAGTGCCTCATAGAGTTCGTGCTCCTCTGGTAAAGGGCCATTCGCTGACTCTCGCATGAAACTCCCTTTACTCTCCATTACGGTGGGGTATCGAGGATCCTTGTAGATCGAGCTCTTTGCCTCTCGCGACACCGTGGTCTCTGTCTCCGTGTCGGATAGTATTGAGAGCTCGCTGGCATCCGATGCTGAGCGGGTCCGTTTCAACGAAGGTGTCATTGATGAAGATGCTTTCGACATAGTGTCAAACTCTTCTCCAAGACTCGAGAGCCAGCTGTCTACAGGATCTGAGCCGGCAGAAAGCTGCGTGTTCCGTCTCTTTTTGCGCTTGGGCGCTTCAGGTTCAGAAAGCTCGGAATCAGAGGACTCACTCCGCCGCTTGCGGGGGTTGCGCTTTTTGCTGAGCGGTCGCTCACCCGCACCGCAAGAATTCGAGCCGGAAAGGGGATCTTGTCGTTGTGGATTTGGCCGACGAGCTTTGTGAGGACGCTCAGACAAGTCACTATCTGACAGTGGCCGTTTCTCTGCGACGCATCAGTAATTGACTAACATGAACAGCCGTGGTACTAACTTCTTTGCAATTCGACCGACGAACTACTGAGAGGCTGCATCTCTTATACAAGAGCGCGAACTCTCACATGTATATGGTTTCATGAGGGTGTCGCGGTTGTGAAGTACTCATGTGGTAAGACAAAGTTTGCAAGCAGAAAAGATGGTCCAATGATGCTCCTTAGCGCCGTAACATGTGAGATAGGATTGTGGACGGGCGTTTATTGGCTGATGGGTGCGGCGCCGGGTCGCTCAGAGATGCCCCTCAAACTAATCAAAATGCACATAAACTGCGCGGCATGCTTTACCAGACAACCCCACCCAGACCCTTGCTAGAGACCACATTAATCCACTCAAATTACCAGTGGTAAGCCTTTCCGAATATGTACGCTTATGAAAATACGCCTGCTAATGCCTACGTCAAGATGGGCATTTCCCCGTGCAACATCCCCACTGTCCCTTTGAACGTTACGAACTCCCCGTCTCATCTTCTTATCCCATGACGTGGAAAAAGCACTAGCGAACACAAATAATATTTGTCCTCTATTCCATGGCCACAAGATTTTGTCTGTGTCAGACTGATCAAAGAGATCGAAAGACGGTCGTGGTCGCAACCCAGGTGGACTCCTCGGCATGATTCGCACGCTGGACGACAGCCCCAAAATTTCTTTCTTCAAATCACACGCGACTTCTTCATCTGTGCAGCGTTGGTAGGGGGAAAGAAAGCGAAGTAGAGGGCAGGCGAGCCAGCTGACCCTAGTCCAGCCGGTAATCACTTCTTCTATGAGGCTCAGAGACTACTCGGTTTCGAAGATGTCCCTAGCGTGATGACAATTCAAACGCTAATTCTGATGTCACTCAGACAAGCTAGTCGTGGGAATGATATGAGCGGCTGGCATTACGCGCGACATGCAATGCGCATCGCCATCGACAGTTTATCTCGCAGCTTCAGTTGCAGCTAGAATATGGGAGCGCCAGCACTATCACTTCAGTCGATACATTTATCGCGGCGTACGCAGCATAGAAGACGTCCGAGTTGATACACCGTGTGTCGATTGACTCGTCCCAAGCCCTTTGTACGGGGGCACATTGGAATATTGTGCCTCCTATGGTTATACAGTGCGTTGCAAAACTGCCGTCACCCTAAAACACACACAGAATCTATGTAGTAAGATTGTAAATGTAATGTTACTAATTTTTATTTCATATTTTGGACCAAACTTAAATATAGGCTACCACTCCGCAATTGTGAACTCTAATGCAATGGCTGTCAGCGATCTTGGTTCATTTCGACCCCCAGTGGCCACGAAGCAGAATGTCTGAAATACCATATCGGAGGTAAGTCATGTAGTCCAGAGGGATACATCTGTGACTGATCCCCCAGCTTTGTCTCCTCAGAAAGGTAAGAAGGATAGAAAGAAAAGGCGATCAGTGGTGGCTGAAGGGCTCGATTTAACGGAGATAGAAACAGAAATCGCGGCTAAAGCACCCGTGCTGGACGAGCTAGCAACAGAAATCATGCCACCTGTGCACAGGTTTCGGGTCCAGCTCTTCGAAGCACTGAGTTAGACCGACGGAAGCTGCGGGGCGCATCCACCTTGGCAACCCCGACGCGATAATGACGAACGCGAGGACTATATTGGGATTCTTCTGTGCAGGAGCCATGGTGTGTTCCCTGATGGCTCTCCTTACCTTATTTAGGCCTTTATCTCCCTGGCGTGTCATCTAATTTGTTAAGCAGATGGACTAGCCGCTTGGCGGTCATGTTTGCCTGGCGGTAGCCAACAGAAAGCCAAGCATCCTTCACGAGACACTGACCAACCCGTCACTCCCGTGGAAGTATTGGTGGACAGCATTGAGAACGGTTTGAAAGTCGGCGACCCAAGTTTTAGGGTATGGTCGAAGCTCGTGATAAGCTGACCACGACTCTGTGGATAGATCTACGAACAATCATTGCTTCCACTTCCACAACTAAAGCGCATTACATCAGTAGTCTGCAAGTGATATCCTTCGCGGCGGCTGGCGCGTGAGCTTGATATTCTGCTTGGCCTAAGAGTGAAAAGTACGCACAAATGCTTTGCACTCAATTTACACTTCTCTAGCGTGCTGTCCTTGTTGACGTTTTGGAAGGTCATCCCTTCCGTGAGTTCCGGATTGGAAGGAAGAATGATGTAACAGATAAATGATATTATTATATATTACTCTGATGCTCATTGCTTTGATGGATCACTCCTCAGACACCATCTATCATCGACTTTTCATAAACAAAGTCTTGAATCTATTCGTCATAGAATTCATCCCATAATCAGAATGGCATGTAGCTGTGGTTCTAACTGCCCCTGCAATGGGTCAAGCAGCTGCACGTGCTCTCAAAACTGTCAGTGCAAGGCTTGTGGGGTAGGCATTCAATCTCACCATTGTTATCCTATGAGCTCGAGTGTCATATTCGTTTATTGCTAGTTTACTCGAGCTAACCTAAATTTCTGCAGAAGTAAGCCAAGATTAATGTCCAGCATTCAAGGTTGGAGAGCTGTGCCAAGTCGTCGGTTAATTTTGCTTGGCTGAAGGAATTGCCATCTGAACAATGAGACAAAATCGGCTGAAAACTAAATTGTGAAATTTGGGTGTTTCAGACATAACATTATTGTTCTTATACATATTCTTTCCTCTGCGCTATTGTATGCGATGTTCGAGCTTTGTGTGTTGTTCGTTCTTGCCCATGATTCTAGGGATTTCTAGTCAGATCTGTCTGCCTTGGCGTATGAAAAATGGTTGAAGTCTGTAGTTCTCGCAACACTAACCGCCTGCCCAGTTGAGGCGTCGTCCGGAGCTTGGCAGGTATAACTATGGATGCATCTCCCAGCACTTTAGATGAGCTGGTAATACATGATGGTTAGCAGTCCGCGATTTAACGCCCTCTAACATGTGAATGCTATCGTGGTAGTATCTGTGCTTTGGAAAGACTAGAGATCAAGAGGATGGATGCACCCTAAGCGGTAGAAAGAGTCTCCTGGCTTTCGCAAGTTACGATGACCAGAGCGGTAGGAGTGATATTCACGTAACTGCCAGTATCCTCAGTGTGGCTGGGTCTCGTAACATCTGTAACATGGCCAGACCTCAATAACAGAGCTGTTAGGGATTCCTATACTGTCTAAATTCACCAAACACTAAGCGACACTGTCAATCCCGTGCCCAGAGGACAGCACTATCCATGATCAGTGACATGATTCATGTTTACGCAGACGGACAAAGTTGTAAGGAAGGGGCACTAGAAAACCAGCACACAAGGCGGCACTAGCCGCCAACCAGAACTCGGTACTATCAAGGGCGACGACACCTCCGGTGAGCAGATAGTCGACAGCGTTCTCTGAAGCCTCCATTGACAACATTGATATCAGACTCATCCTGGTAGCAGTTCCTGCCGCGTCGTTCCACGTCAACTGGTCTCGACCTAGGTGAAGCAGAATCGTCTCGAGAACTATGGAGGAGGTAATTCCTGCCACCACTTTGAAGACACTGTAAGCTCAATTCTGGCTCGCATTGCTGAGAGCCAGGTGATATGGTAACTTACTAGAAAGGCCCATAGTCACACCCACCCCTAGTCCAGCGAAGTTGGACTGCAAGAACCACATCACGGAGAAATCTCCCAGCGTACATCCCACGAGGCAGCGAAAGGTGTTAACGCCTGTTCTTCTCCATGTCACACTCGATTTCCAAAAGGCTGCCGATAAGAGCGGCGGCGCTGTGATTGGTGCTTGAACATGGCTGTACTTTGAAGTGCTCACTCTCCGACGGTGTGGTAGAGGCGTTGCGTACGCTTGGGTTCGCCCCAGCAGCGGTGAATGAGAGATCTGAAGAGTAACTGCCATTCGGGACAGTTGCCTGGGCCCTAGGCAAGCACGTTTGCTCAGTGACGAGCGTTGAAGCGATATGGCCATCTTCCTCTCCACCCAGGGTAGTTCACCTGACTTGTTGTCTAGCAAGAGCCTTAATGACAGTCACCGTGGTGAGCAGCCTCACTCTCTCCCCCGGTTGTCACCCTCAGAACGCGAGGAATGAGTAAGAGAGCGAAAGACAGGGCGGAGCGGATCAGGTTGCGGTGGCTGAGGCCTTCGCGGTGGAGGCTATGTGCGAGCGCGATGAAGGTGATGGCAAGAAAGACTGGCTGAAATCTGTGTAGTGCCGTGGCGGATGCAGAGCCGATCGAAACAAAGTCCAAAATTGTCTGCGAATGTGCTTGTCAATCAGTACTCTCTTTTGTCTCCGAGCGCAAACTCCAGTTCAGTGACTTACAGGCAGCCAACAGCATGAACCATGGAGCAAAGCAGCCACGATGCCAAACCACCAGGACTGATCTGACTCCGGCGCAGGAGATGAGCAGCTCTTACAATCGCGCATTTGTCATTGAATGCATTCAAGAATAGAATATGCTAAAATGATCGTTTTAACCCAATGATAATTGTTGCATCGACGCTTTCTCCTTGCCTTTTGTGTGAGATGAACGTCGACTTTTAAGCCTCGAGCTGACAAGGGTTGAGCAAGATTGGCGGGGAAGATCGGACACAAGAATTCCGTTATGACTTCCCAATCCAGCCGCATAGTCGCTTTTGAGTGATTTGTGCGCAGGTATGTCCTTGACACTAAGGCTGAGGCCAACCTGCTTCTTGAGTTTTACGCACAAATGTCGCAACGTAATGGTGTCATTTCTCATGCCTTGGCACCTTTCAACCCTGATGTCGATCACCTGGGTAACGGGGTCCAGACTCAGTGGATGATTGTGGCTGCGTTATTTGTGCGCATTACGGATGGATGAAGGTGCGTCCGTGACAAAGCGTCTGCCCAACGTTCCCTAATAACCTCAATCCTTACCTTCTCATTAACCTAATCCCTATAGCTCTCATTTACAAATTGCAACTCTTTGATCTCGGGTTGATTAGGGACGCTTTTGGCGGCTCTGTCGGTGCGGAGGGATTTGAGAAGGGGCTCGGTAGAGGAATTAGCTTGGTTATCGAGCTACTCTGGTTTAAAGTAGCCTGTTGGCAGCTTTGATTATCTGGCGTTGACGACCAGAATGGTGGAAAGCGTGACTGGGAAAAGATATGGTAATTTATATCACGTGAAAGGACGTATCAATTATAGTTAGCTCATTGGTGCGAATTGCTTAATTGAACTTAGTATTTGTCGTACTCCAGTGCAAACCGAGCAAATAGCCCCTTCCCCAGCTTTGAGATGGTGGCGACCTGCGCGAATTGTGCGTTTTCGAGAGTCATCCTCCTATCTTGTTTGATGGTAACGAATCAACTCAGTACGTGCCTCTACGCACAATGTACTCAACACACAATATACACAGGCGAGTTAGCGTTATGGCTCATACTCGCCAGCATGTTCTCCAATTTTCTATGTCGTTGCTGATTCCTTGCCAGTCTATTAAATAACCCTCCTTATTTGCATCTTATCCCAATCTTCTCTCCTGTGCTTCCGGTTGCTCCTGCTAGTCCGTCAAGTTGCAACGTCCTGTACTTGCCGCTCCCATCTCTGAGCACTAATCGCTTAGGCAGCATTATCTATACCACATAGCTTACCGCAGCAAATTGACAGCGCTGCGATGGCACCCACTCTGCCCTCCGCGAGTGGTCTGCTGACCTCGACCTTACTGGTCGCTAATATCCATTGTCCATCTTGCGTCTCTTATGCCGAGGACATCTTACGATCCTTTCCCGAAATTCGAAAAGTTGATGTATCCATCATTGACCATGCTATACGCATACAATATGAGGGGGATATTTCAAGGCGGCTTACAGATGAGCTGGTGAAAGCAGCGTTTGAGGTTCAGCATATCTCTACATATGACGCCTCAGGGCGCCGACTACACGCATACGACGTCCCTCACGAGCGCGCGAAACCTGCATCATACCATCTATGGCCCGTCTTCTTATCTCGAGCGCAGAAACAGCACATTGCGAATTGCAATGCATGCCAGAGCGAAGCACAAAAACGCAGTATCAAGCACCGGACATGGTCCGCTCTCATGCGAGCCAGGCGGCGTGGTCAGGCTCATATGGACGTTTCCGTCCTCGAGCGTGGAGAACGCCAAAATCATACTCCCGTCGGCGACCGCCCTTCACTCACTCTAACAGATGGTGTAAAGCCAGTTGAAAAGGATGAAGCGGGAGTTCGCACAGCGACCATCTCCATCGGAGGCATGACATGTGCTTCGTGCAGTGGCACTATCACTGCTAAACTTGAGCAGATGGACATTGTCCAGCATGCCAGTGTTAATCTTCTCAGTAACAGTGCAACTATTACATTCAGTGGCCCGAGCTCCAATGCAGGTAGAGTCGTCGAAGCCATTGAAGATGTGGGCTACGAGGCTACCATCGAATATATTCAGACTACTGACTCGGTCAATGACGCGAACCATTCCTATAAGGCGTCTCTCAGCATAGAGGGCATGACATGTGGGTCCTGTGTTGGAACAATTACCAAAGGCCTTCAAGACCTCCCCGATGTCCAAGATGTCAACGTGGACTTGGTAGGGAACAGTGCTACCGTCAAGTTCAACAATCGTTCAACTATCGATCCTATCCTGACTAAGATTGAGGACCTAGGCTACAGTGCCACTGTCATTGACATTGACGAGCTCTACTCCAAAGAACAAGGGGGCGCGTCTCACGAACGCAGCGTACAATTCCAAATATCTGGAATGTACTGCCCAAATTGCCCCACCAACGTTGCAAGTGCTATCCACAAGGCTTTCGGTGACGACGTGCTCATCTCGGAGCATCCAAGCCTTGAAAAACCTCGAATCGCTCTTGTCTACAGACCTAGCCCTCCGACTTTGACCATACGTCACATACTGTCCGCGATAAACGCCGTCGATGCTGCATGGTCAGCCACAGCCTACCACCCTCCGAGCCTCGAAGAGCGGTCGCGTACGTTGCAACGCAAAGAGCGAAACCGCATCCTTCGCCACCTTTTCCTGACCTTTCTTGTCGCAATCCCAAGTTTTATTATTGGTGTCGTGTACATGAGCCTTGTGTCTGAGGAAAATGGGACAAGACAATGGTTCGAAGAACCAATTTGGAGTGGCACTGCCATGCGAATGGAATGGTCACTTCTTATCATGACGACTCCAGCTATGTTCTATGGTGCCAGCATCTTTCATACACGAGCTCTAAAAGAGATCTGGTCTTTATGGAGACCAAAGAGTAAGGTTCCTCTTCTACGAAGACTCTATCGATTTGGCAGTATGAACCTGCTTATTAGCGCAGGAACGAGTGTGGCTTATTTCGCATCCCTAGCGGTCCTGATCATGGAAGCGACGGCCTCCCAGCCTATGGATGCCCATCACGCCATGGATAGTAGGCGCAAATCAATGACTTATTTTGATACTGTCACCTTCTTGACCTTCTTCATATTGATAGGCCGTTTTCTGGAGGCCTACAGCAAAGCCAAAACTGGAGATGCAATCGCTATGCTTAGTGGCCTTCGTCCAACCGAGGCGCTGCTACTCGATGGCAGCTTCGACGAGAAGGGACCAGAAGGCAACCCTGTAACGAGGAAGATTCCAGTGGGCCTTCTTGAGGTCGGAGATAACGTCATTATCCCTCACGGTGCATCTCCACCAACTGATGGTATACTCGACCAAGATGGACCGTTTTTGTTCGATGAAAGTTCTCTTACAGGAGAGTCGAAGCCTGTTAAAAAGCTTCGTGGCGATATCATTTTCACTGGCTCTGTAAACGTTTCGGACCCTGTCAGGATCACGGTTACCGAGCTTGGTGGCAAGTCCATGCTGGATCAAATTGTCGCTGTGGTGCGCGAAGGTCAAGCCAAGCGAGCACCCATTGAACGTGTAGCCGATCTACTGACTGGCTACTTTGTCCCCGTTATCACACTGCTAGCTATTGTGACATGGATTGTCTGGCTTGCTCTGGGAACATCAGGTAGGCTGCCAGCGGACTGGCTTGACGTTAACAAAGGAGGGTGGGCCTTCTGGTCTGTGGAGTTTGCCATTGCAGTCTTTGTCGTTGCTTGCCCGTGCGGCATCGGACTAGCTGCTCCAACCGCCCTCTTCGTCGGCGGTGGGCTAGCTGCAAGTTCCGGCATCTTGGTTCAAGGCGGTGGCGAAGCATTTCAGGAGGCATCTCAGTTGGACGCCATAGTATTCGACAAAACTGGCACACTGACAGAAGGACGGACGATGGTTACTGAAGTTCAGTTCCTTGACGAAGAGAAAGCAGCCTTGCAACAGTACATCTCCCTTGCACTTACAAAAGCTATGGAAGAGTCCAGCACGCATCCTCTTGCGAGAGCAATTGCTGATTACTGCTCTCAACATGAAGCCGGCCGCCCTAAAGTTGTGATCAAAAGCGCCGAAATCAAAGAAATACCTGGACAAGGGCTGATTGGGAAGTTCGTTTTGAGGGATCCTTCATTATCTCCGGACACAGCTTACGAAGCTGCCATCGGCAACGAACGATTACTGGCTACTCTCTCGTCTTCCGTTACGGAGCATGGCCAAAAGCCGGTAACCAACCCTTACCTGAGTCAAACATTGGCTCGACTCCAGTCGACTGGATTCTCGACTGCTATCTTCTCCTGGCGCAAGTTACCTCTAGACATGCTCAATGATGAGTCCTACGCTACTATATCTCAATTTGTTCCTACAATCGTATTTGGCATCTCGGATCCAATCCGGCAAGAAGCACAATCAGTTCTCCAAGCACTCCGAGAGAGTGGAGTCGACATCCACATGTGTACTGGAGACAATCAAACAACAGCTCGAGCCATAGCATCACAACTTGACATCCCAGCCTCCAACGTCCGTGCCGGCGTCATGCCTCAAGACAAAGCATCCTATATCCGTGAACTTCAGTCTCTCGACCGATCGTCCCGTCGGCGGATCATTGCCTTTGTCGGTGACGGCACAAACGACACACCCGCCCTTTCCGCCGCGGATGTCTCGATCGCACTTTCTTCCGGGTCGGATGTCGCGATGACAACCGCATCTTTCATTCTCCTCAACAGCAACTTGCAGACGATCCTTGAGCTCGTTAAACTTGCTAAGCGGGTGTTCCTACGAGTAAAGCTGAATTTCGCTTGGGCAGCGGTCTACAATATTTGTTTGATTCCTGTTGCAGCGGGAGTGTTCTTTCCCATCAGCCAATGGAGGTTGAGTCCGGTCTGGGCGAGTGCAGCCATGGCTGGGAGTAGCGTTAGTGTGGTGTTGAGTAGTTTGGCACTCAAGCTGCCGGAGTTGGAGTGGATGAAAGGAAAGAGGCTATTTGCTAGAAAACGAGAAACGTCGGATGATGCCGAATAGTGACAGAGACTCAGTTTACTTGCTGGAGGGATAATGCTCGGGGCTGGCGATGACGCGAACTTGGGCTTAGTTCGTCAAGCAATTGAAGACATCCGCAGCCGCACTCTCCAGCAACGGTGCATGTATGGATGACGGAGTGTGATACCCGTCGCGTCACACATTGTCATAGGTCGTGGGATACACGAGTGGTGATGACTGGTGTTATCAGTATCTAATGACTACTAGCGCCAATGTTGCCTATATATTTCTTCTTCTTCCCTGCCCTCGGTGAATATGTGCACCGCCCTCAAAATATCAGCTTCCCAACCGAACACGAAGTCTAACAACTACTGTACGAGGAAAGCGTTCTTTCGACCCAACAGAATGGCGTGCAGTTGTGGCTCTAATTGTACCTGCAGTGGACCAAGCACCTGCATTTGCTCCCAAAACTGCCAGTGCAAGGATTGTGCAGTAAGTTGCTCGCTTCCGTCGTTGTTTCTCTTCCCAGCAATCACCTGTCGACTATTTTCGTTACCCTGTGAGTCGGCCAATACTTACTATAGTCCTACAAAATTAATACAACTCTACTGCATACAGCATCTTCATATTTTCGTGGGCGTGATTATAAAATAGGCAAAGTGCAGGATATCTGGGGAAGTCGAGCTTTTGTTGACACGAACATCTTTGTTGTTCGGGTGAATTGCGTAAGGGAACGTAGTGCGCTCCCTGTAGCGCTATGTATTATTTTCATTAAACATAATCGAGCACTTAAGCACAGTCTTTCATCACGCAATTCTTTAGGGCAGCCGTAGCTAATTCGGCATGGCCAGGACTGTTCAGATTCCTTGCTGCGCATGGCCGATATAA
>Ga0115842_100753_pt1 | contig 13032 bp, 7 predicted proteins | sample InSIn2SAF170_2_FD_83856 | JGI IMG/M metagenome (GOLD analysis project Ga0115842, IMG submission 83856)
GTCGTGGTGGTGGAGGAAGAGATGGTGGTGGTGTTACGGAGGGGGACGTAGCCCGAGCGCTGTTGGCGGAGACATTGTGTTGAGGAGTTGGCGAGGCGTATGGGAAGGGCGAGAGGGCGCGACATGGCTGCTGGGTGTGTTCACTGGCTGGAGGGCAACAATTGTTGGTATGCTGGGTGAGTGAAGTCGATTGCCGGCCAATGATTTGCGGCGAACTAGGCAAGACTTCGGGGGTGGGCCAAAAGCTGCCCTGTCGCCTGTCTTCTTCTATTCCTCTTCTACTACATCACCACCAATGATTTGGGAACATGCCCTTTTCTCGATGCACAGTTCTATTTGTACTGTCGTGGTCTTTTGACTGTGCTATCGAAAAGGTGTCGACAATGGCCTTGCAGCACTGACAATCCGGACATGGAATGAAGAATGGCACATCGAACGACCACCAAGAATTATTCGATTTCCGACTAAAAGATGGTACTTTGACACATCTGATTCGGGTCGACACTCTTGGCTCCTTGGAAAATGAACAGGCTCATCGCCTAGGTCAAGATCCCTCTCAGACACAGACAGTATGGTCGCGTCGTTCAGCACCGTCTCGCTACGAATAGTACCACACGGATCGAGCGTGCCGCAGTAACAAATAGAACGTCCACAACTTGGTGATCTGCCATTGTGACACGTGCAGCCGCAATAGTGGACATTTCTTTGTCCTATATACGGCAATAGGTGTCCTTGTCTGCTGAATCCCAACACCTTCCTGCGCTTTGCCTTTCGCGATTCTACTCATCATTTCACATTAACAAGACAAATACCAGTCGATCTCAATAGTGACTTACTACAGCCGCCAGACATCAAAAAACCAAAAGTTTCTCACAAAAACTCCGCCACAGATCATCCAACAGCCTACTCAAGAGATCATGCACATTCCATTCATCCTAACGATGGCGGTCGCCACCGTCCTCCCCTTCGCCTATGGCGCATCACTTGACGTCGCATCCCTGGACGACGACCCAGCCTCGTCCGAGGCCGCCTCTTCTGCAGGCGAAGACGTTTGTTACACGAAGAGTCTTACAACGGGCTCGGGCGCCGCCGCGGCCATCAAAGGCTTCTGCGGCCAAGTCGAGAACAACGATAGCGACACCAACAACCCTGCGTCGGTTGCAGACACTGCGATCAACGGTTACACTTCAGGCGGGTTAGAGCCCTCTTTCCAGACCACCACGGCGCGATTGGCTGCGAAGAAGAATTGCATGTCGGATGTTGGGAGCGAAGAGGACTGCTTGGCCGTGTTTTGGGATGCGTGCGCGAAGGGAGACAAGTATGGGAAGGGAGTTGCGAAGAAGGGCTGCTTGGAGTTCAGGATTGATTAGAGAGCGCATGCACTCACAGCACCGTTGCGCAGTACCTGTATGCGATATCGGGATGTTTTGTTAACGGCAATGCCACCATTGTTACGCGCGTCTGCACAACCTATAATAAGATCTTAGTACCCTGAGTCCGACTCGGGGACCATCTGTGATCTACATTTCCAGGACGAAAATCATTGCCAATAATATTTTACACAGGGCTTGTGAGCCAATGAATCCGCAAACAGAAGCTGGCACTCCTAAGACTTGCAGCTCTTCTAGATTAATCACTCAGCTGAGGTGCTGAGGTTCTCGTGCAGTGCATGATCTTCGGGTGTTGTACATAATCGGCCACGGAATGAACCGACGGCATGGAACGACGAAGCGAGGCCAAAGCCACCTCCATCAGCTACCTATTGATCTGCTCGCAGTATACTCCGAGTGGCGATTGCAGGTTGCCATGTTCGGGTTACTGGGCGCCCCGGAGCTCGGGGCAACAGGCGTTAATGCAGGTCGATCTCGAAATGAAACCACCAGGACCCACATCCCTTGTTCCACACGGGCAGCGCGAGACCGCATCGTCCCCTCCCTTCCCTTCCCTCCCTCCCATTGCCTTGTCTTGACTCAGCACATTCAATAACGTCCAAAGTCGTCCTGGTATGGGTAGGGAATGGACTAGGGCTACAGGCCATGGCAGCTGAGTCTGTGATGCTTGAACATCACTCGCGGTGTCTTGAACCTTCCTCGCCTCTTACTGAACGAATTCACCTATACGCCTTACAGTACCTCACAGCTGAGTTTCGACAGACACGCCACCCAAACCATGTCTACCACTAGGACAACGTGCAGCAATTCCTTCATCTGGCTCGTCAATGAACCTCAATTATCGAACGATGACTCCAAGAACCTCATCCGAGCCAACGCCGCTGCCTGGGGCCATCAATCACGTCGTCGTAATAAACAGCGCCCTTCAGTGCGAGTTAAAGGAGGGCCCTTGGCTCCCAAGATACAAGTCAAGGTAGGTGGTTGCCTCTGTACCTCTCCTCTGCTAGAAAATTCGCTAACCAAGCGATATCCAGCTCGAAGTGGAAGACGTCGACAAAAAGTACGACAGCCCAATGGCCACTCCAACATTACACCGCTCTCCAACCATGCTCCAAGACGAGCTCTTCGGCCGACAGATGAACCACGTCCTCGTGCGATTCCACGCCATAGCTGGTACCCAAAGTTCCGACTGGTTGAGCTTGGTCTCCACAGTCCGCGACGATGAGCTTGTGCACAATGCCTTCAAAGCCCTCATCTGCGGCCTTGACAGCACCAGCACAGCTTCTGTCAGGCGGCATCGATGTGCTGAGATTGTGCCCGCCATCAGGCAGCGGCTGTCGAGTTCTGATGCCACGCGATGTCTTAACATGATTCATCTGGTCTTGCTGCTATCTTACCAGGAGCTTCTGGTTTGGAACAACCCCAAAGCATGGATGATGCATATCTGGGGTATGAGCACGATTGTTCAGACGCTGGGACCTCATGCGTTCAAGAGTGTTCTTGAGCTCAGGACTTATAGGCTGATCCGGTTGTTCAACGTAAGCATCCTGCGTACTTTGGTTATTTTTGAGCTGCTCCCGCTTACGCAACATCAGGTACCTCTGAACGTATTTCTCCGCCGGCGCTCATTTCTGGAAGGGCCCGAGTGGCTGCATGTGCCCTGGTCAGACGGCGGTTCCAAAGACCTACAGGACCATACAGTCGACATCATGGTTTTCCTCCCTGGCCTCCTCGGCGAAACCGACCGCATCCGCCTCGAAGGCGCCTCGACAAAGCGGCTACATGCTGGTCTATCGCGAGTCGTCGATGCATTGAACATCTGGCGGCATCAGAGGCTATCACAGCATTGCGTACTATCACCCGGCAAACCAGTCAATCTCGAAAACGTCGTACAAGAACTCAGCGACGGAACCTTATCCAACGCATCAACCGCACAGGCTGTCGTGCTCTACCTAGCGACCTGGCTCCTCCTGACTCGCCTCGAACCGATCTGCACCTTCCCTCTACCGTGGTCGATCGAGTATCTCACGGAAAGCATCCTCGACATCTGCGAGGAGTATTCATATCGACAGTCGTCGTCGGGAGTACTCCCTTGGACCTTCGCCATCCGCGTGGCCTTGTTCACAAACCTCCAAGACGGGGATGCAACTCGGGCTCGAGGCCGTGACCTCTGCGTCCGTGTCGAGTCCCGCTATTCGGTGCGCTTGCTGTCGGACATCATCGCCTCGCTTCCGGGCCAAGATGAGGTACTGAAATTCGACGAATGAAGAAGTTCTTGCAATACTACTTGTCTGTAATGCCTGTGTATCATTATTATTGTCGGATGTACGACCACTAGAGTACAAAAATCCTGCCACGAGCTCCTCTCCTGGAGCCTGTACCAATACACCCAATATCCTGCCACAGCAGAGGCAATACTCAAACACCCAAACCCAACCAAAACCTCTACAAGGACTACTTACCAGGGAACCCCAGAACACAAACCTCCGGCCCCTTGGGATCATCCCTCAGAGCGTTCCGCACCAACTCCATGACATTAGGATCATAAGCCTCCCCAATATGCCCCACCGGATCCGCCGAGCAGAAATCCTGCACATAAAGATTCCTCACGCCCTCCTCGCGAACAAACGACGTCTCGGTCGGCACCACCAACTGATCGTTCCTCGAAGTCAGAATCGTGTACGAAACCCCTTCCTGGGCAATCGGACGGCCGTCGTTCAATCTCTTGACAGCATCGCCCTGCGGGAGCAAGTCCGCGCAGGCAGCGCAGCCGACGGCCTTGAGAACCTGGTCGACAAGCGGGCGCGTGAGCTGCGGCGAGATGTCGGTGACGTTGTACAGGCTCAGGAAGGTGGTGCCGTGCGTTGGCGGCGCGATGGCGAAGACGCGCTGCACGATCTCCTTGATGCCTTGCCCGAATTTCGTCACGTACAGGACTTGGAAGGCGCCTTCGGAGTGGCCGACGAGGTCGACTTTGGCGGCGCCGGTTTTGGCCTGGACGGTTTTGATGAAGGAGGCGATTTCGTCCGAGGAGGTTGCGATGGGTTTGAGGCCGCCGACGAAGGGGAAGAGGGCGTATTCGCCGTAGGTGGTGCTGAAGGTGCAGTAGCCTTGAGACTGCAGGTAGAGTTCGAGGATGTTGATGTCTTCGTAGTAGGTTGCGCCGAGGCCGTGGAGGAGGACGACGGGGTTGGGGTGTGCTTTGCTGCGGCAGGAGAAGTCGTTGTGGACAGCGACTCGCTTGACGATCGGGGTTGATGCTGCGAGGGTGGCTAGTAGGCCGGCAGCGTAGAGTAGGCTTGATTTCATGTTGGGGGCGAGAGGGAGAGTTGAAGCGAATGCGAAGTTGAAGAAACCCAAGAATCAAACGAGAGTGTCCTGGAAAAGAGAGCGGATGGAGTTGAGCACAGAAACCATTCCCTCGTGATGCATTTGTAGTAGAAGTTACGAGATGTGCTACTAGTGTCGCTCTTGTGCGCCTGGTACGATCTGTTAGCATCGTGATATTGTGACCAGTGCCTGCATGATCACCAGGTTTGGCAGCATCTGATAGGCGCTTTGCACTGGCGCATTTGGGTGTTGATCTGCATAAAGTAGTCGGTGCTCCAACTATAGCCTATAGGGATCCACTCCGGGGAACTTTATCGGTGGTCGTGCAGTCCACGCTCGCCAGTCATCGCATCTGTTCTGTCAGGGCATTGTTATTTGTTGGAAGAGAATATCTCGAACAACCGTGTAGTGGGACATCAATGCGCGGTCATCTTCGCGGGGTCTTTCGCAAGGCGATTGGTCTCCATGATCTGTAGCCTTGAGGAGTCTGGGAAGGCATCAAGTAAACGCCGAGAGAGAACTCCAGAGATACAAATTGTGAACAGCGAAAGAGAGGTAGAGGCGGGCGTGGCATGTCGGAGGTCGTACCAGCATTGCAAGACATCTTGAAGGCGAAGTGAATTGGTGCAATAGTTGTCCAGCGAGATCTGCAGTAGGAGATGGGAAGTACTGACAACACGATGAAGGAAGAAGAAACTGGTATCGTAATTTTGGTAGGAGGCAACGCGTGATCTCTTATTCTCATTGCATGCGACCCTAATGTGAACGCCTCCCCAGCCGTGACCGGCTCAGCGCCCAGCGGGTAGCAGCACCCGCGTACCTGATTTTTGAAGAAGTAGTGGGTAGTCAACCATCGCTCATGGGCGTATGATTTACTCCTCCTCCTCCTCCTCGTCACCACCACCCTCCTTGGCCTCAGCAGCCTTGGCCTTCTTTCTGCGAACACGACCGGGGCGTCCACCACCGAACGGCGAGGTAAGGGCGAAGTCGATGTGCTTCTGGGAGTCAAGACGGACAATGAACGAGGGAACGTTCACGATCTGCTTGCCGACGCGGATGTGACGCTGACGGATGAGGACACGGGCGTGGTGGATGGACTTGGCAAGACCAAGCTTGTAGACGCAAGTCTGCAGGCGACGCTCCAAGAAGTCCTCGACCTTCAAGGCAAGGACGTAATCGAGCTTCATGCGGCCCTCGTCGAGGACACCGACACGGACCAGACGGCGAATGAGAGCATTGCCCTCGAAGAGACGCTTGGGGTCCTTCTCGTCAAGAGTGAGGAGCTCACTGTGGGATGTGTTAGGAGAAGAATTTTGACAACAGAGTAGATGGGTAAAACATACCGGGCAGCACGACGGATCTTGGAGAGGGTGAGCTGGACGCGCCAGACCTCACGCTTGTTGCGGAGACCGTACTCGCCAACAGTCTTCAACTCAGCGTCGCTGGATGCACGTTAGATATCTGAGACATAAGTGGAGCAAGCTCACACTCAGTGGCCTGATAGATGTACGTACAGACGGGCCGACTCGAAGGGACGACGGGGGACCTTGTAGGTCTTGCTAGACTTGGTGCTGAGAGGGACGTTAGCAGGTGCGTGCGATGGATGGAAGGTTTGAAATGCTGGCTGAGAGCATTCGATTGGCGCATGTCTGGCGTGTGATTTGCGTAGCGAGCGAGCGAGCGATCCGAGTGAGGCGAGGTCGTGTGTCCGGATTGTAATGGTGAAGGTGCCGTGTGTGAACGCGGTATGATGTGTTGTGATTGCCAGAGAAAAGTCTGTGAAAATCACAAGGCCAGAGTGGTGGGAGTGCCCCGTAGAGCGAAGTGTGATCGTATTCCACCGCCGACTGTGAATGTTCTTCTGAATGTATCCGCATCATCTCCCGTATTTATCGGTCCGCGGTGGGCTCGGTGAAGATATTTGCCAGGGCAGGGTGAAGTCGCATCTTGGTCGTGTGTCGGTGTGGAATGGCTCGCGGTCGCTCTTTCGCTCGGTCGTTCGCGCAAATCACGCGCAATGGCATGCACCGAATCGAATGCATCTCAGCAGCATCGCACTGGTGTATACTTACGGGGCCATGGCTGCAGGTTAGTTGACGTCTGATTGTCGGTCGGCTGTGGTCCAGGTCCTGAAAGCAAGTGGTTGAAGTTCAATTTCGAGGAATTTGGCGTGCGCGAGCGCTCGGACCATGCATGCGTGCCAAGCGCGAATTTCGAAGATCGAGAGGCACAACAGCAGCATCCAGCGCGAAAGGACTGATAGTGACGACGAAGCCTGACGACGCATTCCGACAGATACTAACGTAACGACGTACGCCCTCCGAACTCGACCGCTGCCCGAACCTCTGCTAACCGCCGATATAGCCAGCACACATAAGCCAAAATGGGTCACTCCGCCGGTCTCAGAAAGGGAACTCGCTATGGTTAGTCTCACACCTTGTCGCTGGAAGGAACGAGGAAGATGCAAGGACTTTGGAAGAAGAAGGATGAAACATTGGGTGGACTGGCGCACTTTGAGAGCAATGCGATGGAACATGGCGGTCGCGAACACCCAGGCTGACCTTGCGATACAGCCTTCTCCCGCGACTTCAAGAAGAAGGGCATGATCGCTCTGTCCACCTACCTTCGTCAGTACAAGGTTGGTGACATTGTCGATGTCGTCTGCAACGGTGCCGTCCAGAAGGGTATGCCGTAAGTCCTCTCCCACCGGAGCCTTCGCAGAAAAAAGGCCGCCAAACCCCGCGCACCACCGACACCCACTAACACCCGCCCAGCCACAAGGACTACCACGGCAAGACTGGTGTCGTCTACAACGTGACCAAGTCCGCTGTCGGTGTCATCATCTACAAGCAGGTCGGCAACCGCTACATCGAGAAGCGCGTCAACCTCCGCGTCGAGCACGTCCGCCTCTCCCGCTCCCGCGAGGAGTTCATCGTCCGCGTCAAGACCAACGCCGAGAAGAAGCGCAAGGCCAAGGAGGAGGGCACCACCGTCTTCCTCAAGCGCCAGGCCGACAAGCCCCGCGAGGCCCGCACCATCAGCGCCAAGGACAACAAGCCCGAGAGCTTCGCCCCCATCGCCTACGACACCCACATTTAAGCGTGCTTGTTCTGGTTGGGGCGTATGGGTTGGTATGATGGCGAGGCTAGGAGGTTGGAATCGGCAGAACCACCGGATGGGAAATACCTGCCGGACGAGCCAGCTAGCTTTGCTAGGAGGATGAATTCTAGCGTCAAAAGAAACCTATTCCGTTTGCCAAAACTCTGGCCTTTCGCGCTGTTTAGCAACCCATGCGGTAGAGCTGGTCGGTATGAAGTGTACGTTTGTGCTGGGTCATTCTGGCAACACTGCGTCTCCAAAGTGCCACTGCTCGGAAAGATACCACGGACTTCATGATGGATGCGACAGAGGTGGTGGATTCGATGGTGTTCAAGTAGAGGACTTTGAAACAGATAAGTCATAATGATCAAGCCAACCACCTCAAAAGTAAGCTTCTCATTTTACAACCGAATGATCAATCAAGCAACGCACGTCCAGGGAATATGGTAATACTTGCGATATCCAAATGTCGTGCCGTTCGCTAATCGTCGCATCTATCTCTCCACATGCTGGTCCAGGCCTAGGTCGAAAAGCATGATTGCATGAGTCTCTGTTAGAACTCATCAGACGCCATTGAACTATACATTGATGAGTGCCTGCACTCTGTCATGAAAATGGGCACTCGCGATGTACCTCAATTACCGAAGTTAAATACAATCTATATTCTTTTGCGTTGGGTGCACTCGCATTTTTGCAGACCGCGAGACTGTTGTCTCTTCATCTCTTACTTCAAGACCTGACATTCCTGGAATTCACTTGGTTGGGCTGTATCATGGGAGCACTTTCTAAGCTTTTGGTGTTACTGAATCTGGGTTTGGCAAAATAGTATTGGACATTTTGTTTGGCTTTCACAAGCATGTCTACAGCAATGGTAACGCAATCGAATCAATCAATTGAAGGCGGATCCTCGTTGTCGTGCTAGTCAAATCACTTAACGTCGATCCATCTAGTGAGTATCAACTACTGCCATTCTGTAGTATAACCGTTCACCTTGCTGATGGAGGTGCGATTAAAATGTCAAGTCCTGCAACTAACCCCCATAGCCTCTGACTCCAATCGGAAATGTAAATGCCCTTTGTCAATCAACATTCAAGTGTGTTCGACATCTGACCCAAACACTAACCCTTGGCTGCCCCACTTGAAGACCAACCTCAGTCCAATACATCTACAATCCTACACCTTCATCCTGCTCAACGAAGTAACCTCCATCAGATCCAAAATCGCTCCTCGCTATAAATCACACATCGATCTGAAAACCCAAATCGAGATCGGCGAAACGAAGAACGAACCTCGTGCTGCCTTCCAACCAACCTCAACTCTACCTCCCGAACATACCTACCGAACACCAGCGGAAGGAACGACCAAGTAGACCAACAATCATGCCAACTCAGAAACAACAACCTCAACTCTCCCAGCCACAGCTACAGGCCCAACCAAAACCATAACCACACTACACCCTCATCCTGCGCCTCCCCTTCCCACGCCCCGAAGGATTCCCCCAAAACGAACAAAGCTCACAACATCAACATCAAAACCAACAACAACACAAACCCATCGAAGCCCACCATTACCCCGAACTCCAGCGTCAACAGCAAAATACCCCCCCTCGTGACCCCAACAACCTCTACGACCCTCAAACCCCACCACGCCACGCCTCCGCCTCGACAGCAACGGTTCCCGGCCCCATTTCTGCTGCCCCGACTCCCGAATCTGCAGCAGGGGGAACCCCTCAGAACGTCACCACCACTGCGGGCACCAGCGAAGGCACTCCGAGTATGGGGAGCAGTTTCAGCGATCTGAGCGTGGCGCAGAGCGCGCTGGAGGAGGCGCTTATGAGTGCCGATGGGGGGTTTGGGAGTCGGGTTAGTACGTTGGGGAGGTGATGTGGGTGGAAGGTCTCATGAGATGGGTGGGAGGGGCAAGGTCCTTGTACGTGTTTTGTTGGAAACTCCGGTTTCTCTTGTCTTGGGTGTTTGGTGTGATGAACTCGGGAGGTTTTTCTCTCGGTAATGTTCATGCGGATGTCTGGATGCGTTGATCTGAGAGGGGTACTGTTTGCCGTCAGCTTGCACTACTGCGTGATAATGATTCTGGGTATGTATGCATGAATCTCGTGCTGAACATCACGAGATTGGAAATCGAGAATGTAAGATCCATGGCTGATTTTATCAACGCGAATAAAGCGGTCATTTTAGACAATGTCTTGGATTCCCATAATGTATCGACCCGGCTCTTGCGGGTCGCTTATAGAGTAGTATACATACTATCATACAGGTGTTGTACACACAAGGCTTAGCGGAGAGTCTCTCGCTGCCTCATCAGCTCCTTTGTCACCGGCCCCGCCCTCACAGGCTATCGTGTCACTACAAATCGCTTTCCCAAATCAACTTTTTACTCCTTAACCTGATGCTCCAATGCGTGATTGAGTCGGGAGTCGTCGTCGTAAATGTCCCGTTGCGTTCGCCTCTTCCTCCAAGACATCTATGCTTTTTTTTCCTTCTCTTTTCAGCCTTGATGCTCTTTCTTCCAACATTTTTACACGCCACTGTTCTCGCCCAGTCCCTTCAGAACTCCCTCGTATACACCAAACATGATCGCCGCGCTCGGCACCACTCTCAGCATGTGCGGCACAAGTCCACCGTACAGCGCCGCCACACCCTCCTCTTTGAGTACGGTCTTGAAACAGCTCAACAGGCCCGTGTACTTGACTCTCCCACTGACATCAACAGGCGCCTGCCGTAATCTCGTCCTCACAACCTCGTGTGGGTAGGTGATCAGCGCCGCAATAAATTTCGCGCCGCCAGCGGCCGTGAGCTTGCCCGTGTACTCGACAGTCTTGTCCCACACGCCCGGCGTGCGCCCTGAGTCGTCCAAAGCCTGTTGCCGTCTCGCCAAACTGGCCTTTGCCTGCTCGTACAGCACCCACTGCAGCGTGCTCTCGCTGACTCCCAAGTAACTCGCGCTCAGCCCGCGGTACAAGCCTCTGAACCCTTCCGTGCGCACCGTCTTCTTCACGCAGTCCCATGCGTTCAAGTATTGCCTTCCCATGCCGCCGGGCCCGGCATTCTGCTTGTCCAATTGCAGCCTCGTCTTGACCAGCCAGATCGGATTCGTCGCCGTGCCCGTCATCAGACCCGCGGAAGCGGCTGCGAGCAAGTGCACGCCCGCGCTCTCTTTCCCGTCAAACAGCTTCTCGCTGATGACTTTCTTCCCGTTTCCGTATGCCCAGAAGTTGATTGCGCGCGCGGGCACGACTCCCACCAGATTGGGCCCCAGACCCTTGAACAACGCCTTCCAGCCCTCCACCTTGGGGATCGCAGCCAAGATCTGCCCTGTCTCTGTGATGTGTAGTAACGCCGCGCGAGGCAGGGAGAGCTGGTGGACTGGCGGGATTCCCTTTGCTGCGCGGCGCGCGGCGAGCTCGCCTTGGTAGAAGGTGCTTTGTAGGCGGGTCTTGAGGACGTCTAGGGGCGATGTGAGGGTTGCGGAGGTCATGCCGCCTGCGCCGCCGGCGACGAAGTGCGCCCATGCTTTGCGCTCTTTGGGAGGTGGGAGGGGGCCCTTGGATGTGATGGAGGCTGGGTTGGAGGACGGGTCGACCTGGCCGAGTTCGCGCGATTGGGAGTTTGGGGCGGCGAAGGCGGATGCCGTGTTGGGGGAGATGGTGGTGCTCATTTGAGAGAGAGCTGGGGATTAGATCCCGGTGTGTTGGTGGATGGGTGTTCTTTTTCCAGTAAAAGGCGTTGTCGGATGTCTATCGTCTGCGCGCATGCAATTTGAGATGTTTGATCGGTGGGTGTGTTGCGAAAGGATGGTAAATGGGTTGTCCAGTAGGTAGTCTTTCGTTCTTATTATTACAGGTAGCGATTGAATGTTGGAAATGGAAAGGGAAAAGGGGAATTGATGCAGCAATTGATGAGGCCTCTCTCTCCCTGAATTACTGAACTGGTCAAAATGTTCTCGTCTCGGAGGTTTCTGGCCGCCGCCGCCGAAGGACGTCACCAACGCCTTCAACTTCGTCGATCTGATAGCGACTGGCAGTACATGCACTGAGACACTTCCTACATCTCTTCTCACCTGACATACCACACCAACAAAACACATCCACAATGTTCGCGACACCCATCCGACTCGCCAGTGCCGGCCAACCTGGCTTCTGGCGCCGCTCTATCGACGAACTCAAGCGCCAGTCCAAAATCGCGGTCCGCCTCGAAGGCCTTCACAAACCCAACCAGCCATTCCCCTTGGTTCGCTTCGAAGAGGAGTCTGCTCTCGGAGGATGTAAAGTCATGAGCGATGCCGACATGGGCGGCTTCAGCAAAGCCTCCCTCACACACATCCCCGGAACCGAACCCATCGAAGCGGGAGAATCACAGCCACAAGCAGCAGAGTCGCAGTCGCATTCACAAACACCACCCCACGCCCTCTTCGCCGGCAGAATCTCCACAGAGCTCCCCCCAAACAGACCCGAAATCCAGCGCTCAGGGTACGCCGCCTGGCGCACACGCGACCGCGGCACAAGCCTCTTCGGCAAACTGCTCTGGGACATCGACCCGTACGCCTTCCTCGCGCTGCGCATCAAGTCCGACGGCCGCAAGTATTTTGTCAACATCCAGACCGAGTCCATCGTCCCCACAGATCTGCACCAGCACTTGCTGCCCTCGTACACGCCCGGAGAGTGGGAGACGGTCACGATACCGTTCAGTTCTTTTGTGCGGACAAACTACGGAATGGTGGTGGAGCCGCAGCGGGAGATGATGAGGCAGAAGGTCAGGAGTGTGGGGATTGGTCTTATTGACCGTGTTCCTGGTCCTTTTGAGCTTTGCATTGCGGATGTGTGGGCGACAAACAAGGCGCCTGAGCAGGGTGTTGATAGTGGGTTTGATCTTGGGGATGATCTTGAGGTGGATGGTGGGGTTATGGGTGAGGTTGAACAGAGGAAGAAGGGCGAGCCTGAGAAGATTTTGATCTAAGGGGGATGGAGTTGGAGATTCATTGATGATTCTTCTTCATGCTTGCGACTGCCTTTCTCACGCAAAACCCGCCACGCCGCACTTTCGGAGAGCAGCACGCTGTGGCGGACGCTCAGAATCCTGCTGTACGCCTCCCGAAAATGAGCACCACCATCTCCCCCAACACGGCATCCGCCTTCGCCGCCCCAAACTCCCAATCGCGCGAACTCGGCCAGGTCGACCCGTCCTCCAACCCAGCC
>Ga0115842_100755_pt1 | contig 12946 bp, 13 predicted proteins | sample InSIn2SAF170_2_FD_83856 | JGI IMG/M metagenome (GOLD analysis project Ga0115842, IMG submission 83856)
AGATCACCCTTCACAGATTCGCTTTCAACTTCACTTTCATAGATCAAACTTTTAAAACAATAACCCAATATTTCAGATCTTAAGATATTCGATTTGCAAGAATGAATTAGCCAAGTGATCTCCTTTGCTTTATATAGGCAAGCTTCTTCCTAAAAACATGGATCAATACCATAGATAACCAATACAAGGGGCCCAAAAACATGGGGCTCAATAATACCAAGGACTAACCACCATGGACCAAAGGTAAGTTCTCCAACATATACACACTTTTGACGAGGTACCATGGTCCAAAACCATAGGTTCAAATACCAAGGAGTAACTACCATGGACCAAAGGTAAGTTCTCCAACATGAAAGTGCGTGAACTTTTTCTCTACATGAAATAAACTTTTCTCAACATGAAATAAAATTTTCTCTGCATAAAAGTACGTGAACTTTTCTCTACATGAAATAAAGTTTTCTCTGCATATAAGTGCGTGAACTATAATTTATCATCTGAGATGAGTGGGTTGCCATCAAGTACAACATATGTATCATAAAGCCATACCAGAATCATAATGCCAACAATCTCCCCCTTTGGACTTGATGGCAAAGCTTACTAAGAACTTGCCATTTGATTCCTTTGAACTGTCCTGCATCTATGTATTATGTCACATCTGATATCTCTTCTGTAGATTCATCTGAATGTATATAAGTGAGATGATCTTCTATGAGAGGGTTGCCATCAAGTACAACACATGCATCATAATGCCAACAAAGCAATGAGATATGGTGATCATTCGGATATCAACATAGAGCCTCCTTGATCTGAAAATGGAATGTACTTGTTTAAGGGTGCAAGGTATCCATTTCCCATAATTTCAAATGTGAGCTATACACTCCAAGTGACCTCTGAAAATGTGAAAACTTCCTATTTCTTATATAGAGATAGACTGTAGGGGCATTCACCGGAAATGTCACCTCTAAAAAGAGGATGAGTTCCAGAGGCTACCTAGCCCTCTACAGGCTCTGCCTAAAGAAATAAACAAGTAAACACTTATAAGTCTTTGACATACACATACTTGAAGTTTAGTGTCTTGCGGAATAAGACACTTAATGTTCTGCAGCTAAATAGGTGATTATGTGTGTATGCAAGTTATATATATTTGTTGTTTAAAACTTTATATCAATTTTGTTTACCATATCATCTTCAGAAAATAAAGACATCAAAATGATAAAGCAGTTCACCCCCTTTGGGCTACATCTCCTGGACCAAACCTCTCAAACTAGGCTTGTCTTCTTGTATTAAAAATGCTACAAAGGCTAATACAAGAATATATGTGTCTTGAAAGACAGATCTGACTGTAAATAGAGAATCATAAGATAGGAATTACCTAAACATGCTCTTTCCCAAACACTAAACAGTGAATTTGTACCTTTTACAATACTTTTCCCAATTGGACCTTTAAAATTTCATGGAGAATTTCGAGGTGAAGATGACCTCAAATGGTTCTGAAACCTCTGCCATTAGACTCAGAAGGTCAAAAATAGCAGACATAGGCTTTTGAATCACCAAAAACGGATGAACATAGCCCTCAAACAGCTCATGCACTGAAATGGCCCTGGTGGCCCTGAAAGCTCCCCTGAAGCTAAGCAGTGAGAAGAATGCCTCAAAAGGCAAAATGAGCTGCAGAAATGGATTCAGAAGGCTGGAAAACTTCAGGAATGACCTTCGTTCCACATTCACTGGCTGCACAATTCCCAATGTAGCTCCCAAACTGATTTGGCCCTCGTGGCTCCTGGAACTTCCACGAAGCTAAAACACCTGCAAATAACCTCAGTTGGCTGTGAAACCTATGCCAATGTCTTCAGAAGGTCCAAAATACCCAAAATCTAAAAAAAATTCATCCAAAACGGACTTTCCTAGCCAAAGTTATGGCCATTTACTCCCAATTGCCAGTTGCCCTTGAAAAACTCCAGTTAACTTTAGTTAGGGCCAGTTAGGCCCGCCAAATATGGCGGGACTGCCCAAATTTGGCGCTCCGCCAAATTTTCCGCCATTCTAACTGGCAGTTAACTCCATTTTAGCGCCCATGTGACCGGGATAAGCTGCTGGAGGTTTGCATTGGATTTCGTGCTGGGCGGTGGGGGTTTAGGCCCACGGTTTAATGGCGTTGGTCACGTGGTATGGGGGGCTGGCGCTTAGGGGCTGGCCCCCTTCATTTCCCGCCCAAAACAATTTTTAAACTTCAAATAATATTTGTTCTGGTTTGCTTGCAACTTTCGCCATTGTGGCCCAACGGTAAGGAGTGGGGCTTGTTGCTAGGAGGTCGTGGGTTCGATCCTCCATCCGACCAAAATTTTAAAACGCACCAAACACACTTGCTGACATCATCATGGGCCACGTGGCGGCCTCCGGGCCTACCACGTGGCAGCTTCTGATTCGCTGTCTGAAAGGAATATTCCCTGGAATATTCCAAGGAATATTCTGTGGAATATTCTTTTTTAAATTTTTTTTTAAAAATTCAAAAATTCCAATGTTACTGAGAAATTCTTCTTTTTGCCATAACTTTCTCATACGGCGACCGTTTTTCAAACCGTTCATGGTGTCGGAATCAAGAGGACGAGCTCTATCCAGTCGTTCAAGTTCCAATCAGTTCTGAGCACTTTCATTTTTTACCATTTTACGACACTTGGTCCTGAGCTCCTGATCACCCTCATGATAGATTGCAATATTTCATGATGATTAAACATGCTTCTTATGCAACCATGAAAAGCTGCAATGTGTTAACCTCATCTTTCAATGACCAATCCTAATTTTGTAACTGTGAACGACATAACAAAGCATAAGCAATGAAACTTCAATGATTAAAGCAAGAAATACATGACACATTTAGACAAGCTACAACCTATCTATTACATTGGAAGGAAAACAACTAAATTGTTCTACAATACCAAAAAGAAAGAGAATGAGGTAGCATGGGATGAGTTAGTGGATCCTTTCTAACTGGTGCCACACTACCTAAGGAAACTACAAAATTCAAAGAAAACTCACTCTATCATGATCTGTAGACACCAATAATTAACAATTTCATTAAAAATGAGTCTTTAATAGTACACAAACAAGAAATCCAATGAATGAATAATCAACAATATCATTCTCTACTCTTTTAATACCATTACTTCCTTACTACCTGTCTCTCTTCCCCTTTCCTCTACTCATCTCTTTCATTTTATATAAAGAAGATGGGATGAATTGGAACCAATTCCCCCAATTTTGGACTATCAAATATATACATATTTACAAGATATTACGTCGACTTGTTTTTGTGTAATATTGATTAGAGGACACCCCAAGTTATGATTATGTTCAATCATTCTATCACAAAATCATTTAAAAATAGGATGTAGTTTGTTCCCTTGTTGACTGAGTACTTTATTTGGGGCGCAACTTGTTAACGACTAAAACCATAAATATTACCTTGAAATAACCATGTGTATCTACAAAGTTGCAGAATTTTTGGAGAAAATTATCTTATGTCACCTAATTGGGGATGTTTTGAACCAAACCCATGTTTTTGATTTTCCAAATTCTACTTTGTTTGTCTAGAAACCACACCCAAAGTTGATTACTCAATTATGTCTGACACAAGTTGTCTAAATTGTTGATCATAACTTGAAGACCTCTTAAATCGATATGTGTGTAATATAAATAACATGAAACCATGCCATTGTTCCTAGAGACAAAACCCATGCCTCGGAATTCCACTTGGAGTTGTGTAAATATGCCAACCTTGGAGGTTGGTTATCGAAACTACATAAGAGCTACAAGAACTAAATTGGTTAATCCATCATTAGCAATAAATTAACTTTTAATCTAATGCAGGAGCATTTAGCTCAACAATTTCATTATCTTCTAGTTAACTTAGGGGGTCTTGTGTTTTCAAGGAAGTTGGATTCCTATGTATCAAATTAATGTAGTTATTAATGTTTGAGTGATTGGAATAGGAATTAATTAGATATTGTGAGGATATTTGTAAATGCTCTCGAATGTAGGAGAACACGAGTGATGATGAGTGATTAGTGGGGATTGAGAGATTTGGAAATCAACTGTAAGTCTTAGATTAGGAATTGGTTTCATGATTTCTGGAATTAAAGAGGATTCTTAGGGATTACTAGAGTCAAAAGTGGACGTAGAAGATATTCAAGATTTAGTTCAACAGATTATGGATGTGAACCATAATTGCTTAAACAAAACCTTTTGTATAAATGTAAGCCTAAAAGGCATAGAGGAGTCAGAGTCAGTCAGGCAGTCAGTCGGTCAATCAATTAGTTAGTTAGAGTTAGAATTAGACTGTAAGCCTACGGGTAGGAGAGAAAATGCCACTGATTAGAATATCAGGCCAAAGGAAGACTCATTATGTAATAATTTGTTTATATATACATAGAGTTAATTCTGAATTGTGCAAGTGTGGATTGAGTAATTGAATGATAAATTGTGTGTGGATTAGAATAAATCTGCGTAACATAGGTTTGCAGGTGTGCAGAACCAGAGACAAAGTGCAGAGAGGAGTGTTATGGGATTTCACACAGACAATATTGGAGAAAACCTTTAATGTTACAGTGAAAGTATAATTGCAAGGTTTCCTAAAAGCCTAAGGATTTACGAAGGAAGCGTAAATGTGCGAAGGAGTGAAGTAAAGGAGCTGAAGATCGGAATCAGAACAATTGAAGAATGTAAGGCAAGAATAAATACACAGATAGAAAGCCGAATGGGCTATTACACATTACGAAACAAAAGAACATAATAGTGTATAGGAGTCGTTGGTTCAATCAGATCAATAGACGAGATTGTGTGCGATAGGCAACTAAGACTAAGTCGCGCAAAATAATGTCAAGAAGATGAATGGCAGAGATTAAAGTCACATGTCGACAGAAGGGTGGAAATGTGCAGAAGGACAGAGTGGTCTTGAAAAGATGGTAAGTGATATCTCATGTGCCCCAAAGGTGGAAAGCAGTATTTCAAAATTCTACGCGATTAACCTTAGCGTTTGACACATAGCACGGGAAAACAACTTTTCTCACGTGCTTTCGGAGTATTAACCATCTTGCTAGTTGGAGTGCAAGATTACGTGATAGCTATTGGATCGAGCGGGATTGATCAACGGTGGAGATTGTCTAGGCTAGTTGGCAAGCAGACGACGTGATAGCCATTGGATCGGATGAGACAGATCAACGGTGGAGATCGGCTATGCTAGTTAGCGATCAGGTGATGCGATAAATGTTAGATTTAGGAATGAGATCAACAACGGAGGTTGAATGTGCTAAGGAGAACATCGATATATGTGCAAAGGTTTGTGGAATGGCGAAAAGGTAAGGTTTTAAGTGTGGGTTATGAAATATTTCTATTATATAGAAATTATAATAGAAATAAGAAAGATTAAGGTTTGATAGCTTCCACTTAGATATTAAACTAAAAGACTTAAATTTTGGTTTAAGAGGGTTTCACCATTGATATTGGTGTTCATCTTGGGATATGAAAAACACATGTATATGACATGCAATTTTATATGCATACTGTGGGTATATGCGGATTAGGATGCATCATTATGGTATATGCGGCTTAGGCTGGCAAAATTTGGTGTTATAACAGAACAAAGAAATTCTGTGTGTAAGAATTCTTTGGGAAAACTTAGAATAGAGTTATGTTTTGAAGGTGTGTATGTAGGCAAAAGGAGATCATAATTTAAATCTGACAAACAATAGGAACACAGAGATAAAGTGTAGCAGAATTTGCAGATGCAAAGGAAATAGAGAACAATCCATTCAAAGTGCAGGTGAATGTTAGAACAAGATCATGCAGAGGTCTTGAAGGAAGCGACATAAGAAGGTGAGAAGATTGCAACAACCTAGAGAAAGGAGTGCTTAATTGGTTCCAGATGAGAGAACCAAAGAGATGCCAAAAGACTGAGCTCAGAGGAGAGAAGCTTAGTGAGGTATCATGTAGCAAGAGGGACTTGTTACCGCAGAGGTTTTGTTGCAGCTCACGGAAAGATCATAAAGACAATTCCACAAAGGATGTGGGTAGAATTGCTACGGGATGAAGAAAGCTGGTAAGAATTTCTAAGTGAAAGAAGAGGTGGCCAGAACCGAGTATTTCATTGTGATTGAAATACAAGAGGACAATTGTGTTCTTAAAAGGTGCAGATGAGTTGAACCCTAGAAGGAACAGAGAGAAGTTCTCAAAGAGGTTCGAAGAGAATAGAGAACCAAGTGCTTTCCAAAAGACCAAGTACAGAGGAGAGATTGGTGAGGTAAGTGGCAGTAGGGACGACTTGCTATTGCAGAGGCTTTAATCGAGCTCATAGTAAGTGAGTGAGGAACTCATGAAGATAGAGAAGAAGATGACTACTGATAGTCATAAAAGAGATAACAGAGGTTCTGAGGAAAACCAAAACAAAAGAAAAGTGAAGAAGGAGGTGGTGGGCTCCATTATTGCAGCAATAATGCTGCAACTCCTGGGACTCCCGTCTTTAATTTTATCAACCCGGTAGTTCATAACAAACTTGGAAGTGACAGTGCTGTATGCACAAGTACTAGCTCTTGCCGTAGCTGTCACTTGGTCAACTGGCACAAGTTCGCTAGGGGCTTAAGCCAACTTCTATGAGCTCTTAGAAGAATCTTTTTAACTGATGGATGAAATCTAACTCAAAGGAAGCTAATCTACTTGCGGAAAGAAACTGAAAACCAAAAAGAAACACAAACCCTAATTCTACCAGCTAGTCCTACTGATGCAAGGAAGAGGATGCAAGCTACTGAAAGAAATGCCATTGACTTCTAGGAAGGTAAAATGCATGTGTCTAAGTTATCACTATCTGAAACAAAAATAAAAATAATAATAAATAATAATAAATAAATAAATAAATAAATAAAATAAAATATAAAATATAAAATATAAAATATAAAATAATAATAATAATAATAATAAATAAATAAATAAAATAAAATAAAAAATAAAATAAAAAAAATCTTTTTGTATTTTTGAATAAGTTGTTAGAATTATCATGCATGTGCTTTTAACTGTTTTTTACTGTGCAAAGGTGGATTGGCGAGAGAAAATGCTTGGAGGAGGTTGGGAAGGTTAGAAGAGGGCCTAAGGGGTCCCTAGCACCCTTCCAGAGAGTTTCATAGAGTTTGGCTATCAAGAAACCTCATTCGTGAGCTTCTACAGGAAGTCTGCAGGGGTTCTACAGGATGTTCAGGAATTTCTACAGGATGTTCAGAAATTTCTATAGGATGTTTTAAAAATTGGATTTTGGAGGATGGGTGAGTGAGGGAAGATGCATGAATGGATATGGAGGTAGGATAGGGGTCTGAAGTGGCCCAGGGACTGGTGAGAAGGTGTAGATGGCTAAATTGGCTCAAAGAAGGCTGAAACAATGATTGCACAAAAACTAGGGTTATGTGAGCAAATGTGGCAAACGTGAGGTAAGGATTCTAAATAGAGGGTGGAGTGGATGGTGCTAATGGAGAATAAGCAGATGAAGGAGTGGTACAGGTGCTCTGCAAGTCGTTTTTCCAATCTGAACCAACAAAAGCTTGTAAATTCAAAGACCTAGTTACGTTGACCTAATTTGATAGCTGCCAGTAAAGAGAATGAACAGAAATGTGACCTGCAATGAAACCATGTATTTTAACTCATGCAACTAAGCAAACGAAAGTCTAAACTTGTAACCAACTTCTACACATGAAAATCAAACACTAGTGATTGCATGGCAAAGCAAAATCAGTGTTTTTGTGGGCAACAAATTCATCCTAGTCACAGCTCGTGATCCCATTGAGGGAGAGGTGAAACCACAAATGTTTGTTGGCCCTTTTCTTGAAGCTTTTTCTGTTAACAACCTATCAACTAAATCTGAGCATGAAAAGCTATTTTACTCATCAAAAACAACCTAAATAACAAAACAAGATTTAGATCTAAATAGCAGATTTTATTCTAAGAATGTAGCAAAGACACATGAAAGTAAACAAATGAGGTACTAGGCACTTGAGATGGGCCCAAACCCAAGGGCTATAGCCTCCTAAGAGAGATTTAGAGCTGGTGCAAAGCTGGATTCATCTTTATTGATCAAAAGAATAGTTACATTCTAAAAATTGTCCACAAGGAAAACTTGAAAATCGCTGAAATGAAAAGCTAATCTACTACCTAAAATCGAACTACAAACTAGCTAACTTCTACCTACAAAGTGACTACAAATTGACTAACTGAAATGAGGCCCTAAGCCCTCTTATTTATACAAATTTAGGACCCCAACAGTCGTCCTAAACTTTAGGGACTCGGCTACCCAAAACTTGCAGTTAACAACAGTCCTACTTGACTTGCTTGGCTGCCCTTGTGATAATTGATTTGGTGGCCTTTGAACTCTGAGCTGATGGTGGAGAATTCGAGGTAAGGACCTATAAATGAAGGGGACACCTTCCTACAAATCCTCTCCCTTATTCTCCCACGAATTTGGCTGCCAAGTGCTCGTTAAAACCTTTGATTTTGTCTCAAAATTGACCAAAAAGACTACACAAAGCACACATTAGACTTGTTGGCATAATGACTAACCCAATTCACTCTATTAGCATAAATATAATAAAAAACATGCAATAAACTAATGAGAATGGTGGATTAAGTCAAATTAGGAGGTTGAATGAGCCCATATAATTATCCATTTTTGGGGCTCATCATCACCCCCTACTGAAAGTGTTGCTCATCCTCTGAGCAACTAATCTATCTCCTCATCTTTGATGGCCCTGGTGGCCTCCCTGTCATGCCAAGCTTCTAAAGTGATGTCCTCTTCTCAGTCATGAAACCATGCTTTTCTCTCTGCTCCTTCCCACTGCCCGCTCCTTTTCCTAGAGAATTCTCAGCTTTGGTATGATTGTGCAAGTATATTCAATCAGATGGTGGCAATGGTGGTGAAAGGAGATGAAACTAGTGGAGGATGGAAGAAAAGAGTGGTTGCATGCCCAAAGGCTCTACAGGATGTTTCTGGTAGAAATACAAAACTTCCTGTAGAAAGTCCTGTAGCTTCCTGTAGAAGGTTGAACCATGACTAGATTGTGCCCGAACCTTGAAAAAATGAGTGTTCATGGAGGGGATGGATGTGAGGATGCCTAGGAACTTGGTAGGGACCCTTCTGCTTGTGTTGGGAGGCCCCCTTTCCGCATTGTGTTCCTGCAACCTGCAACAATTTACAGGGATTAAACTTGTTTTTTTCCTCTCTGTTTCTTCCTTCTTTTTCTTTCTTGCTTTTCCTCTTGCTTTTCCTGTGGCTTTTCCTATGATGGTTTGCCCTAGGTTTTCTTTCCCTTAGCTTCGTTACCCTTAGTTTTCTTCTCTGCCTCAATATCTTGCTTCCTCACGCTCTGTTTTGGCTTGTGCACTGATCAGAATGGGAATTATGTTTATGGTTTCCTCCCCAGAACGTGGAGGACAATATCCCTCAAGTGTTTGTTCTTTGCAAACCATTCAACCCGTCCTGTCATGTTTTTCACTCTATCGAGTCTTGCCATAGAAAAGATAATGGGCTTTTTACGGTCATTCAAGATACACATGTGTTCAGCTGTCTGTTCAGGATCGAACAAGAGTTCCTCAATTGAACCATGTAAAGCAGTAAGATGATGTTGCTTCTCTGTATAAGGGAAATAAATCTGCATGTTTGCTCTAGGAGAAACAATGTTGAATTTGGGATCAAAAACATCAAATCCATGAACCACACGATAAAGATCAGGAAGGGTGAAAGCAGTGTGGCTCTCATACTGTCCAACAGTATCCTTGCTTCCAGCAATCTCTTGATATGTGCTAGTGATAATAAAATCTGCATGATTCATTGCAATTAGATCTGTAGTAAACTGGCAAGAGAAATGTATTTTTCTTCATATTTTTTCCAGTATATGTCTGAATCTGGGTATTTGGTCTTCTCCACAGCATGGGCTATGTTGCACTGAGTGATTCCTTGTCTATGTGAAATCAGAGATGCAACTAAATTTCCATCACTGTAATTGCCAATGATCAGATCAGGTTGACCTTTTAGCTCTGCCATTACTTCATTTAATACATCCTCTGAAAATCTTTCCAAGTAAGGCCACACATAAAATCGAGAAACCATTTCTGCAGAACTCCTTTTTCTATTCTAAAGGGTACCCAGAGTATCCTTGAATGTTGTGTTCCACCAATTCTTTCAATTCGTTGATTGCATGTTGTACCATAGGCCTCAGGAATCAACCGAATCACCACAATAATTTCAGGTTTGATGTCCAATCCTTGATGTTTTATTCTCAGCAACATTTCATTCTCCAATGCACGAACTTGATCAAGTATATACACAACCTGTCCACTAGTATCTAGCATTCCTAAAACATTTTCTTGGACAAAATAACCCTGAGGTGAAAGAATCACAACATTAAAGACCATAGGAATCCTTCCTAGAAACGTTTCTAAAGTTGATGGATCAGGGGCCTACAGAGTCTCCAAGAGCAAATGAATCATATCCAAGACATGTTCTGCATTGTCTCCCCATCCTTTTTCCAATCCCATTTCTTGTAATTTGTATTCAAACTCTGTATATGGTGTATTCTTGGGGAACTTTTTAAGATGTTCCTCTTCCTTTACCAAGACTGAGCGTAGCTTGGACAAACTTTGTATTCTCTCATTCAGCATCAGCTTTTGGCCTCTATAGTTGTGTGCTCGAAGGAAATCTAGCAAGGGCTGCATGCTTTCTCTATCATGGAATAATCTTGAGGACAAATGCCGATTGAGAAATTGAACTCCACTACCAATGGAAGATGGTCGTGTTGGGCGAGGAAAAGATTCATTGAAGGGCTCAAGGTCTAGCTTCAATGCATATTTATCCTTGACACTTTCATCCACAAGGTGCTCCTTGAATTCCAAATATTCAGCCACAGAAAGTTGTTCAACAACAAGTTCATCAACATTGACACGAACATAATCCCACACACCAGGCCTTGGCTGTACTGCAAGAACAATCCATGGTGGAAGAATGATGGCCTCCTATGTGGACCTTAACACATCTCCAAATAGCCCATCTTTGAGCGTTTGAAGTTCATCATTCTCTCCCAGTACCTCTATTAGTCCATCTAATAAATGATGAGGCTGCAAAATCTTCTTCCCTTGTGCTACATATCTCTCTTCAGGCTCCAAATTTGATGAAGAAAAACTTGGGCTTTTCTGCTCTGGAAGGCTTTGCTATACTTTCCTGTAGGACGTCTTCCTGTAGAACGCCCCTGCGCCTCTGAGTGAGCCCGATACATTGGAGAATTGTGAACTAGGCCACAAAGATCAATGGAGGACGACGGGTTAATCATTTTGTGGAAGCGGAGGATGCATACTTCAGTTGAAAATGTTGCAAGTGCAAGTTAACAGTAGTTTGTGAGTTTTAGCTGAGCGTTCGTTAATTGCTGCGTGATTTGTGGTGAGGTGGAAAAAATGTGTGCTGGCTTTTTCTGAACTGCAGTGATGTTATGAACAGCATGTCTTCTTCTATCTGTTAATCATTTGATGTCCTATGCACTAGAGTTCAACACGTCTACCACTGCCTATGTTTTTCAACTTCCACGTGAATGAATATACACGCATGCTACGTGATTTTTGCCTAGATGAGTGTAATCGAATCTGGCTAGCTTCCTGGCTGAATCCCCCCATCTCATTCGTTCATGCAGTGTTTAGATTAGATTCATGCAATAGAGGAATGAGTTTTAGTCACATACCTAGAAGTCGAATGTGGCTGCCGTGAGGTGCTGTGGCCTTTCATTTGCTGCATGCATTGGTTTCTGTGGTTGCATGAGGGCTTGGTGGCTGATTCATGGCTATTTTTTTCTTGTGCAGGTATCCTCTAGCCGGATCCATGCTGTAGGAGCTGGCTTCACGTTCAGATCTGCACCCTTAAGCTGCTGCTGCTGAATTTTCTCAAGACTGAAACTTGTTTTCTCCATTGCTCTGGAACGATAGATCGGATCGATCTGAAACCTGCTGAGCATGTTCCTATCATCATTATGCACCTCCCATAGAAAAATTGCGATCAATGGATGCACAAATTTCTGGAAAAATGGAAAATGGCTGAAGATTTTAGAGATCAATTTCTCGGACACCGTGCATCGGAATCGACTTAAACTGCTTGGGTAAGCTACTATCACCCATGTGCATCTCCCCATGAAATAAGTTTTGAAACGGATGCACCGATATCGAGAAAATGCAAAAAAATTTGATGGTGATGGAGGCTGATTTCTTGGAAACTGTGCACCGGAATTAGCTGAAACTGCTCAGGCATGTTGCCATCACCCCTGTACAATTCCCCGTAAAACAGTTTTTCAAATGGATGCATTGTTTTCAAGTTAGGGAAAAAACAAATTATGTTTTATGTATTTTTTCTTCAAAGCATTTTGCATGGTGAAAAAGAATGAGCTTGGGCTATGATGCAGGCATGGAGATGATGAAGGAGGAGTTTGAAAATTGCAGGAGGACTTCTGAACCCTTGAGGAAGCTATCATGTTCGCCAAACTACTTTTTTCAATCCATTTTTAACTTCTTGTAGTTTCTACAAGAACTTCCTGTAGAAAACACAGTTTTGAGGAAAGAAGCACAATGACATGGCAAAAATGATGGAGAAGGGTGAGGGATGGAAACATGGATGCTTGTAGGCCTCATGGACAGATTCCAACCATCAGATTCCCTGTTAAAATTGAATTTGGTTCGTCCAAAGGTTCTACAGGATGTTTCCTGTAGAAATGTAGAACTTCTTGTAGAAACGCTTGGAACTTCCTCTATCTTTGTCTTAAGTGATCCTCTTGACCTGCAATGTCCTTCTTGCAACCTACAATTATCCAATGGAAATTAGATTTATTTTTATTTTTATTTTTCTCTCTCTCTTTTTTTTTTTTTTTTTTTAAAAATATCTTGGGTC
>Ga0115842_100758_pt1 | contig 12927 bp, 16 predicted proteins | sample InSIn2SAF170_2_FD_83856 | JGI IMG/M metagenome (GOLD analysis project Ga0115842, IMG submission 83856)
GCTGGAGCAATAGTCTTGAGTGACAGCAAACATCACCATGTCATCTTTCTCTACTCCCAGCGATTGACATGCTTCGAGCGTTGAGGGAGTAGGCTGGAGTTAAACCTTGAGCATAGCTACGTGGAATCTCGGTCCAGCTGTGGCGAGGGCGTAGCAGTGTGACCCAAGGGTCGTTACTTTGGTATATGTTTGCTTCGTTGACAAAGAAGCGCCAGATTGCACGCCAGAAAGCGATCGACCATGGGCCAACCTCGATCAAGTCGGGCAGGTTGTCAAAGGACATGAAAGTAGAGACTGCCAAACGTGTACGCTTCACGCTGAATGAAGAGGTTTAATGCCTTCCGTCTGAGCGCGTAAGAAGGCTTCTAAGCTACGATTACTGCATGTGAACTATTCGCCAAGCTGGCAGCCCCGAACGTGCTTCAGCAAATAGTCTTGTGCAAGTTGTGACAGACAATATGCTCGAGCTAGTGAGATAGCTCTGTGGTCTACACCTCTTTGATAGTGATCTTGATTCTACCACTGCGAAGTTTTCTTCGAGGTATTGGAAGATGGAACAAAGCTCTTTCGTGACTCGCCTCAGGAATTTAAGGGATTGTGAGGACAGCCTAATACCAGCGATGTCAGAGGCGCGAGGTTGCCTGAGGCTACAAGCATGCACCGATTCATGTCGGCCTTGACAGTTGTTGTATCTGGACTGAGTGTCCAAGAGTATACTGTCAACATCAGCAGCTCAGGTGACCTTGCGCCTTTCGAGCATGCCAATTATTCCACATCATCCGCCTCAGAAGGTGTGCCTGAACGATTCAAGCACTGGCCCTCATATAGACACGCTACTCTGCTATCATTTCCTTCCTAATCTCGCAAGACAAGGACTGTCAGCAGGCTCCCTACTGAAACAAGCACAAAGCCAGTCTGGACGTTGAAGAAAACAAGAGCTCTATAGGCAGAGACATTTCCAATGGCAAACTTTAGCTACCTCTCCACCCTGGGAGCAAATGCCGGAACGGTGATTGCTAGAGTCTGCCTTGATGGTTACTGCCTGCTACGCCACCATTCTAATATGGGATGCTGCAGTGCCTGCGCCGAGATATTGTCAGAATATAACTTCTGCTTGTAGCAAGCTCGAGTATGAGCAAACTCGTGGCGTGGTAGCTTGAGCACTAGGCAAGTTATGCCCACCGCCGTAGCACAACTTTCATAGCGCTCAGGTTGAGTGCACCAATACATGCTCTAGATAATGCAATATATCTCAATTTTGCTTGAGTGCTCAGCTTTCCAAACAACGTATAGTCGTATTCTCCACGCTTGGCATGTATGCTCGAAGATCGGCACTGCTTCAAGTGCCCTGCAGGACGCCTGCATAAAGAGTACTTGTGTATGCATAAACCAAACCTGCTAGAAATTGAGCAATTGATTTGAGCAATTCGTGTGATCCAGATCCAAATCTTCGTGCCACTGCAATATAAAGTGATGTTCGCGTATCTTGTGCTCACATGGTGATGTGCCGTAATCACGAAAACTACTGTGGCTCTTCTGAAACTCCTTTGCAGTGAATGCATGCAAAACATCTTGGATAAGATTGTAAGCAAACTTTCAGCAATCTCATGATATGTCTGCTGCTGTTGCTGTACTTGATTTTGAAGCTGACCCTCTAATCTGCAGCCTATACTGTCGGCGGCTGCTTACTGATGCTATCGCCATAAAATTTGCGGAGACTGCCTATGCGGTCGCTTGCATCACCAAACATACCAACTCATGAACAATCAAGACTGCATAATCTCTTGGTTCAGAAGTTGGTTTGACAATTTCTGCGAATTGTCAAAGCCATCCCAGCTCAAAAGAACTGCTTCGGCCGTTCGCAAGGTCTGCTGTTCACTTTGCACAGAAATGGCCAAAAAAACTTCCAAAAAAGAAGTTGTGTTCTGGTCCCGAAGGACTCGAACTTGTGACTCTACAAGGAGGTGATTAGCATATCATCAATGAATGTCAGTAAAGAAATTGCAAGTAATGAAATCCTCCTCTTTCGGGCAGGCAGCGAGCAGCAAACTCAGTAGACCAGAAGACCTACGTAGAAGATGTTAGTGGAAGGGCATCATTTTTAGTTCCTTATATACCTTACGATATTGCCCTTACTACTCCACACAAAACCCTTGCCAATGTTGGCAGTCTTGCAACACAACAGCACCAATCTCAGTTCTTCTTACTTGACAGCAAGCTACACACAACAGGACTCTTGCAGTCTGCCGCCGGCGCCACGACCAATATCCCACAAGAACAATCTCCGAGATGTGAGTACTCGATCGCCGAGGGCGATGAAGCTGAAGAGTCGCGGCATGCATCACAACATCAGACGAGGCCGTAAAACACCTTCCTCGTCGCCACATCCTCGTCTTCACTGCTATGGGATGAGCGCGACGATGGACGGCGGCGACAGTCGCGGAATAGTCGCGGCACACATCACATCACTGCAAAAGGCTAAGCGCCATCTTCATCTCGCTCCTTCTCAGTCGTCGCTGCTTCAAGATGAGCGCTCGAGTCTAGCCAACGACGACATCTAAAGTTTCACGGCAATCATCACATCATTGCAAAAGCCTACACGGCATCCTCTTCACTTCATCTTCCTCGTCGTCGCTGATCTGAGATGAAACGCGCTAACGTACCTGACCAGCACCCTTTGTAGACACCATGGCAGACGCCACACCCTCCACATCATTCGCTCGTCGCGTGAGCGTGCGCATATCCCATGGACGACCCAATGAAGGTGAGCTCAAAGACCTAAAGGAGGCATCGTACGAGGAATATAAACAGCACTCTCCTCGCACCCTCAAGATCCAGTATGCCTAATTTCAACAACATCACCATTCTCAAGGCTCATCATGAGATTTGAGACTGGCATGTCTACCATCAGGGCGTGGAACTAGAGCATCACCCTACTCATACCCTTTGTCTATCAACCCCTCCAGCTGTGACAGCACTAGCTTCAATATCATGGCTTCAAGATTGAGGCTAACCAATTCCTTGAGCAGGGCATCAAAGTAGGCTAGCATCCTCCTCACACTCGTCACAAGCGACATCTTCTTGCGTCGACAACAACATCTTGGTACTGCTCGCTTCGAGATCTGGCGTTAACACATCTGAAAACAGGACACCAAAATACAGGGGCACTCCCTCCACCACCGGCTAGAGGTCGGTTTAGGCGGGCGGTAGCCAAACTCAGAAGAGGTTAGTCATTCCGGGATGTGCTCAGATTTTGTTGAATGGGCCGTTTGAACTTATGTCCAGCATGCCACACAAGCTACTGAAGGCCTTCATGTTACCTGGCGTTGAGAACATCCTAATGCCGTAAGGATTGAAAGCTAACATCAAAGAGTAGTCAATGAACCCAGTCCTGAAGGTACAGTAGACTCCTCGCCCTGTCAGAAGTAATGCATGTGTAGTGTGTTGGTGACCTTTCTCAACCTTGTAACATTGAGATGTAACGTGATACTGTGGTGACATTCAATATTTCAGAGTCGTGTGAGGAGTGCTAGTGATATTTGTGCAAGAAGCTGACTGTTTTGCGCTCAGATCCCGATGCTACATTCCTTGGGATCATCAATGCTGTCCGTCCGGGAGATGAAGGAGGTGGTGTGGCTGGTTCTGCACCACCTGGAAAGCTCAGTCTGAGCGCCAGGGTGGCAAATCTCTGGCGAAGGCTGATTGGGAAGCCCAATCAGCCAGCACCTGGCCTGCCTCCCTATAATCCCGAGGCACCACCCCCACCACCTCCTAAAGATGAAAAGTGGCGACGTCTCCAAGCCATGCAGGAAGCAAGACTGAACAGGATTGCTCATGAAAGCCTAGACATGGCTGCACAAGGGCTATACTGGGAGCAGGAGACAGCCCGGCAACTAGAAGGGCTGGAGCGAGGTATGCCCTTCCTAAGTACTAACGTTTGGCAATGTGGGCGCAGTTTTGATAGTGTTTTTGTAGCAATATTTTAGAGGCATGTAGTCCACATCGCTGGACGACGTTGTGGCACGACCTCGCACGTGACCATGGATACGACTTTGTGTTCCGGGCATGAACTCCGCTCAGTATGACCTCCAGATGCGCCTTCCTGGCTAGAGACTGCCTCCATAAGCATGTCTTTTCGTCCTATACTTCCCTCGTCGCTTGTCACAGCTTGTTCGGCAGCAAATCTTGAGAATGGAGTATGAAGACGGCAGTGGCAATGACAATCCCTTCCATGATTCGGCGACTGGAGAGGACTCTCTGAAAGATAGCACTCTGAGCGTCGGCAGAGGCGTGTCATTGACACTGGGAGCAGATTCCCTTGTTGTGCTAGGTTAGTAGCGCCACTTTGATGGATGGTAGCATTGATCTGACAAGTATACAGACGAGAATCTTCCGGACGATGCCAATCCTTTAACCACCTGCTGTGGCCTCCTACAATTCAAGAGTGAGAAGATCCGAACGGCGACAAGGAGTACATACTGAGACAGTACGCAGACCGTCTTCCAATAAAGTCGATCTCATACTACCATATACTTTGGGCATCTCTGTCAGAATCATCATCCAACTCTACAGCAGAACTAGTCATCAGTTACGCCCAACCCAACTCTTCTCGCAAGCCTACTTCGTTTCGACCACGATTCCTCGAGTACAGCATTCCTCATAAATCAGCATCGGCCTCACCCACTGTATCCCCACGAGCTTGGATCGATTGCCTTCTCTCCCACGCCTACTCTAACCACCGCGCACAATCCAGAAAGCGTCTACTCGTGCTTCTTAATCCATTCTCCGGGCGAGGTCATGCTAAGAATCTCTGGCATACCCACTGTCTACCTATACTACAAGCAGCAGAGTGCACCATCGAAATAATAGAAACACAATACAACGGTCACGCTGGCGAGATCGCAGAAAAACTAGACGCCGATGCTTACGATTCGGTGGTTTGTGTCAGTGGAGATGGTCTACCTCACGAAGTGTTCAATGGTTTCGGACGACGACCAGACGCGAAAGCAGTGCTGCGAAAAATAGCCGTAGCATTGTTGCCTGGCGGAAGCGGCAATGCATTGTGCTGGAACTGCTTTGGTACAGACAGTGCAAGTCTGGCAGCCATTGGTATTGTCAAGGGCATACGAATGCCAATCGACCTGGCTAGTATTACACAAGAAGATAAGAGTGTACCCGGTGGTGTGAGGAGGACCTTGAGCTTCCTGAGTCAAGCTGTCGGCATCGTGGCAGAAGTGGATTTGGCTACGGAAAACCAACGATGGATGGGTGATGCAAGATTTACGCTGGGTTTTCTGCAAAGAATACTAGGCAAGACGGTATGGCCATGCGATGTGGCTTTGTGTGTGGTCGACGAGGACAAAGCAAGCATACGGCGGAACTACAGAGAGTTCATGCAAAATGAGGGTCGAGATCAACGCCATACAACACTACCACATTCAGAAGATTCGCCACGAACCGAAGAACCTCTCATCACAACACTCACTCCGGAAAACCCCCCGCCAACATCCGCAACGACGACCTCAACACATTCTTCGGACACCATTAGCACCACCCTTCCACAACTCACATTCGGCACAATCTCATCGCCACTTCCTCCAACATTCACACCACTGACGTATCACTCCAATCTCGGCAACTTCTACGCTGGCAACATGACCTGGATGTCAGCAGGAACTCCCTTTTTCGCCGCCGCTCTTCCCTCCGACGGCAGCCTCGATCTAATCAACGTAGACGGCAATCTAGGCACTATGAGTGCGCTTGGGACATTGTTGAGCGTCGAGGGTAAAGATGGCGGCGTGTTTAACAGAGAGGAGGTGAAGTATAGGAAGGTCAAGGCGTATCGTGTTGTGCCATATGGCAAGGGTGGGTGGTGTCGAGATGATTCTGAGAATGTGAAGAATGGCGGCAAGGGCAAGAGGAGAAGCGCAAAAGACGAATATATCAGTATTGATGGCGAGAGGATCCCGTTTGCGCCGTTTCAGTGTGAAGTGCATGAGGGGCTTGGGACGGTACTGTCGAAGACGGGGTGGAAGTATGAGGCGCCTGAATTTGGATGAAGAAGGAGGAGGCTTTCATGGTCTTGCTTTTGGCTCTTGCTTTTGGCGAGCATTTTGGAGTATATGTTTTTCTTTTTCTTCCTCCCTGGATTATATATTTTCTTTTTGTGATACCCATAGACGCTTTTTGAGGGAGGTAGCAGATATCTAGTCAGCTAGGGACACAGAGGCATGGAGATGAATTGAATGACTTTCATTGGCTTTTCATTGATGAAAAGACAATTCTAGATGAAGTTCATAACCCGAAGACTTGGCATATTTCTTTCCTCACTTTTATGAGACAATGTACACCCACTTCTCTCTCTCTCATTCTTTAAAGTACAGTACAGCGGCCATCACATACTTTCGAGCGTTCTCTACTGTACCTTGTCTGTCTCTTAGCAGCACATCACTACAAGCGGGCTCCACATCAGATAGACAGACAGCCAAAACCCTTCGGCACAGTCTGCACTCAGATAACCGACCAAACCACGTCGCTGAACTTCACCTCAGCAACACTGGGCCTATTTCTTATTCAAGCCCTTTAGACTGCCCAGACTCAAAGCCAAGCCTTGACTCCTACTGCGAATACGGACGAATCCCGTGACCGGACCACCTTCGACATCCTGCTCGACGGACAAATTGGCTAGAGCATCCTCACCTGCAGCCAGAGTTAGCGACGACTCATCACAACACTACGCATCATTGATTGTAACTCACCAAACACGCTCCTAGCATAAAGATTCGCGCTCAAAAACTGACATTCCCCCTTCATACTCGCCTCAGGCGTCAAACACGTCATATTCGTGGCCTTCATCAGATCCCTCAAAAAGCTTCTCAAATCCTTCGCCTTGCTGTTAATGTTGACCTTATTCTCCCATTCAAACTCCGTCCACATCGTTCTGAACTGCGTCTCGGTGCACGTCGCAGGCTGGATATAATCCATGATATCGACGTGTACATCATTGAGGATAACGACATTCGATTCTGCCGCAGCGGCGGAGTCATATACGACATTGCCGAAGATGACGCCGGTGTCTGTGGAGGAGACTTTGATTGTTGCTTGTACGTTGAGGAAGTCGTGGGGCCCGAGGTTCTGAGTTGTTGGTTTTTCGACGACTTTAAGGTCGCCGAGGGTGGCGAATTCGACGGACAGGTTCTGCAGCGTATCCGTTGTTTGGTTGACGAGGAGGACGTCGAGGATGATGTCGAATTGGTGGACTTTGACGTACGCTTCCGCGTAGACGGAGTCGGAGAAGCCGGTGAGTTGGACGACGCGGCTGAGTTTAGAGGAGATATCGATTGTGTCAATGTCACCTCCGGTGGCCTTCTCGAGGTCGTGGGTGTTTTCTTCGGCGGTGCTGTCGGCGGTGTTTTTCTTGGTGAGCTGTCGGATAGAGACAACGTCGTCGACTTGAATGGCAGTGCGAGCGCGTTCGCTGGCTGCTTTGGCGGCGCGCTTCTTCTCTTCAACGGTAACCATCGCGCGGAACGCTTTTCGAGTGTCATCGAGGAAGACGGTACCGAGTTCTTTTCGTGCTTCGAACTCAGAAAGAGAACGCACACACGACATAATCCTGTCGACGGTATCTTCGTCGATGGGTGCCTTTGCAAATTGTGACTGTCCTACTCGGACAACGGAGATCATGATCAACATAGCTTCAGCTCTCAGTGCATTAGTCCGTGCATGGTCTTGCGAGATTTCGGCGTGGCGCATGACGAGCTTGGTGAGTGCCGTTGAGAGTACTGAAGCGAGATAATAGTCACCATCCAGGATAAGTTGTCGTAATGGTGGTTTCGTTGCTGCCTTTACTGCTTCTAGCTTGGCTGTCGCTGATGATTGGCTGGTCAGAGCACTTTCGGTGGCGTATGTGCCATCTGACAATACTTTCCGAGAATTTGACGGTGCTGAAGGCTTGGTTGTGCCGTTCGTCGCTTCTGTATCTGTACCATTCGTCGTCGTGCCATCAGCCTGCTCTTCCAATAATCGTTGTTCTGAAGCAAGTATAGGTATTTCTCCGAGACTTGCACGTATTCTTTTCCACGAATCTCTGATGTCGGCTTCTGTCATGGCATATTCACCGATAGTCCACAGTGCTCCTCTATATACCTTTCCAGCTCTTACCTCACCCAAAACATCCACCAGTCGGCTCACAATAGTTGAGCGAAGCTTGGGGAACTTCTCGACCACTTCTTTTACAAAGTTGATGACGTCGACCGCAGAGGTGCTATTGAATTCGGATATGAAGTCCATCAATAGCCCGACAACATTGGCTGCGACTTCTGAGAACTTGATAGCACATTGGTGAATGGAGTGTACGAGAAGAGATCGGTACTCGTTGTTCTGTGGTCGTGTGAGCGCCTGCCGCCTCTCTTCATGTACTCGAGTCTTACCTTTTCATACTGCTCGTCGACGGTTTTGCCAAGTTCTTTCTTAAGCAGAAGAATCACTTCCTCGACGTTCTTGCTTGATACCATTTCCATAGCAAGACCGAGTGCTTTTCTCCTTACATCAAGATCTGGACTCGACAGTACTCGTAGAATTTCCATTGTCAGGTCGTCCAATACTCCCTCATTCTTCTGTCGTAATTGATCTACTTTGTCCAAAACGATGAGCTTGACATTATTATCTGATTCTTTGATACTGAGCTCAATGAATTTGGATGCCGCGGCCTTGACAGCGACTGGGTTGTTTGTGAGGGATGTTAAGGACGAGGCTGCTTCGTAGACAACAGTTGTGGCAGTTGCTTCGAGAAGGTCAAAGATCAAGCGGAGATATCGTGCCTGGATTTCCATTAGCATAACCGAGCCGCAAGTGTCTGTCGCGACATACCTTATTCTGCACATTCTGAACAGCATCTTTCCTGATAAACTCAAGCTCGCCAAGTTGGAGAAGCTCATTTGCATTGGGTATGCCGTCGAACACTTTGCTGAGATATGCCAAAGCCTTGTCGTGGCTTATCAGTGACAGCGCAATGAATGCATTTCTCTTGCAAGTATGGTCGTTTTCATTTTCGAGGAAAGTCTCGATAAGGTCTGGCGCATCTGGTATGAGCTGTTCGGCATGCTGGAATATGGAGGCGATGGCGAAGACAGCGTTCTTGCGGACATAGGCGTGACGATGCTCCAAGCATGAACGAGCTGCTGATAGAAGAGGCTCGATCAATTCAGGCTCGCGAAGTTTGCACAGAAATCGTAGCGTATTGCCTCGAATGTATTCGTTGGGATGTTGCAGGTCGTTTCGAATGCCGTTACTATTGCTCGCTGTCAGCCCTCTCTTCTACCAAGCTTAACAGTAGTAGCTTCTTCTTACCAAACAAGGATCATCTCCTGCTTAAGCTTGCCCTGCGCATCCAGTTTTGGGCAGATCTCGTAGTAGAAGTATAGGAGTTTCTTCAATGGCTTATACTTTGACGGCATAACGAATCGAATAATGTGCATGAGAAGGTCTGGCATCGGGTTTCCATTGAGCATTATGACAAGAATCCTCTTCATTGTCTCGACCTTGAGTTCCTCTGAACCCTTCTCCAGCTGGGCGCGCAACTCCTGTAGGGTTGGTAGATCTGCCGCATTGTCCTGGTGTACTAAACTGTACGCTGTTTCCAGATAAGCTGCCATTGTGATGTGATATGGGAGACAATCCTAGTGTATTGCGGTGGTCTAATTGCTCATCCAGAGAGATAGCCACGGATGCGTTCTTGCGAATGACTTTCTGAGGAGCGCGTCCTTGCCCGGCGATGGATGGGAAGGACTATGTGATGATGGTTGATATGGGGACGCGAGGATAGGACAGGCGAGAATCAGGTGGCAGGACGCTGAAAGGCTGGGGACAGGTTGACGTGTTGTGTTTTAATTGTTGTTTCAATGCTGTCCTCATTGCTGAAACCCCCTACTACCCCACGTTTTGATCAAAACTGACTCGCTGTGCACTTTTTGGCGCCAGCAGTGTCGCAAAAGTCATGATATTATTGTCCAGTATCTTCAGCTGTGATATCTTAGTAGCTAACGCCATCCATCGCGTCATCGGTGATATTACCATCGGAAAGATTTAAAATGGCAAAAGCAGAGAATGAAAACTTCTATGTGCGATACTAGTGAGAACTGTGCAATGTGCCTATCTTACGACTTGTCCTAACAATGCAATCAGTTCTGGTCATTCTGGACGTTTTGGGCACGAATTTCTAGGTAGGATGTGTCAGATCGCGCGAGCACGACTCAATGCTAATAGGCGGCAGAGTTCGACTTTCGAGTGCTGGGTGACGGGAGAAGCGCGAATGCTCGTTATGCAAATAACTCCAACTACCGCAATGACTCCCTCATCAGAAAAGAGAGTATGTAAAGAGCGAGCAATTCGAGTAAACGGACGGGGTTGATGCTGACTAGAGGGTAGTGTGCGTCAGTTCGTTACTGATACAAGAGATCAAACGAATCATCAAGGAGAGCGAGATTATGAAGTAGGTTGTATTACCCAGAAATATCGCTATTATGATATTCACATTCATACAGAGAAGACGACACGAAGTGGCCACCAAAGAACAAGGATGGACGACAAGAGCTAGAGATTCGTATGGGCGGTGAACACATTTCTTTCGAGGTGAGCAGATTGAGACATCATTGCACATCTCGCATTACTTATATTATTACAGACAGCAAAGATTGGCGCTCTAGTTGATGTGCAGGAGTCAGAGGATCCAGAAGGTCTTCGCGTATTCTACTATCTGGTGCAAGATCTGAAGGCATTGGTGTTTTCGTTAATCTCTCTTCATTTCAAGGTATGATTCGTGCTTGATGACCTTACTGCTATGACAAGCTGACCCCACAACTAGATCAAACCTATCTGAGTGATATTTGAGCCTGGGAAACGGAAAAGCATTTGAGGAAGGAGTTGTGGTATCAATGGCCGACCTCGAAGAAAAGGTCGAGGTCGAGGATAAAGGGGCTGTCTCAATTTGGCCTTACGGTATCGCATGACGATAGAGAGTCGGACGTCTGGAGAGTTGTCGCCGATTCTGAGCGACTTGCATTGTCCTGCTAATTCCTCCAAGATATCCTATATTACCATCTACATCTCCCTCTCTCGCTGCTCCCTCCTGCTATGGCCTTGCTGCTCGTGTCTCTTGCTGCAACTGCTTAAGTCGTCTCTGTGCGAACGCTAACCTTAACAGTATACCGTGTATGACCTCGAGTCCCTGATCCGATGCCCGTGGAGCACGAGACCATTCCCCAAAGACTGTCACCAGTACAGATTATCACTGCAGCCCTCCAGCGCGCAGCGCAATCGCGCGCAACATGTCCTCCCGATGAAGACCGCTCGAGTCTCAGCAGCAGACTGCCACCAGCACTGGCCGCAGAGGAAGAAGGCACGGATGTGGCTGTAGACCGACCTCACGAGGTCACTATTCAACCATTGACTTTACTCGAAAGACCGCTGTCGGCCAATCTAAGGTCATCGCCTAGATCCGGTTCTATCATTGCTGCGCAGGAAGAACAAACCAGCGACGCGCCAGACTTTGGCGCCGCATATGGAGAAGTCAAGCCTGCGCCTGAGGAGGCACCACGTTCAACACCTTCGCCAGTAACTATGTCAACAATCCCACCATCGGTCTACTATATGGAGCCTGCTCTAGCCAAGGTAGGTCGACATACGATAATGAAAATGGCATTTTCGGACACTAAGATTGATGCGCTGGCACAGCCTTTACCCAAATACAGCTCATCCTTCCTACGCCCTGGCACAAGATTTGTTGGTACGCAGCAATCGGATCGTCAACAATACAAGGTGCAAGTGGATGTGAAGCACGTGGATATGGCAGAATCCTACCTGTGTGGTTATCTCCGTATAGAGGGTAGGGACTCGGTTCAAAACTTCATCTGGCAGCTCCCATACTTACCAGAATCAGGACTCACAGCAGACCACCCGACACTCACCACTTACTTCGAAGGGCAAATCATTGGCCCAAAATACACATTCAAGACGAAAGAGTCTGACTGGGGCTCGACAGAAACAGTAGATTATCAACACTGGAATCGCTTTCCAGCCTGGAAGCCGCTTTCACAAGAAGCACGACGGCCGAATTTCAACTACAAAGACTATGCAGAGCGAGAACACCTATTCATGCGCTGGAAAGAGTACTTTTTAGTGCCTGATCACAAAGTGAAGGCCATTTCTGGTGCTAGCTTCGAAGGGTTCTACTACATCTGCTTTAATCAGATTACTGGTGCGGTGAGCGGTATATACTACCACTCGAAGAGCGAGAAGTATGTATCATTACAAAACCATTTGGATGGAATGGCTATGCTAATGGTGATTTAGATACCAGCAGCTCGAGCTAGAGCATGTTCCCGACAAGGGCTGTATGCCCTCGATAGACTTTCGATGATGGAATTGGTGTCACGAATGATGACTTCTTTTACGTGGTTTGGCGAATCTGCTTCCATCGTGCTGGCATGTTCTAGGATTAGGACATATATACCAGGGTTTGGAGTTCTGCGGTTTCTTGAGCGGCTTTCTTGTATATACTGCGTGGTGGGCTTCAATCAGCAGCCTGCTCCTGTGGACTTCTAGCCACCTCAACTATAGATTATGACTATTGTCCCCTTTGATGATTACACGATTATGTGATCAACCTGAAACCTCAGCATGTGAAAACCCTGCTCTGAAACGACTACATCAACGTGCATTAATCTTGATATCCACGCACACAAAAAAAACAATGGGCGGACGCAAAGGTCACTCCAACAAACGAGCTCGTCCTGAAGACGACACCAACAACCTCACCACCGAACCCGGAATGACCAGAACTGATTGCATTGTTAGGACAAGTCGTAAGATAGGCACATTGCACAGTTCTCACTAGTATCGCACATAGAAGTTTTCATTCTCTGCTTT
>Ga0115842_100759_pt1 | contig 12921 bp, 7 predicted proteins | sample InSIn2SAF170_2_FD_83856 | JGI IMG/M metagenome (GOLD analysis project Ga0115842, IMG submission 83856)
TTTCGAGAAGACCGAGACGAGAATCACGAGCTACCTTCCAGTCATTCTTTATATACGTAATTACGCTTGAGCACTTAGCATGATTAGATCTGACCTGACATGATGCAAATGAGAGAGATCGATAATGAGAGAGATCGATTTGGTTCATTTCGATCACTGATTCTTCGAGTTGCAATAGCGGAATTCCTTCAACATATTCTCTATGTTTCGGGCTGGGGACTTGTCAATTGAAGGGTGTAGCACTTGTCAATTGAAGGGTGTAATGGTGGTATAATAATGGTGGTATAATAATGGTGGTATAATAAGAAATCATATAAGTACCTAAACTCCTCAACTCCTGGAACCTTGATCAACTCCTCAAATCATAGAACTTTCTCCTAAACTCCTCAAATCCTGGAACTTTCTCCTAAACTCTTGGACATTCTCCCTCCGATTATATTGCATTTGACCGTGGCGGAGGTTTCCACATATTTCCCTACTATTCTTGCCACTATTTACCCACCCACCCCAATCCCCGGAGGTTTTGTCAGGTTTTTAGGTGTTTTTGTCAGGTTTTTAGGTAGAGGTGCGATTCAAACCAAAGACAATAAGGGGGAGAGAAAACATGCCAGGCGGGCATATGAATATGAAATGTACTCCTTCGCTCGTGTAGCCAAGCCGGCATCAGAGGGCTCTTTTCTCAAAGGTCGAGCGGACCTGTTAGTTACTACAACACGGACCACCTGTTCTCAAAGTTACTACACCTGATGTCAAGATGACTAAATGAGTGAACCCCAGCCTTGGGCAGACTTACTATGTCTACCCGGGCGCCTATCCCTTGGTTCATCCCCCACCCTCCTCTCATTTAGTCTTCATTACAAAGGTGGCATAGGGATTTGGAAGAATCACTATGGGGATAATAACGGACATCAAGGTCGGTCATGTCCCTCAGCAAGCAAGACGATCGGGGAGCCTAGAAGGGGGAATGTCAGGGATCAGAGTGCCAAATCGAGCCGATCGATCTGTATTCAGCAGAGACTTCGGGGCAATGCCGCCATCTCAGGAACAGCGGAGAAAACAGCAAGTAGATCTGGCATGTCCCGAAGCGCGGGAGGGCATCCGATGCCCGGACGCGTACCATGAAAAGAAATACCAAGCCAAATTATGAAATAACTCAGTCAATCACTCAATCAATCAATCAATCAATACAATCCATTTCAATAAAAGAAAGACCTCAATCAATCAAGTTTCAATAAATACAAGAAAAGAAAAGAAAATGAAAATCAAAGACAAGAAAAGCAAATACCAGACCAGACAAGACACGAAAATACCAGACCAGACTAGAGATTTCACCTGGCTATGAACCCGAGCAGTCAACTGGAAGTCCCAAGAGTATATCAAGGTTCAGGTTCGAATATCCCGCTTCGTGTCTTGCGCCTTAGGCGTAGGCGTGATTCAAGTTTTCCCAGGGAGAGGGAGATATTCCAAGCTGTATCCTGATATAGTCTAGTCTTTCACCACTTTGATTCCTTTACCATCCTAGGTTTCCGATGATACTAAACCAAGTTATGGCTGCTATGCTGGAGTGTAGATGTGAGTGGGAGACGGGAGGAGCTCTTTCAAAGCGAGAGGGAGCGGCTTCCCTGTTCTAGAAGGACCCTCTCTCTGTCTTACCGGAAGTGAGATAGTGAATGTCCCAAAAGCATGTATTGACTTCCTGGGTCAGTCCAGGTTTCGAATCCACATCGGGAAGGCAAAGCCAGCAAGGAAGGGAATGAGGATGGCATATAATCATCTATGGTCTCAGCTGTGATGGCTCTTGCTTTTTTTTCAGCCGAGAGTTCATCAAGAGAGGAGGAGAAAGGTAGTGAAGTGACAAAAGGTGGTTCAGTTTTGAAGGCTTAGGGAAGAATCATTCAATCTCGGGACAAAAGGCAGAAGGGAAGGTAGCTCGTGATTCTCGTCTCGGTCTTCTCGAAAGGTAGTGAAGTGGGTAGGCAACTCACTCAATCAATAGGAATTCTCTCTAGAACCCTAGAAGGAAGCCTGGGGCTAGGAACCAGAGAAAGGGAAGGTTGAAGCCAATCTCGCTGGCAGGTATAATCGAGCCTCTACCAATCCCGGAGCGACCATGGTAAAGTGTTTCTTTGTATTTCATTGTGGGATTGCAAAAAGTGGGGGAGTCTTGAAGCATCTTGGTTGTTGTGGATAGATTAGGATTCTATAAAGTCAAGATGCTACATTCATTCCTGCTCCAGCTACTTGTTCAGCAGAGGAGATCCGGTAATCCGACTCTGATCTTTCCTGTCAACTCGAATCTCCCCCCGCTGCGCACCTTGCTCTCGGGTGAAGTGCTTATACTTGGCTTGGCCACTCTATCACTTGGGCTGGGATCGCTTCGCACCTAAATGCATTTCCCGTTCTGAAACTAAAGGGTATTGACTACTCTATGGCTATTACGCTTTTTCCTGCAACGGAAAGAGTACCAGCAAAAGCAGAGTTCGAAGCATCATAAGAGCAAAAGAGCAAACCGAACAAGCAAGAGACAAGAGCTTCTTCTCGGCATCCTTAAGAAGTAGATTCCCTTTCTGGGCTACTTGACTACGCTATTATTGTGAAAACATCAGGCACATTAAGCAGGTTTTTCTCTAGCCTTGAGGCGGTGAAAGTACTGGAATGGGAGTTCCGGGTAGGACCTCCTAAAGTCAAGCATTTTTGGATCCTCGGAGTCAATCGCTTCCTTAAGACCTATCAAGTCAAGAAAGAAGAATCCGGCCCTCTTCCTACTCACTTTGCAGCGCTTACTCTAAGAGCGGCAACAGCAAGTGCCCTTACTCAACATCTTTTAACGGGATGGATCAACTACTTATTTAGTGTAGTTACGATAGAACCAAACTCAACGGATGAAAGAACAGCAATTCTCTGTTCATGGTTTCATGGGAACAGAGTGAACAGTCGATTCGGCAAAGAGAGGTGTTACGAACACCAGGGCAATCTCGATGAAAGTAGAAGCAACTAGATCAACGGCGACTTTCCAGCTTGCTGCTTTCACTATGACCTTCCCCACCTAATCTTCCTCCATATAGGAGGGGTATAGGAGAAGCCCCGGAACTACGCTTGAAGCTTCATTCAGATCGATTCCAGTCGCCGCTACGCCACATCAATCCGTTATGGCTCGACTCTCTTCCTTAGCAACGACGGATTCTCCGGGCAGCCATATTTGCGTGGAACTACATAAGTACATTAGTTAGACGAGCAGTGGATTACATCACCCCGATTCGCACCAAGTTTTCTCTGTCGGACATGGAGAAAGCTCCAAGGATTGACCCGGGGTTAGACTACTCTACGGAACCCCTTTGGACGACTGCTCTGTGCTTGCCGGTATCTTTCGTTCTTCCGGCCAGGACCAATTCAGCCTAAGGCCATGATCGAGTCATGACGAGCTAGACTAATGACGCTCTTTCAAGGACCGGCAAAACTCTCTAATGCTGATGATCAAACGTTGCTTCGGATGTGTATGAGAAGGAAGCTTCTCACAGATATTGACTCTTAGATAGATACCAGCATAGTCTCTTAATTAAGAGTTTCTTGTTGGTTGCACTCGTAAAGCGAGCGATAGCTTAAGAGAGCAGCGAAAGAAGCCCACGGAGCGGTGATATTTCCTGACTAGCAAGTGGAGGATCATTCCAGTCTCTGATGGCGTAGCCGAAGTGTCATGCTAGGAAGCTGAGCTAGGGCATTTCTTCTTTCTCAACGGGAGTGAAAACCTTCCTCTATGCTGACAGAAGCGGAGAGGCAGGCAAGAAAGAAGGAACCAGGCTAGGGCTCTCTGTAGTAATAGCTGTCTCTGTTCACTCATGCTTGCTGCTTAAGACTCTCTTTTCCCTCTACACCTGAAAGATCGAAGTAGCGGCGAGGAAAAGCTTGAAGAAGGAAGAAGTACCATTGGCGAAGTTGCTTCCTCCAGTCTTTGTATGTATGGGATGTACCCGAGAAAGAGACAAAGCAGCTGAGATCAGAATGAGTAGCATTGGTCTTGGTCCGACTAATCAATGTCAAAAAGATTCCATCGATCGGTGAAGCACATCAACGGAAGTGTGCACGCTAGCGCTCTCCTCTAAGCTTCTAGTTAGCTCATCGAAAAGACTGACTCCCGGGCACATGAGTTTGTGAAGATGCGTTGGTTGATCCGGAGACATGGCCACTACTGGCCTAAGGTCCTGTCAGATTGCATAGCACATGCTAAAAGCTGCGATGCCTGCCAGAGGTATGGACCAATCCAGCACAAGCCGGCTTCCGACTTAGACCCGATTATCAAGCCTTGGCCATTTCGAGCTTGGGCAATGGATATCATCGGACTATCCCAGATCGTCAAGAGCTCTTTCTCCTAGTAGAGGCCCAGCCTTCTCCACCTTGCGCCCTGGGTACCTTACTGACTTCCCTGGGGGAGGTTGAGAAGAAGCAGCTATTGAACCCCCATCTGTCTTTGCTGCTTGACTGATGGAAAGCTTGACTTTCTTACTTGACTGTTGAACGACTCCGATCTGCAGATGTTTTCCTGAAAAATTGCTTTTCCTATTTCAAAGAGGACGTCTGTCTTATGAATCGATTGAAGAAGAAAGAAACTTAGCATAGAAGAGAGGCAAGGCAGAATAAGCGATGTTGGAGGCAGGGCTCCTAGAAGCTCATACCCGTCGAAAGGGAAATGATCTTTAGGTAAGGCCCCTCTCTTCACTAAGCTAAGCCGGAAAGAGAGAGAGAGTTAGATCCGGGCATAGCCATAGATGTGGAACTCTTTCGAAATAGGTAAGTCAGACTTTCTGGCTAAAGAAAGAGGACAGGTGCGTAGCGGTTCGGAATCGTAGCAAGTGACATCCTCAATCAATAAAGACCTGGCTCAAGGGCTTGAGCGTCTAAATTCTACTCTTTTGTCTCTGGGGTTCGGAAGAATCTTTTTCCCCCGGGATTTTATTCTATTAGAGAACGGCAACCGAAGGGGATATTTTCACAAGAGCAGCTCCCATTCCGACCTTTGCTACTGCTACTGGGTATGCACTTCTAAATTAAGCAGTTGATGCCCTGATCCCGGGAATAAGATAACTTTCTCTTACAGGTATTCACTCATCCCCTCTCAGTGGCAAGAGTGAGTAGATAGCAGAAGTTCTTTCATTCCTCATTCCTGGGATATTAGTGAAGCTTGCCCATTAGGGGTGTTCTCACCTGTGCTATCAATAAGAAGGAGCCATTTCCCTGGTAGGCTAAGCCAGAAAGAGAGAAAGAGAATATGAAAAGGCTACGCACCTTGGTCTTGGTCCAGAGCGAGGATTGGGATAAGTTGAACCCGTTCTCTTTAGTTCTATTTGAACTAAGCCGAATCGCTATCTCTGAAACGTCGTACTCTCTTTATCTGAGGATTCTGTATGCAGCATCTAGATGTATCGTTCTTGGCTTCTGCATGAATTGACTCACGACTCCAACAACATAGGCAATGTCGGCTCGATCATGTTTATATTGGCAGGAGGAGGTACAGCATGAGTGGGTAGGGGATTGGTAGTGACATTGGGACGGTTTGCCCTTGGAACGGCTATTACTATTATTAGAGTCAGTAACTATTAGAATAGTCTATTATATAGCTATCTTATAGCCTATTACCATGATCTTATACTTATAGGTTTGTCCCCACCAGATAAAGAAATGCCTCTCTTATAATATCTGGAGCTCTACCAGGGAATCTTATCGTTAGGCCTGGAAAGAGTCTTCACTATGGAAGGGCAGTGGCTTGACCCGAGGAGATGAAGGTGACTCTTGTTCAAGTGAATACAACCTATTCTTTGTGACTGCTCTGCAGGCTTGACTTCTTCAGCTGGCTTGCCTTCCATAGTCTAAAAGGCTTGCTCCTTCCTAACCGTGAAAAAGAAAGGTCCGGAGGGTCTTGCGCTTCCGAGTGCAAGGACCCGACAGGGGGCTCGACTGATAAGGACCCTTTAGGGGGCTCGACTGATAAGGACCCTTTAGGGGGCTCGACCATTTTTTGACTTATTTGAGGGGCAAATAAGTCAATTGAAGAGGACCTTTAGGTGCTCGACCATCCGCCCCCCCACCAAATAAGTAAATTGAAGAGGAAAAAAGAAAACGCGAGGGACTAACCAATCGGCAGGAACTCCCGAGATTGAGAGATTCATAGGGAAGGATGCCAAAGAAGGGCTAAGCACGAAAAAGGATAGAAGTTAAGAAGCGGAAAGAGAAGCCTAATTTCCTTTTTTCACTAGAGTATGGACCCAAGTTCATCAGAGGACTCATCTGACTTTGAAGTGAAGGCCAAGGCCGGTTCACGGTAATGAATGGTGGTATCGGTCGGGGCAAGCACTCGTTCCCGCAGCCCTTGTTGCAGCTGATAGACTAAAAAGTAAGGGCACGAAAAGCTGTCTTAAACAAAAAACCTTCACGCGGGAAGCTTCGATGGGACAATTGCTCTGAAAGTGCTTTTGCCAGCGTAGATGAATCTTATATCGGGTATTATTTCGATCCGGATCTAATGTCTGATTGCGAACATTATTGAGGTCAGTCTTTTCGGATTACGGGTGACAGGCGAATGCCAAAGTCCGAAAGGTATGAGCAGTTTCCACTCTGCTCGTACTGAATACGGGTAATTCCCCGCCACTTGCCCAACATTTTCATAGAGGGACAGCCAGCGGTGAGGCCATTGGACCAATAAACAATAGGCGCAAGTAGCTTGAAATCGAAAAGAGTGAAATCAGGGGCTAATCTACCTTTTCAGCCCGAGTTAAGACAAAGGAATGGTCTCACTCAGGGGGAATGAGCCTTCATTAAACAAATAAACTGAGCGATTGACATCGAATAAGAGTCCATCCACGGCATGAGAGGAGTGATCAAATTAGATTATATGAGGGGTCCCCGGACCTATCCTTTCTTTTTTATCAAAAAAGTCTGTGGTTACAACCCACTAATGAGACTCGGGAGAGAACCGACCCTGATCCCATTCTATACGCACGCAATTTGTTTAGTAACAAGGTAACAAGAAGCGGGCTAAAGCCACAAAAGGGGGACAAGATTCATCGATTAGGTGGCAGCAAGGTTTGTGACTCTTTGATCTATCGGTTGACTCTGTCTTTTTCACATCCTTGATTTGTTTCCAGGAGCGGAGATGGAATGAAATAAGCAATCAAGTCCGTCTGGACTCCGATCGAGAAAGCCCTATACTCGACCTACTTCCATCTTAAAGCATTGAAAGAAAGGCAGTATTAGATCAAAAGGTTTTTTCTTGACCTAGCTACTGAGAGAATGTGCTTACCTTTTTAATGACTTATTCGGTTTCATTTCACATTTAAGAGCTTAGTTAGGGTTCTTTTTTCGATTGGAATTGGAGCATTAATCTCATAATTCCGGAGGTGAGCAAGACTCAAAACTAGGCAACAGGTTGCGTTGCCCGGGGTGAAAGACACCATAGACGAAGTGTTTAATGTAGCAGCTGTGGCACCCGAAGACATAGGGAAAACTTACTCTTCATCTTTTTCTTTTTTTAATAGACGTCACCCACTAAAACGTCAACTAAATGAAAGCCTCTTCCGGCGCTTGTCCAAAAAGGGAAAAAGAAACTGAACCCAAAAAGCAAAAGCGAATGGATCTTAGGGTTTGATAGGCTTAGGCTCTCAGGGGTTTCTTTCCTAAGTTCAGTTCCGGTAACGGCGCATGGGTGGGGACTCCACTTTGCTAATCCAGTCTTCAAAGCTGTCAATCTTGCTGTGGAGCCGGAGTTTGTGTAGTTCAGTCCACGCCTTTCCGTCCTGAGTCGACTAAGACTAATCAATCCAATCCTTCCTTCAGCAGGGGTTGCTGCTTGACCTTTACCTATCCGAGTGAGAATCTTCTTATTCACACCTGAAAACGGTAACTGATAACTACTTGATGGCATAGCATCGGAAGCAGCCGCATCTCATAAATAGACAAAACTACTAGGTGACCCTTAAGGGTCTTCTTCATCAAGAGCTGCTTCTGGACGGATACTACTGGCTTTCACAGAGGTTGACGGACGTTTCTGGTTTTTTGCTTAGGATTCTGATTTCAAGGGAAGATAAGTACGCTACTGAAGAGCTGATGACATTTCCATCTTCCGCTCAAACTAGAGCTAGAAAGGCCAACGACTACCTTAGTCGAGTCAGTGATCCCTTGCTACTTCTTTGCGGATCTTTCAAGAGTGAAAAGAGTCCTAATTCATATCTATTTGAATCTAATAATCATTATCTTTATATACTATTTAAAGCAACTCTCAATCTCAATCTCAAGATTCTAAAAGGGCTGTTAATAAGATTTTTCTTTTTATATTATAGGATTTTCGCTAAGTAAAAAGAAAGAAAGATCAATGATAGACAGTTCCGCTTCCCTTACTCTCTTTTCAATCTTTATCTGTCTTTGTCTTCATAAGTAATGAGGATCTTACGCCTCTGGGGACCGACTTTAGAGACCATTTCGAAGTCTACGCTGGAAGGTTGTTATACCTCCTATCTGGCTAAGCACTATTGGACGCTGGTTTCTCGATCCACTCTTTGACTAAATGAAGATTGAAACAACTGAAGAAAGAAAGAACTCTTTCTTATACTTATGAACAGATGAAATATAGACTTTCTTTTCGACTTGACCAGTTACCGCTCCTAAGAAGGGGATCTCGAGCCGCCTATTCGAGAGAGAGGTTGAGAGACATGATGTGCATGAGACCGAGCAGATTGAGCACCTTTGCCTTTGATGCGATTAACCTGGCGGTGGGCATCCCTTACTTCTTTTGGAGCAAAGTGGGATCTATGAGTTAAGGACTAGCAAGACTCACATCGCTCTGGTCTCCATTCGTATTCAACTGGTTGAGAGATGAAAACATTTTTCTCAATTTCAACCTCAATGCAAACTGAGGCAAAGGAGGGGGATGCCCAGTACACTGAAGATGCGTCCCAATCCCAAAGTCGCCAATGACCAGTACTGCAACAAAAAGACAGGGTATCTTATCCAGATAGGCTTAAAGAGAGTCTTGGTTCATCGAGAGAGGACCATGGTTTTAGTATGAAGGGCTTCTTACTGAAGGTCCATGGATCTTGTTACATTCTTTTTTTCCTCTCCTTATCAGTCGAGCCCCCTACCGGGTCCTCGTTGGCACAAATCTTATCCGTGTCTTAACTTGTCTATGTATTGGTTCTACCATTTAGTGGGCCATAGTGCCTATTACGGAACAACTAACAGTAATAGCCGGACTCGACTCTTACTCCTTATTAGACTTGAAAGAAAGGATAAGGATAGAAAGCTCCTTTCATCTAGGAGGAACTTCTATCGACGTTCATTCGACTGCAGGCAGAAAGAATAGTCCGCGAAGACGTCTACGAACTGAGAGGCGAGACAGATAAGGTGGAAGCGGAATCGGTCAAGACGAAAAAAAAGCCCCTTTGTCTTTTTGCCCTTGCTTTCGTTCTCTCTTTGATTCCTTCTTGCTAGAAGTGCTAGTGGGAGTGCAGATATTGGTTGGGGAGGACTGGATACTCTCCCTACAATACAAGTCTTGAGTCTTGCACTTGCTCGTAAACTCAAAGGTGCGAAGCCGCTTGTCCCTCCGGGGGCAAGGAAAATCTAAAAAGTTGATTGATGTTCAATCTTAGTCAAAACTGTTATAATGAGTAGTGTAAGGCTAAGTGAAATAAGATATGCAAAGGCAATCCATCCTGTAAACCAGTTCAATTCAGTTCTTTTTTCATAGTTGTAGTTTGTTTGCCCTTCCCGACAGAGATCCTGTGGAAGTTGGTAGTTTCATTCCATCTGTCTTGGATTCCTTCTTTGTGTTGAAGGCAAAAAAGTTATTGCAAGCAAGGGCAAAAGGAAAGAGGATATGTGCTATTTTTTTCATGTAATGAATAAGAAGTTTTATGAACGCTTTTTCAAGCCAGCGATCTAGTTTCCTTCCTTCTCCCATACATCTAGTTTAGGAAAGCTAGCAAGGTAAATAAAGAGCTAGGCTAAGGATAAAGGGCTTTAAGCATGGACAAGAAAATAAGCAGCAAGCTAGGGATAAAGCAAGTTATTTAGCAAGGTCCCGGAGGGGCTTGCGCTTCCTAGTGCAAGGGAGTTCTCCTTTTGAAGTTATAAAGCCAGTTCTTTTATCATAGCATATCCCCGCAAGCATCCTCTTTTTTTTTCTAGTAGGAACTATCAAGGAAAGTCTTGAAGTTCCAATCCAATGTGTGTCTGCGAGGGCAAAGGCAAGCTAGCCAGTAGTCTCTCAAAAGCCAGAGAAAGTGGAAGCAAGACAGTTTTCAAGCAATCTCTTAGCCAAGCGAGGTCGGTCAAGGGATTCAGCAACTAGAGCAACAGTTTGATCCCCTTGGATTGAAGAACAAATGTCAGGGCTCAAGTCAATCTCTGATTAAGGGAAACCTTGATAAGTACTTTCCCAATAGCTATCCTCATAGGAATGGCTGTTTGTATGGTGAAAATGGTCGAGATATCCGCAGCATGCTAAGTGAATGGAAAGTCTCTTGGGTGGTTCGAATCCACGTCGTGGTAAAGCCAGGCTTTTATCTATTCGTAGATGTCGGGGAATTGGGGAGAAGGGAGCACCCTAGAAAAGAGCAGATGTCCTTTTCGATAACTAGTGGAATGGTTTCAAACTATAGATCTCCTATTTCGATCTTCTACATTTACCGAGGCAATCTCGACGAAAAAAGAATAAGACTCAAGATCACAAACTATATCTCGTCACTTTACATGTTTCGTTTCACTTTCAATGTGGAGAAAGTTTCTGAACCAGAGCAGTCAATTGAAAGAAGAAAGCAAAAATCTCGTTGACCAAGAGAAGTGAAATAAATAGAATAGTCAAGGAATGGGGGTAATTGACTCATTTCGTCCAGTCATTCGCTAGCATTTGCTAGAGAGGAATGAAAAGAATCACGTCCGTGAAGACGACTTTCTTCAAGCTCTCGAAATCAGGCTTTCTTCAAGGAAGTGTGCCCGAGGCCTAAAGAAAGGGCGATTAGCCAACTTCATTCTACTCTACTGAAATTATTGTTCGATCCTCGAGATGCGCTTTGGACCAACTTGAGTATCTAGTAGAGAATCTTGCTATGATTGGTCGATCACGTTGCTTACAAAGAAATTGCTTTTCTCACGAGTTATGATCTGGTACGATCGCGATCGATCTCATCAAATGCGTTTTCCGCAATCAAAATGCCAATCTAGCTTGTGTTTGCAGGCTGTCGGTGTCTTGTCTGTCTAGGTATCCCTTTCCTTTTGGTGGTGTAGTGAGTCCAGCGGACCGGGGCCAGGGCTTATTATTGAGAATGTTTTGTTCCTTTGTCTGTTTGTAAGGACTAGTGTGAGTCTATTATTCCCTTTGGGTTCTCTAGACTGTATTTAGTCATTTTTCCAGTTCCTGTCTTTCTTGTCTGTAGTTCAGGGACTCTCGGGGGTTCAAAGAAGAGAATCAAGCCGGTGAGCCAATCCCCTTTCTCGCTTCGGGAGCGCTGCCCGTGTGCGAGTCGGTCAAATCCCTGTTCAATGTAAAAAAAGAAGAAACAGATGAAAGAGACTTACCTTCGCCTGGAAAAGAGAGAATAGGGCCCATGACATACACCTTTCTTTTCCACAAAAAGATCTCCGGGGGGACAACTGATTCGTTGTGAGGACCATTAACTGAGATTTTCACTTCTTGTCTTGCAAATGCTGGTAGATCCGTGTTCATTGTTCTTACCGGAGGGAATCATAAATAGTCGCCCAGTCAACCTCTTGTCAAATCAAGACCTTAAAGAGTCATCTATATGGAACAACGGTAAACTCATCTTACCGGGCGAAAGGGCACATAACTTACTCTTCCTTCTTTAGCTGAAGCTAAAGCATTGGACAGCAGGTCTTGCCTGCCCCAATCAATACAGAGATCTCATTCGTCCCACACTACAACATCTTTCCTTTACTAATTCCTTTTAGTTAGAGGTCAGGTCCGCTTAACATCACTGATGTAGACCTTAGCCTATACAAAATGAGATTCTCCTCCCCACTAGAACACTCCCTTCTGCTTTTGGAATGGATTGAATCGGTTCACTGGATGGAATCGAAACTTTCACTTCTATGATTGAAAAGCATGACTTTTGCAGCAAGGGTTCATGGAGATCTTGAGTTTTCCTAAATATAACTATAAAGAGCCAATCTTAAACCTATCTTTCTACTTTCCTCTAAACCGGGTCGATAAAGCGTTTATCCTAGCTCATCACTGCTTCAGTTAGCTCATCCTATCCTATACCACCAGTTGAGCTAGATCTTCCTCTTCTAAGAAATTATAGATAAAGCGCTCTAACCCTACATTTTCCTTGCCCCCGGAGGGACAAGCGGCTTTGCACCTTGAAATTTCAATAATTCTTACAAGAGTCTAAGGGCCCTTACTTCTTAGGGGCGGAGCCACTCACTATTCCGATGGTGAGGACCGGCAACGGGGCTCGACTGGTAAGGATGCGTAAGCAGGCTCGACTGATAAGGCCGCCATCACCTTTAGGTGCTCGACCATTTTTTGACTTATTTGCCCCTCAAATAAGTAAATTGAAGGGTGAGGCAACGAACGCTCGACCACCGGGCCGCCATCGGAATCTTGAAAAACCTCCGCCAAGAGAAAATGGCCTATCTCGTAGGGAGAATGTCCAAAACCTCCGCCGGGGATTGGGGTGGGTGGGTAAATAGTTGGCCAAATAGGACCTTTAGGTGCTCGACCAAGAGGACCTTTAGGTGCTCGACCATAAGGGATTTATCGCTCGACCATAAGGATGCGTAAGCAGGCTCGACTGTTAAGGCCGCCATCACCTTTAGGTGCTCGACCATTTTTTGACTTATTTGAGGGGCAAATAAGTAAATTGAAGAGGACCTTTAGGATGCGTAAGCACGCTCGACTAGTAAGGACCCTTTAGG
>Ga0115842_100762_pt1 | contig 12890 bp, 9 predicted proteins | sample InSIn2SAF170_2_FD_83856 | JGI IMG/M metagenome (GOLD analysis project Ga0115842, IMG submission 83856)
AGCCGGGATTTCATCAATGTTAGGGGCAATGAACTTCATCACAACAATTATTAATATGCGAAACCCTGGTATGACATTACACAAACTACCTTTATTCTGTTGAGCAATCATGGTAACAGCAATTTTATTATTACTATCATTACCTGTTTTAGCAGGAGGTATTACAATGTTATTAACAGATCGAAACTTTAACACATCATTCTATGACCCTGCAGGAGGGGGTGATCCTATCCTATACCAACATTTATTCTGATTCTTTGGACATCCTGAGGTTTATATCTTAATTATCCCAGGTTTCGGAATTGTGTCACATGTAGTATCAACATTCTCAGGAAAAGCCGTATTCGGTTACTTAGGAATGGTTTATGCTATGTTCTCAATTGGTATTTTAGGATTTATTGTCTGAAGCCATCACATGTATGCTGTAGGATTAGACGTTGATACACGAGCTTATTTCACAGCAGCAACAATGATCATTGCAGTTCCAACAGGAATTAAAATCTTCTCATGAATTGCTACATGTTATGGAGGATCAGTACGATATACAACACCTATGTTATTTGCACTAGGATTTATCGCTTTATTCACAATTGGAGGATTAACAGGAGTTATTTTAGCTAATGCTTCTTTAGACGTTGCATTACATGATACATATTATGTCGTTGCTCATTTCCATTATGTACTATCTATGGGAGCTGTGTTTGCTATGTTCGCAGGGTTCTATTACTGAGCACCTAAAATCATAGGTAAAACATACAATGAAGTATTAGGACGAATCCACTTCTGAACATTGTTTGTTGGAGTAAATGTAACCTTTTTCCCTCAGCATTTCCTAGGTTTAAGAGGAATGCCTCGACGAATCCCTGATTACCCTGATGCATATGCTGATTGAAACTATATTAGTAGTGTAGGTTCAATTATTTCAGTAGTAGCTACAGGGGTATTTGGTTACGTAATCTATGATATTTTTGCTAATGGAGAAACAGTAACAGCAAACCCTTGAGCAATCCCAGCATTCTTTACATCAACACCAGAATTCTATAACGGAGCTCAAGCATCAACAACATTAGAATGAACATTAGATTCACCTACTCCATTCCATAGCTATAATATGCTACCAGTACAAAGTTAATTTCAATCCTCTTCCCCTTTTCCTTTTTCTTAGGTTAACCGACAGAAGAACCAACCAAACAAATAAATATAAGTATCACGCTTTGTTATGTCTAAGTTCACATCCCGTGAAATAAGATAGCTCTTTTGAGAGAGCCGCTCACTGCCAAATCAATATGCCACAACTACTACCTTTCTATTTTGTTAACCAATTAACATTTGCATTCTTAGTTCTAATTACAATGGTTTATGTGTTCTCAAAATACATTTTACCAATGTTTACTGAACTATTCTTAACACGAATGTACATCACAAAACTATAACTTTAAAAAAAAGTATAAATGTAAGAAACTATAACTTAATAACCTTATGTTAAACCATTTCAATACGATTGGTACAATCGTACCGGTTGCCTCATCACCTTTAGAGCAATTTGAAACAACAAATTTCATTAGCTTTACAGCACCTATTTTAGGAGATTTTGTTATCTCATTAACTAACGTAGGATTCTACACATTATTAGTATTAGTGCTAGGACTAGGATACCATGTTTTATCTGCTAACAACCACCGAATTGTTCCAAGTAAATGAAGTTTATCACTAGAATCATCTTATGCTACACTACATGCTATGGTTAAAGAACAAATTGGAAGTGCAAATGAACTATATCTACCCTTTATCTATGCTTTATTCTGATTTATCCTACTTGGAAATCTTGTAGGTAATGTACCTTACTCATTTGCTTTCACATCAAGTGCTATTGTTGCAATGGGACTAAGTCTAATGATCTTCTTAGGAGTTACAATTCTAGGATTAGTACGACACGGAATCCATTTCTTTAGCTTCTTTATCCCTGCTGGAACACCTATTGCTTTAGTACCATTACTAGCTTTAATTGAGTTAATCTCATATTTTGCACGAGCATTTAGTTTAGGAGTGCGATTATTTGCGAATATCGTAGCTGGTCACACATTACTAAAAATATTAAGTGGTTTCCTATACCCTGCTTTAACAAGTGGTGTCTTATTATTCTTTGTAACACTGATCCCAATGGCAATCTTTATTGCTTTAGTAGGACTTGAAATTGCTGTTTCACTAATCCAAGCTTATGTATTTACTATTTTAACTTGTTCTTACTTGAAAGATGCAATTGAGTTACACTAACTTTTTTTATTTTATCCCCCTTTACATTCTTCTTAGCTTAACCGACAGAAAAACCAGCAGTGAAAGAGATTAACTTAGTGGTAAAGTGGCCATCTTACACGTGGTTTACCGGTGTTCGATTCACCGATTTCTTAATTACATCTAAGATAAGCCTTAAATACCCAAAAAAGTAAGGCTAAAACAAACGAATAACTCATGTTCAATTTATTATCTATGATTGCCTTAGGTGCTTTATCTTTAGCATTTAAAGGTTCAATCCATAATGATGCATCTTATCCTTGACAAATTGGTTTCCAAGATGGTAGAACACCTAGCTTTGAAGGAATTGTAGAATTACACGATTCTATTTTCTTCTACCTAATTGTTATCTCAGTCTTAGTATTCTGAATGTTAGGTTCTGTGCTAATCCACTTTAACAGCAACCGAGCTCAAATTGTGCATAAATACCACAATCACGGAACATTAATCGAACTAGTGTGAACGATTACACCAGCGTTAGTGTTAATTGCTATTGCTTTCCCAAGTTTCAAATTACTTTACCTGATGGATGAAGTGATTTCTCCCTCAATGACAATTAAAGTAGCTGGACATCAATGATACTGATCGTACGAGTATTCAGACTTTATTAATGAAGATGGAGAATCAATTGAATTCGACTCATATATGGTTCCAGAATCAGACCTAGAATTAGGACAATTACGAATCCTTGACGTTGATAATCGAGTAGTAGTACCAGTGGATACACACGTTCGATTTATTGTAACAGGACAAGACGTAATCCACGACTTTGCTGTACCATCATTAGGACTTAAAATAGACGCAGTACCGGGACGATTAAATCAAACATCAGTATTAATCCAACGAGAAGGAGTCTACTACGGACAATGTTCAGAAATCTGTGGGGTATATCACGGGTTTATGCCAATTGCCGTTGAAGCTGTATCACTAGAAAAATACTTAAGCTGATTAGATAGCCAAGTATAGATATAATTTTTCCTCCCCTTTTTCATCTTTAGTCCTAGCTATTTTACTCTTAAAGTAGCTTTTTTAATCTTATTATGCTATCCGTTCTTTACAGTTTATTAGAAGTGTTAATTGTGTTGGTCCCTATCTTATTAGCAGTAGCTTTTATGACCATCATTGAACGAAAAGTCTTGGCAAGTATGCAACGACGAGTTGGTCCCAATAAAGTTGGATACTATGGAGTACTGCAACCGTTTAGTGATGCTCTTAAACTAGTGGTTAAAGAAACCGTGGTCCCACAACACTCAACTAAAAGTCTGTTCTTTTTAGCACCTATTATTAGCCTAATCTTTAGTCTATTAGGTTGAGCAGTTATACCTTTTGGTAGCGGTATTACATTAACTGACTTCTCTTTAGGAATACTGTACTCATTAGCTATTTCATCTATTGGAGTATATGGTATTCTGTTCGCAGGATGATCAGCTAATTCTAAATATGCCTTTTTAGGTTCATTACGAAGTACAGCTCAAATGATTAGTTATGAATTAATTTACAGTTCTGCTGTATTAGCCGTAATCTTAATTACAGGAACCTTCAACTTTATCAAGATCATTGAAATGCAACAAAGAGTCTGATTTGTAGTACCATTATTACCTTTATTTATTATGTTCTTTATCTCAGCCTTAGCAGAAACAAACCGAACACCCTTTGATTTACCTGAAGCAGAATCAGAATTAGTAGCAGGTTTCTTTACTGAACACTCCGGAATGATTTTTGTGTTCTTTTTCTTGGCTGAATATTGTAGTATTGTATTAATGTCAACTTTCACAGCGATCTTATTCTTTGGTGGGTATTTAATGCCACAAATCTTTGTTAACGATACATTCATTAATCTTCAAAGTATTGTACTAGCACTAAAAACATGTATGTTCTGTTTCTTATTTGTATGATTCCGAGCAACATTACCACGATTACGATATGATCAACTAATGCAGTTCTGTTGAGTAGGTATGTTACCTATGGTTATTGCCTTTATTATCTTGGTTCCTTCGTTACTAGTAGCTTTTGATATTGCCCCTTACTAGTTATTTGGATTTTTTCCCCCTTTTCCTTTTTCTTAGGTTAACCGACAGAAGAACCAACCGGCCGTAAAATAAGTATAAGTATGCACTGGGGAAATAATATATCTGGTAGTATAACGCTTTTGCATAGCGTAAGGAGGAGTTCGAGTCTCCTTTTCTCCATTCCCAACCCTTACCCAGCTACGCTGGGTCCCATCACCCGATCTACGATCGGGAATTGCTCCGGTAGCTCAAATGGTGAGAGCGTCGGTGTGAAGTACCGAATATTGGAGTTCAATCCTCCACGGGAGCAGATAAGTCAAATCGTGAAAAGGTCGAGACCATTTAATAGTGAATATAGAACTGGACGATATCCTAATGGTAAGGAGACTCACTGTAAATGAGTTTGCTAACGCAGTTGGTGGTTCGATTCCTCCTCGTCCAATTAAATGCAGGGAGTATAGCATAATGGTTAATGCCCTTTACTCATGATAAAGTTTACGGTAGTTCGAATCTTCCTACTCCTATCTATTCATGCCTCCCCATTACTCTTTTTGTTCTACTGCAGAAGAACTTGCTTATGTGAAAGAGTAGTTGCCGGTTCTTATTAGGTTAACCGACAGAAGAATGTCAAGCGGAAAAGGACATGTGGCAGAGCGGTTTAATGCACCATACTTGAAATATGACGTACTTAGGTACCATGAGTTCGAATCTCATCTTGTCCGGATTAGTAGATTAAGTTAGCGAACGGCATCTTTAGCTAGCGAACCTATTAGCTAGTTTAAGAAGAATTCAAAACAAATAGACTAATATAGGGTTCACAAGTAAGCGCTTAATTCTAGGCCGTCTTGTTCATAACCCAACCCAATAAAGCAGTCGAACTATCTAAGTTAATAGATAGAGACATGAATGATTTTTACAGTATATGAACAATGTACAACGAACACAATTCCAATTTCATCCTTATCATTTAGTGGACCCTTCACCCTGACCACTATTAACATCTTTTGCTTTATTATCTTTAACTTTATCTGCAGTAATGTACTTTAATGGTTATGCTAATGGAGGAACATTATTAAGTTTAGGATTTTTAGCTACATTATTTGCGATGATCTTATGATTCCGAGATGTGGCTGCCGAAGGATCATTCCTAGGTAACCATACATTTGCAGTGCAAAAAGGACTAAACTTAGGTGTAGCTCTTTTCATTGTAAGTGAAATCTTTTTCTTCATCTCTATCTTCTGAGCGTACTTTCACAGTGCTTTAGCTCCTACGGTAGAATTAGGAGCACATTGACCTCCTGCAGGTATTGATCCTTTAAATCCTTTTGAAATTCCTTTACTAAATACAATTATTTTATTATCATCAGGAGCTACAGTAACATATGCACACCACTCATTAATCCAAGGTAACCGAAAAGGAGTGTTATTAGGTATTATCTTAACCGTTGTTTTAGCTCTTGTATTTACAGGATTACAAGGATTAGAGTACTATGAAGCACCTTTCACAATTTCAGATGGAGCATATGGAAGTACATTCTTCTTTGCTACTGGATTCCATGGGTTACACGTTATTATCGGAACATTGTTCATTGCAGTGGCCTTTTTCCGAATTTTATCTTATCAGTTAACAGATCACCACCATTTAGGATTCGAATCATCTATTCTATACTGACACTTTGTCGATGTAGTTTGACTGTTCCTTTACGTGTCGATCTACTGATGAGGTTCTTAAGTAAATAAAAGAATGAATTCGAGCAAAGCGAGTTAGGAGAACGGAGAACATTCAATGCTTTGCTCTCTTATCCCTCACTCCGTTCGGCCAGACTTACTATGACAAACAAGATTACAACTGGAGCAAAACCCTGGGCTGCTAACTAGGGAAATTTTAACTCCAAAAAGACATTACTATATTTCAGAATTATCCCTGTTACTAGAAGAATCGAAAAATACTCCGGTTTATACTTTCATACAGAAAAATTTATCTGATCCAGTTAGCATTTTATCCCAATGAACAAACGACAAAATTGTTTCTAAAGGTCATACACTTTCTCTTTCATCTTCTTACTCTCCCGATTACACGTATCCTTTTGTTACTAATGATGCAGGGGTTTATGTGTGGTCTGTTGGAGTAGAGAGAAAGCAATATATCGCTCGGAGTCTCGCGACGAGGTAGCACCATAAACCAATATACCCGATTTTGTGACCATGTCAGCTGTTTTACAGGAGAGATAGGTAAAAAAGGTTGTTCAATGCATAAATCAGTATTAAGAAGAAAAGGTATTCACTTATGTTATTGACAGAGCGTTTACAATTGCTTTAATTTTTATCTTGAATTTATAGCGTTCGAGCGTAGCGAGTACAACCGCACCAGAGGACAACCAATGCTACTCTCTCATAGACCTCCCTCTGGTCGGAATTAAATCCTACGTATGCACTTTCACTTAAGGAAATATGAGCATTAAAATTTTTAACGGAATTTTTCCCTCGAATATTGGAAGAAGCTTTACTCAATGATAAACGATTTAAAGGCTGAAATCAACAAAAGTCAGTTCGAGCGTAGCGAGTGCACCCGCACCAGAGGGCCATCCAATGCTACGCTTCTCACAATCCTCCCTCTGGTCGGAATACAGTTTTACTTTGAGCCAAAAAAACTTAAAACAATAGATCCTAAGTACTTTATTGCAGATGCTCAAACAAAGATCCCTTTAGTGGAAAACCTTTATTTTTGTGACCAAGCGGCTACTATTATAGGTACTAAAAATACCTGAATGTTAAACCAAAAAAGGAGAAAAAATGAAAGTATTTATTCAGAGACTTTTAAAAAACCAGTTCTTCTTGTACCGTACAGATCTAACCCTTCTCCCCTTACCTTGCCTAATTCAATCACATAGGTATAAGTATCAAGATTTTTAGTTTAACGGTAAAACGGGCAACCGATAATTGCCAGAAGATGGTTCAACTCCCTCAAGATCTATTTTACTCAATAACCAAGCCAGCAAAAACATAGGTCGATTACCTATTATCTGAAGTGAGTCCATTATCCTAATACTGTAATGGATGTATTTTTATATTACTATGCGATTACTTAAAACACATCCTATTTTAGGACTTCTAAATAGCTACTTAATCGATGCACCACAACCTACAAATATTTCATATCTTTGAAACTTTGGTTCATTATTAGGTGCTTGTTTAGTTATCCAAATCATTACAGGTGTAACACTTGCAATGCATTACACACCATCAGTAGACCTTGCCTTTATTAGTGTTGAACACATTATGCGAGATGTTAACTATGGATGATTAATCCGATATTTACACGCTAATACTGCCTCATTCTTCTTTATCTTTGTTTATATTCACATTGCTCGAGGACTATACTATGGATCATATAAAGCACCACGAACACTAGTATGATCAATTGGAGTTGTAATGCTAATCTTAATGATTGTTATTGCATTCCTTGGTTATGTCCTACCTTACGGGCAAATGTCTCTATGAGGAGCAACAGTTATTACTAATTTAATGTCTGCTATTCCTTGAATTGGGAAAGATATTGTTGAATTCATTTGAGGAGGATTCTCTGTAAATAATGCCACATTAAATCGATTCTATGCTTTACATTTTGTACTACCTTTTGTTTTAGCCGCATTAGCCGCAATACATTTATTAGCTAAAGACCAACACGGTTCAAGTAACCCATTAGGGATCAGTGGAAATACAGATCGAGTGCCATTCCATCCGTACTTTACATTTAAAGATCTTGTCACTATTTTTGGTTTCTTATTAGCATTATCTGCCATTGTATTCTATGCTCCAAATTTAATGGGACACAGTGATAATTACATTCCAGCAAACCCAATGCAGACTCCTCCATCGATTGTTCCTGAATGATATTTACTACCATTCTATGCAATTTTACGATCAATTCCTAATAAACTTCTAGGGGTTGTCGCAATGCTGGCTGCTCTTTTAATTTTACTAGCAATGCCTATCCTTGATACATCACGAATTCGAGGTGCACAGTTCCGACCGTTAATGCGATTTGCTTTCTGAGTCTTTACTGCTAACTTTTTTGTTTTAATGTATTTAGGGGCATGTCACGTTGAAGACCCATTTATTACAGTAGGTCAAATTAGTACTGCATTGTATTTTGGATGATTCTTAATTATTGTACCTGTTATTGGGATTGTAGAAAATACTCTACTTGATCTAGCAACAGAATCCGCTCAATCAAATCAAAAAGCTTAATTTTGTCTTTTCCCCCCTTTTTTCCTTCTTCTTAGGTTAACCGACATAAGAACCAACCCACAGCAAAAGTGTCGGAATAGGTAAACGAATTTTGCTTAAGCCAAAATGACTTCAGGTCTTATGGGTTCAAGTCCCATCTTTTGCATTTAAATATAAGAAATAAAACAATAACCACCCTTTTTAGGTGTGTACAACAAATTTTGAGTTTGGTCCTGGCTCAGCTTAAATGGTATCTAGCAGGTGAAGACATGCAAGTCATCATGGAAATCATGTTGGCGTAGAGGTGAGGATGGCTAAGTAGATATGCCTTGAGCACTTGCTTAGTTCCCAATAGGTAGTAGGAGAGGTAAAAGCTCAACTAGCCAAAGATGGGTAGGATATGATGAAAGTTTTTATCCCACAATGGGTGTGCAATTCACCCAAGGCATCATTAGATGTACAGCAGTCACAAATCATTGTCAATGTTCGTTTCCAACTAGAATGAACATGCTAGCTAGAATCTTTCATATTATGTATGATAGACACTACTCTTCCAATAATGACCGTAGAGATAGTGAAGTCCTTCCAAATGATCGTGCCAGCAGGAGCGGTTATACGATTAGGGCAACCATTAAGCCACATACATATGCGTAAAGCGTGCGTAGGCAGTTACGTAAAATTAACTAGGATTTAAGACATGTAATGAGAACGACTAGAGGAATGATGAAATATTTTGATCCTAGTTTGACTACTAAAGGCGAAGGCTTGTTACAATTAATAGCGAACGGAGTGAGCGGTACAAGAGCGAAGTCTTAAATGGCTCCGTTCTCTTAATCCTCGCTTCGCTCAGTAAATCAACACTAAAGCACGAAGGTTTGGGAAGTAACTAAGATTAGATACCTTATTAATCCTTACTGTAAACGATGAGTACTCAAATTATCACGGTTTCCCCCAGATGATTTACTGCTAACGCGGTAAGTACTCCGCAACACTAGTATACTCGCAAGAGTGAAAATGAAAGGACTAGACGGTTTCAAAAACCCAGAGTGAAGTATGTTATTTAATGCGATAATCCCCGCAAAATCTTACCACCGCTTGTATAATATCTGAGATCTCATCCCTTAAAGGAGAAGATTGGATATTACAGGTGCTGCATGGCTGTCTTCAATTCATGTCGTCAGACGTTAGGTTAAGTCCGCTAATGAATGCAAACCTTACTGTTAGATCTACCTCAAGGTCCAATTCCGGCGCAGCCGGGATGATGTCCGCCAGCTTTGCTGGCTACCAATAACAGTGTATCTTTAAAATAAGGATACTCATAGGACTAAGACAAGCCTTTATGGCCCTTATGCGGTGGGCTATAGACGTGCCACACAAATAACTACAATGTGCTGCATTCATAATCGAGTCAATAAAAATGCTAATCATTAACGGTTATTCTGTACGAATTGTAGTCTGAAACTCGGCTACATGAAGAAGGAATTCTGAGTAATCATGGATCAGTACGCCATGGTGAAGATTCTATTTGAGATGTACTAACTGCACATCACACGAGGGGAGTGATTGGTTATGCAAGTAGTTTGGCAGAGAATCCAAGTTACGTAATAATCGTCATGACTCTTGTGAAGTTGTAACACGGATGCTGTACGGGAACGTGCAGTAGATTGATAACATCTATAATCCCCCTTTCACCAAAATGTCACCCGATCGGAGATCGGGACCCAAGTGAACATAGTTTAATGGTAGAACACTATTACGTCATAATAGGTGGTGTCGGTTCGAGTCCGACTGTTCTCGTTTATATTTTACGGCTCTTTAATGAGTCCTTTTCTTCAGCTACGCTGAAGAATGTACCTTTCTGCCCTTCAGGCGGAAAGACTATTAGGGTGCGATAGTCGTATCGTTATATCCACAAAAGATCCAAACTTTACTTATTTTTTAATAACTTAAGTAAATAATAGACACAAAAATACGCTTAATACAATGAATCTATCCTTAATCTTATTTTTAATCGGTATTTTAGGTTTTGTACTTAACCGAAAAAATATTATTTTAATGCTAATTTCAATTGAAATCATGCTGTTAGCTGTAACCTTACTGGTCATCATTAGCTCTTTTGGTTTTGATGATATCTTAGGACAAACATACAGTGTTTACATTATCGCTATTGCAGGGGCAGAATCAGCCATTGGATTAGGTATTTTAGTTGCTTATTACCGATTACGAGGAAGCATTTCATTAGCTTAAATGTATCTGACAATTTTAGCCTTACCTTTACTTGGTGCTATTTCTGCTGGTTTCTTAGGTCGAAAAATAGGTGTTACAGGTGCTCATATTGTGACATGTACTTTACTAGTGATGTCTGCATTATTATCTATTGTAGCATTCTATGAAGTAGGGTTATCTGGAAGTCCAGTTCATATTTATTTAACTAGTTGAATTGATTCAGAGTCAATGTTAGTTAACTGAGGTTTCTTATTTGATAGCTTAACTGTTTCTATGTTATTACCTGTATTAATTGTCTCATCACTGGTTCACATTTTCTCTGTAGATTATATGGCAGCAGACCCACATAACCAACGATTCTTCTCTTATCTATCTATGTTCACATTCTTTATGCTTGTACTGGTAGCAGGGGATAATTATCTTGTTATGTTTTTAGGTTGAGAGGGTATTGGAGTATCATCGTATCTGCTGATCAACTTCTGATTTACTCGAATTCAAGCTAATAAATCGGCTATTAAAGCTTTAACTGTTAATCGAGTAGGTGATATGTTCTTAAGTGTAGGTTTCTTTGCATTATTCTGAGTTTTTGGTAACTTAGACTACAGTACAGTGTTTAGCTTATCTCCATTTATTAATGAATCAGCACTTACAATCATCGGTTTACTATTACTATTAGCTGCTATGGGTAAAAGTGCTCAATTAGGTTTACATACTTGATTACCAGATGCAATGGAAGGTCCAACTCCTGTTTCAGCTCTAATCCATGCTGCTACACTTGTTACAGCTGGGGTTTATCTTTTATTACGATCCTCACCACTATTAGAATATGCACCAACAACATTAATTGTTATTACATGAGTAGGAGCATTAACAGCTTTCTTTGCCGCTACAACGGGATTATTACAAAATGATATTAAACGGGTTATTGCTTACTCTACATGTTCACAAATGGGATATCTATTTATGGCAGTAGGGCTTAGCCAGTACAATGTTGCATTATTCCATTTAGTAAATCATGCCTTCTTTAAAGCTTTACTATTCTTAGCTGCTGGAGGTGTATTACATTCAATGAAAGATCAACAAGATCTACGAAAACTAGGTGGATTAATTAACTTTTTACCCTTTACATACACAGCTATCTTAGTTGGATCACTGTCACTAATGGCATTCCCATTCTTAACAGGATTCTTCTCAAAAGATCTTATTTTAGAATTGGCTTATGGTCAGTATGAATTTAGTGGTAATGTTGCTTATTGATTAGGTACAATTACTGCAATGATCACTGCCTTTTATTCTTTCCGATTGATTAGTATGACTTTCTTAACCTATCCAAATGCTCCTAAAGGTGATTATGAACATACACATGAACAACCATTAATCGTGGTAATACCATATGTAATCTTATCACTATTAGCGATCTTCTTTGGATATGTTGCTAAAGATTTATTTGTAGGACCTGGAAGTGATTTCTTATCTTCAGCTTTATTTATCCACCCTACTCATATCACTTTAGTAGAAGCAGAGTTTAGTATTCCATTATTCTACAAATTATTACCTGCTGCAGGAAGTCTTTTAGGTGCTGCTACAGCATTATTATTATATCACCGATTACCAGAATTTACAGTCAACTTAACACAAACTAAATTAGGTTATGCTCTGTACACTTTCTTTAATGGTAAATATTTCTTTGACGTTATCTATAACCATTATATCATCAACAAAGCATTAGAATTAGGTTTAGTAACTTCAAAAGTGCTAGATCGAGGTTTAGTAGAGAAAATTGGTCCATTTGGATTAACAGAATCATTCTATAATACTAGTCGGCAAGTTGCTACTCTTGATACAGGAATCGTAACAAGTTATGCACTATATATTATCTTAGGTTTCATCTCTCTAACGTTATTATTATTTGTACCTGTATTAACTGGGGATAATAATTACCAATACACACTACGAGTTGTTTTACTGTTTGTAGCTGGATTAGTAGCTTTAGTTTCAACGCCAACACAATCAGTAGAAAATGCTTAATTTCCCCCCTCCCTTTCATTCTAAGAGCCCAAGGTTCAATTAGTTCAACGGTAGAACTCTCGCTTGTGGTGCGAGCTATACGAGTTCGATTCTCGTATTGGGCCC
>Ga0115842_100763_pt1 | contig 12890 bp, 14 predicted proteins | sample InSIn2SAF170_2_FD_83856 | JGI IMG/M metagenome (GOLD analysis project Ga0115842, IMG submission 83856)
ATGACAAGGTCATTGCACTGCGTGACAACAGTGGTAAGAGATCTGCCTATGTATGATGGATTGACTGAGGTGGATGATTTCCTAAACCAATTTGAAAGAGAAGTACTAGAACAACAGTGTTTTGACGCTCTAAAATGGGTACTGTGCACTACACCCGCAAGATGGTTGGGTATGCATCGAAGAAGTTTTGAGGACTGGCACAAATGAAAAAGGATGATGCTCATGCAGTTTGGAAAGCCTCAGATGTGGATGAAGGATGGGTATGACAGAAGAAACAACCTACGCACCCACCTTTCCAGATGGGTACAAGCGTACGGTGCGAAACCTGCACGAATGCACACCGTCCTCGCGATAGGAAACACAACCATCAAGTAGGAGCGGGCAAGATGATGGCACGGATGATGACCAGGAAGTATGATAAGACCAAGCATGCTGAAGATTATCCAAATGGAAGCCTTTGACAAAGTATGTGAAGTACTAAACGCGGTCCACCATGTGAAATGCATTGACTGGAACTTGCATGTACCAGTGGTTCTATGGGCTTATAGGACCATGTACAAAACCCTGACCACGTGGGCACTTCCAAAGCTGAAGTATGAAGCAGATGCTATAATCCCTATGGAGCATGCAAAGCCTAGTCCGCACATAGTAGGGCCCATAGATACGATGGTTTGCGAAGCCCGGAAACAAGGGATCACATAACCAGAAGAAACATAACACATGGGACTTGAGGAAGAAATTCAACCGGGGAACCTTAGACTCCACAAACATGAAGAAGAAAGGGTATGGTTAAGGAAGAAAAGTGCTTTGATATACGTAGAGGTCAAGAAGATGGAGGACGAAATAATGAAATATTTTCTTGGCAAAAACACCAGGCTGGTAAGACAGGGTATGTACGATCCTGATGATAGGGTTAAGACCTATTGCCACGAATTGATCAGTCTGATGCCTTGGCTTGGACTGCATATTCCTAAGCATAGTGACCATGGTAGCACATTGAAAATGGTGAAGTGCACGATGCTGACCGTGACAATAAAAGGTGGGGATTCTCCAGAAACCATGATGGAGGACAAGATGGAACTCTACATGGGTGGTGCGACCACCTGGCTAGCCAAGGGAAGGACAGTCTTAGTGCTCTAGGTAGTTGGAAGGGAGCGTGGGACTATAAACTATTCTTCCTGGGAGCTGCGCGATATTGGAGATGCGTGTAGAAGCAGAGAGTCACAAGGTTGTGACTGTGCACGGGGGGCTATGCTGCTACATGGGTTGGCCAGAAAGTGACCATTGAAGTCACTATTCATGATGGGATGCTCGACTTGAGGCCAAATGGAGTGGGCTCTAGGCATTTAGGACGCGTGTTATGGGCAAGATTTGGGAAAAACTACCGCCAAGAAAGAATTAATGAACTAGAATTCGGGGGAATGGTCGAATTCAAATTCAAGAAGTGTTATAAAATACAACGGGCTGCCCAGCAAAAAACACTTGGTCATTTGTGAATTAAGTGATTAAGCAAAGCCCTAAGTGTTGTGAGCTGAGCATTAATTAAGCCCCTGAATTCGTGAGTGATAGATTGCTGCACAGATATAATGACAGCAACTAAGGATGGTATAGGGATAGCAGAAGTCACCGTCAGTGAGACCGTGCAAGCCCTAACTATGGGGGATGTTCCAGAAGGTGTCGAGATTGTGGTAGAAATCCTAAAATCACCGTGCATGCCAAGACCCAAGAAGGATAAACAAGCAATGGTTCCCATATGCGTGTCCCCGCGGAACCTGCTGCACAGTAAACTGTCAATGGAGGAGAAAGGAAAATTGTCACTATAGAAACAGACGAAGAAGAAGAAGATTTGCAGGATCTTACCATCATAGAAGAAGAAGAGGAAGGCATGGAGGTGGATACTCAGCCTAGGAACTCTGTGACAAAACTACCCGCCTATGTCCCCTTGCAAAAAGAGAAGGCGAAAGTGCCCAAGGACCTAGATGAGACCAAGAGCTTGCTCCAAACCCCGCTCCTCCCAAATGGAATTATGTTTGAAGGCACACACCTGGGCCAAGTGCCGAGCATGAAATTCGAAGATTGGGACCTCGCTGACCGCGAAAATTTCCCTCACTTGGAGATAAAAACCTCATGAAGTAGAACACCGCGGGGGTGGTGATAGCATTAGAGCCACAAAAGTGGTTACGTGGAGTGGAAAAGGTTGGGTTGATAAACCTACTCTAGGTTCCACATTTCCACCACGCCCCAATAACCATTTTCGTCATCAGGAAGTTGCTCTGCCTGGTGCATGATGGGTGTTTATGGCTGGAGGAGCCTATCCCCATCATGACAGACTTAATTCATTGTGTCTCCCAGCTTCCATGTTAGGCCCCTATACTACTAGTGTAACCCATTATTGTTAGTAGTACAACCCCCTTATTATATTGTTGTACCCATGTAGTCCCCATATTGTTATTATTGTTCCCCATAGAATCCCACTATTGTTATTATTGTGCCCTTACATTATTATTGTTATGTCGGCTCTGATTATATTATTACCCCTTAGACTCCTATATATAGAAAGGAGGTCTTGTCATTTGTATCATCCAAGAATTGTTCATTTTTGTAATGTAAAGGAGGTTGCCCCCTCGAAGAGGCTTAATTCTAAGGCATTCATCTATCTTTTTTATCTTTTTGTGAGTTGGTTTCATAACATTTGGTATCAGAGCTTTGGATTCTAGGGTTTCGCTGCTCCAAATAGGTCATTGTGGCATGTTCGCTATAACTTTTTTTTTGCAACGTTTCAGAAGCAAAAAAAAAAAACCCATTTGAGAGGAAATCATACTAAACGTCGAGTCTGAAATTCAGAGCTTTTCACGCTATATTTGCGGAGATATGATCTGGGGAAGTTGGTATTTTTGGAGACTCTTGAATTACATTCAAAACTTTGTGACCTGGGGAAAATCGTAATAGCGAAAATGCCACGATGACTTATTGGAGCAGCAAAACCATAGAATCCAAAGCTTTGGTACCAAATGTTATGAAACCAGCTCACAAAAAGATAGAAAAGATAGATCAACGCCTTAGAATTTAGCCTGTTCGAGGGGGAAACCTCCTTTACATTACACAAATGAATGATTCTTTGATGATACAAATGACAAGACCTCCTTTCTATATATAGGAGTCTAAGGGGTCATAATATAATCGGAGCCGACATAATAATAATAATGTAAGGGCACAATAATAACAATATTGGGCTTCTATGGGGCACAATAGTAACGATATGGGCACTACATGGGTACATCAATATAATAAGGGGGTGTACTAATAACAATAAGGGGTTACACTAGTAGTATAGGGGCCTAACATTCCACACAAAGGAGAGGACCCCATGGCCATTGTGGAAGCCATGAAGAAGAATTACAAGTTGGAAAAGAAGAAGAGGGGTTACGCCATCTCCAACGTCAAGCACAGAGAAGTACGCATGGAAACCCAAATCCTTGCAAGAAAAGTTATGCACAAGTGTCGCGCAGATGAGGTACCTTCACTGGTGGTCGCACTGGCCGAGTTGTGCATAGAGGGGGTCCAGTTTAATTAGTTCAAATTCCTCTGCACGAAATTTTTAGAGAATTGTCGCGAAGCCCAAGAGTAGGGTAAAACCTGGCACTCTGCATGGTTTTTGTTGTCCATAATACTCGTAGCAGGGGAATTTCCAGAGGACAGTCAATTCCCCATAATTGGTAGAGATTTACCGGAGGTCACGAAGTACACTTCGCTCTAGGCCACGAAGGATGCTACAAGGATATGTGACATCAAGATCTCCTAGGTTCTCATGGAGATGAACATCTGAATGTGGATCAACCGTAAGCCGCGGTTGTCGCCCACGATTTACAACAATCTGCAGTGTTTTACAGAATTTAAGGCAGACATGCATAACATATATATCAAGGCGCGCAAGGATCCGACGAAGTAATGGACAAAGCTACCCTTTGTAGCCACTGATGATGCCATTTTCAATGTCTTGGAGGCACGGTCGCCAGAATGGTGTGTCCCAAACATTGCAGAAATCAAGAATTCGGCAGCACAAAAGAAGAAAGGTGATGCCAAGCTGTGCATCGCACAGTTGGCTGAAAAATGAAGAAAGGAAACAGAAACAGCAGAAGTACGGTCAGCGCGGGACGTGGCACAGAGAGCAGCCGAGCAGGAAAAGGCCGTAGCAACAACAGCAACACAGGCAGCAACCATGAAGGCAGGCGAGGGCCAAGCAATGCCTTCGCAAGGGCAGGCAGCAGAGGAAGCAGAAACAGAAGAAGGAGGCACAGACTTACGAACTACGTCCACACAATTGAAGCGCCAACACCTAGTAGAACGAGCAGGATTGTGGAAGAAGATCAAGGCTTCGATATTGTCCATTGACCCAATCACCCTAATCAAGGGTGATCTGCATGACATTAGCGAGACGGTGTGCGATGTCACAAATGAGGCTCTCCATGATTTCATGCAGGAGCACCAGACTATCTTGGGGGCCATAAGATTGCAATTGCAGGACTTACAGGTGCACCCCCCCAGGTTGGTACCCTTTTGACCAACCTCGCAGTCGGATCCATAGCAGCAGAGCAGCTGTTGTGCGCACAGATGACGAACACAATAGTGCTGCTGGAAGGGGCACTTGTGACATCAAATGAGGCTGACAGGAATTCGGTTAGCATGCTGAAAGGTCTTGTTATCACTCAGGTTTTTTCCTTAGAAGTTATTAAAGAAGGAATGGCCCAAGGTAACCACAAAAAAATCTTTTAGACTCAGGTTCTAGCCCATCTAAGTCCATAGAGGGCTCTCTCTTTAAGATTTAACTTTGTTTAAATAATATTTCAGGCTAGTTCTTAATGTTAAGGGTTGTTTGTTTTGATTGGGTGGTGGAATTAAGAAGGCAAATGGGCAGAGCAAATATTTAGGCCATTGGGATAGGAGTTAATCAAGAAAGGCTTAACTAGATTTTATTTATCACTGAGGTAAGAGTTCATAGGGTAGGCTAACACATCAAGAGCAAATATGCAGGTTTAAATGGATGAAAGTCCTAACCAGGGCTAAGGGCAATGAAGAATCCTTAACAGGGATTAAGATGAGGAAGGGAAGGATGGCCAGTAGCAAAGGGCAATGAAGAATCCTGTACTATGGGCCAAAGGGGGGATAAACTATGGAAGTAAGGAGGAAATTAAGAATCTCCAGACCAAGGCAGTTTAGAAGAAAACATAAATAAAGCAAACAGTTAAAACAGAGATCACTTAAGCTAATTCTGATGATATTATTCCTTGTTTGATTTTAAAATTGTATAACAAACACATATGAATATTTCATAACATAAAGAAAATACAGTGTTTAAACATGAGAAAATGATACTTGTTTGTTCCAATTGTGCACAAGAATCAAGTGAAATGTCCTTAGCTTTATTTCATAATCCAGTAAACCAATCCAGTTGTGAGTACAATAGCTCCTTAGCTTAAAACAAAATATCTCTAGAAATGTCTTTTAATCAACCCTAATTACTTCAATTTGTGAAGTATTTATACAAAAATTAATACAAAATATCTCATAACCATATGAGATTTATTCTAGGAAACAAAAATTATCTTCAACAAGAAGATAGAGATAGATGGAAAACTTTTTGCTTGCTGTCCCTTTATTTGTGAATGTGTTGGTTGCTAGAATTCGGATTTGGCTCTTGTAGTTGCTTTGGTAGTTATGTGCTGGATTTCACTCTTATCTTTGACCTACTGATACTCTTTACCTGTGCTGATTAATCTTGTATTACCTGTTTTTACCTGGCAGTTATCTTTACCTCTAGATTTACTATAGTAACTTTATAATAAATCTGTCAAACTTGTCCACCATTCACTATTTGGTAATTTTATTCTGATCATTTTCCTGTAGACTTCATTAGCTTCTGTATATTTGGAGAAATTGGGTTTGCTGGTGAACAAATGCTTGATTTCATGTTCTATGTAGAACAGATTCTCCAAGCCATCATAAAGTACTTTTCCTGTAGGTAATGCTTTTACTCCTGAAGAACTAGCTTGGCTCCTAGATTGTTTGTGTAGTCTTTCAATGTAATCTTCCTGTGTCATTAATTTGTCATGTATGACCAGAGGACTAGGAAGTCCTTTTTCTCTCAAAATGCCATATTTTAACATGAAGCTGTCGATGTCTGCTTGAATGCTTTGCCATTTTTTCTCCAAATTAAGCATCAAGTTCCTTTAGTAAGAACCTTCTTTATCTCAAACTGTTGTTCTATCCTAAATCTCTAATTCATCCAGCTGGTACCTGTTTCTACCATTAAAAAAATCTATCAACTGATTTTCTTCCTCGGGCTTGTCTCCCAATTCTTCCTTTGTCTTTTGTATGGCTTCCACGACTATTTTGACTAATTCAGTTTGCTAAAAAATAACCTGAATGAAAGGCCAAATATCATTGATGGAATCAATGATATTGGTCCATAGTATATCCTTGATATCTCCCAATGGATTTTCTAGTGTCAAACCCTTTTCAAGGATTCTTATTCTTTCCACCATCCTTTGGTTTTTCCATGCTTCTTCTTTATTCTGAATCTGTGCAAGTTCACAACTTGTTTCCAAACTTGTCACTTGCTCTCTGAGCTTCTTCAGTTCTATGGCCTGGATACTCATCTGTTCCATAGCCTTAACCAATTCATCTATGTTTTCTGTTGTTATCCCTATATTGGTTGATGTACCTGTTGCTGATGCAGTACCTGTTACTGGCAATGTTGTTGCTGGTGGAATTGTTGGTGCCAAGGCTAATGCCAAGGTGGAGGGTACTGCTGTGGAAACTATACATATTACAGTATGAGGAGCGGTGGCTAGCTCACTCTGTTTGGACTATATCAAGTTCTCCAATTCCTTCTCAGTTTCTTTTAATTAATCATTCAACTTAAGGACTAGGTCCATAAGTTCTTCCTCCTTTTGTTTTTCTATAACTTTAGCAGTTTGAGGATGGTGAAGAGGAGGGATCTTGAGCTACTTCTTCAGTGCAGCTATGTCATCATTTTTCTTCTTTATTAATTGCTCTGCTACTTTGACATCCTTGCGATCATGTCCCAACTCTATGATCAAGTCTTCTAATGTCTTTATTCTGGTGTCTTTGGCCTGAGAAGAGGCCTCTTCCAATTGAAGCTGTGCAGATGTGTTATTCAGTGAGTTCTGTAGTTGATGAGCTGTGATTGATTTTTTGGTCAATGTAGAGTAGACCATTTCACCTGTTTGTTTATGCAGCTCTATTTGGTCAATAGGATGAATATCCATTGCCAAAACTTCAAAATCAGTTTTCTAATAGTCAGCCATTGATCTTGGTTGTTACACAGTTGGCTTGAAAAAACTCATTTGGATCTTTCCTTCTTTTATGTCAAAGGCTTACATCAACCTTGTCTGGTTAGTTGGAGCCATCCTAAGATAATGAGCATAGGTTTGAACCTTTAGTTTCTCATTCCTTGCCTTGATTTCTTTAGATTTTTCTTTGATATCCTAGCTCTGACTAGAAGGAGCCCTGAAGGAAGATACCTCTGTGCTCTGTTGTCTTTCTAATACTTGGAACTATGAGGTAGATGGTGTACCTCCCGAAGGGATAGTATGCACACTATCAGTTCTTTCTGTCATTGTGTTGCGTGCTATTTCCTTAGTGTACTCTTGTTCTGCATATGGGTTTAATCTTTACCTCTTCGCAAAAGTTTGATCAATAGGCTTGATGGAAGGAGTGGCCTCCTCTCTGTCTCTTTTTGGATTTTTCTCCTCATTTAGAGGAGTTTGCAAAATGGGGGGATTGCTCATATTTTGTTCTGTTTGATTGAGCTCCCCTAAAATCTCAGGTAGCTCTCAATCTTCTGCCTGCTCTGATGATCCTAGTTGGCCTGATGGCCCTGCTTGCTCCTAAGTTTGTCCACTGTGTTCCTGTGACTGCCTTTGAGATTGAGTTTCTCCAGGCACCTGTACAAATAAATCTTTATCAAGCCTCGTTTCTAAATCCATCAATACATTGTCAATGACAACCTCTGTACTATCTTGATCTACTAATGTGTTTTCCACCCATTCAGTTTGATTGGCATACTATTCAATTTCTGGGATCCTATGGTGGATGTAAGGAGATAGCTTATTTTTTGTCTCCTATTACAAATAAAGCTGTGGGGATCATAGGTCCACATGAAACTCTATTTTAATCTCAACCTTTGGAGGATTTAATCTACCTCCTTTCCTGCTTCTCTACTATTACAAATGAAAGGGTCAAGATGATATTTTGTTCTCATTTGGGCCTTTTTCTTGGTTCTAACAAAATGCACATCATCTGAATTGATCATTTGCCTGTAGTACTCCAGAGCAAATAATCTCATGGGGAGGTATTTTGGAATTTTGTAAGGGGGCAACTCACATCCATAGATTCTAATTTCTGTATGGTTTTGGTACAAGTACCAATCCCCTAGTTTGTATTGCTTTGACAATTGCAAGACCCTCCTGATGTCTGCACTGTTTCTGGGAGGAGGGCTTCCTAGCAACATGGTAGCTGCTGGGTGTACAAATAGATAAATGAAATCTATATATGGGTAGGGAGAGTTAGACCTGTGGAACAGAGGGGTCCAGAAGATGACGGATCTAGGATTCCCTTTGGTATCAAGTTTTTGGACAGAGAAGGGAAGCTTATCAGTCTGATAGTAAAGAAATACATGGTACAGGACTAATGAATATTGGAACACTCTTTCATTTTCCAATCTCAGAAATTGATCATGCATCTTATCTGAGATGAATTTTTCATAATCAAATTTGACTGCAGGAGGTTAGCCAGGGGTAAAAATAGACATGTCGGCAAAAATGATATCATCTATATATTCACTAGTGGTAAAACCTAAAATGCATGATATCATTGATGTGATATCTTTGCCCAGATCAGAAAAGAAGGATGGCATGTAAGGAGGGGGTTCCTTTGGCATGTATTTTTCTTCTTTAATGAAAGTCTGGAGGATTTGAGTACTTCTGGAACTAGATATCTTGGAGAATCTATCAAGCAAGTCAGCAATGGTAAGGGGGGTGAGGTTTTCACCAGGTTGTAATTGTAACATCTCATTTATGGATTATGTAGTGATAGTGAATAGGACTTTCTAATCTGGGGACATTACAACTCTCATGATAGGGTCATAGTTTGCATGACAGTAGTGAATAATCTCAGGGAAGACATGAACACTAGGGAATTGATATTTGGGTAGGTTTGATTCCCAGAGGCTTATCTTATCTGCATGGTTCAAGTAGTTATCTTGGTGTTTGCAATGCAATTTCAAAGGGGATTCTTCAAAGGTGAGGCCTTTAATCTAAAAATCTTTGTCGGCCATGGGAAGATGGTCTAAAGCTCTGTGGGGAGTATTAACTGGCATGACATTCAAAGCAATTTGGGCGTCCATCCTTGTTTCTTGTGGATTCAAGGACGGGGGGCAAATAATTCCAGGGAAATATGGAAAAATTAGATTATCACAGAGTAACTTAGGACTATTAGACAACTTAACTTACTAAATTACTTAATTTTTAAAGCAATTTAGCCCAGGTTTGGCATGAAAACAGGGTTTCTCAGTTGAAAATAGGGTAAATACCTGGTTTCAGTTGTCTGAATGGATTAATGGTACTGGTTCACTGTTTGCAGGGAGCGTACAGGTCTGCACAAAGGTCTGGAATTCAGCGGCTGTGGAAGGTTGATGTTTAGTAGCAGGTTGACAACTCGAACATACTTTATGTTTACATGGAGAACATAAGGTTCTTTTCTTGGTAAAAAAAAACAATGATTTTTCTCAGTTTTATCTGTACAGTCAATGATTTTGGCAGGTACGATGGGAAAGCGACAGTTGGCGCCAACTAACGGAGGTGACGTTTTGTTGTGTAGTGAAGGTGGTAAGCTGAGGCGGTAAGCGGAATATATCGCACCACTTTTTGGGACTTGGTGGTATTGGGAGAGGTCCGCCTGATGCCATTCATCGGGCGACGCGTAGCAGAGGGATGAATAATAAAACTGCTCACATCGGGTGGGTAAAGGTCGGCATCGGAGGCCGCCCGATATGAGCAACAACCGTTAGATTTGAAGGGGTCAGTTCACATAGTGATTGGGAGTGTTAATTGTTTGGGGAGTTAATGGAGGGGCCTGATGGGATCTTAATTGCGGCTTATGGCGGTTTAATGATGTCGGGGGAGATATGATTGGAGGAAGGTTATTAATTAATCACTGTTTGATTAATTAATTATTTTTGGTTTGGCGGGGGGTTATGGCTCTTAATTAGTCGCAGATTGACTAATTAATTCATTTAATTATTTACTATTATGGTTTATATTTCAAACCATGGGGCGGGATATTTAACTTTTGGGATTTTAATTAAATATACGGGAAAGTGGTTTATTTTTCGGGAGTTAAATATAATAAAAGTTAAAGTTAATATGAAACAGAAGCAGAAAAACAAATCGTGCTAAGTATCATGTATTGACATTTATCTATACATCCATATTTACACATCATAAATTAGGCTTAATGCTTTTTATGGGTTTTTATGTAAACAAAAGGGGTTTTAGGTAAGGTTTATTACTTTCCCTAGGTAAATGGTAATTTCACCTTAGGAAAAGGGATTTTTAGGTGAGATGAATGTTTATGGAGGGAGTAAATGTTTGTAAGGGCATTGTAGTACTTAAACTTGATAAGTTATTGAGCCAACAGTCCGGTCCCTTCAGAAGTTAGAGAAATGCTCTAAGCCCCTTTAACTTAAAGTTTTGGGCACTTTGATTTTTTCTTGTCGGAAATTAGTGAAAAAGTAAAATGAATGGGGGGAAATTAATCACTTGACTTTGTAACTATTCCATTGTCATCCATACTTTAAATGAGCTGATTTTATCTAATAAATCACAGTAATTCTTCAACCATCCAACTACTTACCCATCTACTCATCCTACCAGTTTTTCTACTCTTTATTAGGGTGCACTTAAACTGACAAACCCTTATCAAAACTTTTCTTTTTCTTTGACAATAGAAATCTATCTAAATCTATTCTTATAACATCCAAGGGCTTAGATTAAATTGTTGAGTTCCTTTTATTTACTCTACCTATCTACTTATCTGCCAAGATTAAACAGTTTGGTTAGATTTTATCCTCTATCTCTAAGCATGAAATTGAAAACATGGAACAACCAAGATTAAACTATTTGGTTACCATGGATTGTGGCATAAACAACAAATTGCACACAATTATTATTGTACAAAAAGTAAAATAGCAGTGGCATTTGGACTTGCACATTTTCGTGGTCTTTTTCCTTTTTCTTGGGGTTCATTTTATCTTTTTTGACCTTTTTTATTCTTTTTTTCCTTTGATTTTTCTTTTAGGACATACCCTCTTTACATTTTTTAATTTTCTGATTTTTTACAAATATGGAAAACATTTGCAGAAAGCAAATGGTATATACATATTACAGTTTTGACCTCATCCATTAAAAAATTATGACACCTATTCGTATAGGAACATAATGTGTCTCAGAGTTAATCTCGCTACCCTTCCGCGTGAGACGTTATATGTGTTGCAAGATGGGATAACAACAGAGCTGTGAGCTAGGGAGAGCCGCGTGCTCCAAGTCCTCATTGAGCAGAAGATAAATATGGGACAACTCAGCTTGCAGCGCGATGAATTAGTGTCGCAAAATCAACGACTGGTGTAGGTGATAGACGACACTTGTTGAAGCATCCTGGAGCTGGCCATCCTAACAGATATACTAGCGGAGACGCGGATCCACAGGTTAGCAGCAGGAGTCCGTGAGGCCAGGGAGGAAACGACAAAGGTTCAGCTGGAGCTGAATCTTCAGATCGCCAAGCTGCGGTTAAAGGTGTAGCCATCCACTCCCCCGGAAGTCAGAGAACAACGCATTAGCACTATCATAGCGGTATTGGAGGAAATCGGAGGTGTAGTTCGAGCCTGCACCAACATATTGGAAGAATCACTTGAGGTCCTCACAACTTTGCAAGAGGACCCCAACATCCAGTGCTTAGAGACAGAGGCCCAAGAACTCCAACAACAGTATGACAATGTCTAAGGAACTACACAGACAATGGTCCTCACTCAGCGGCTTGCAAGGATGCAGCAGGCTAAAGCACTACAGGAGCAAGTGGAGGCAGCATGACATAAGGAGGCAGTTCTCAAAGCGCATCTCCAGCCTTGGATCAACGAGGACTTCACCATCACGACAGACATCAAAGGCAAGCTCGCACACATACAGGGGATGCACACATTAATGCAGAGAAGCACTCCAGACACAGAGGTCTCGGAATAGCGCATGCAGCAGATACAACAAGCCATAGCTCAGTGCGCTGCTGACCTCTGCACAATTCAAGAATGGATGGAGGGACTCCGTGCAAATATCACCGCGCCGACAGAGTGACTCAAGGGTGAATCATGATGTTTGTGTTGGGGGCTTGTTGGGCATGGAATCCCCCCCAAGGCATGTTTTGAGGCTCAAAGCCCAAGTTTTGACCCAATCTTGTTGGAAAGCTCCACAAATTGTGGGCGCGGGGCACGAAAAGTATGATAGAGTCACAAGGTTGTCCGCCCTAGTTTTGTAATGTAATGTCAGATGGATAGACCTACCCATGGTCCGTGGACCATAGGATTGTATAAATAGAGCGAGGCTCTAAGTGTAAAAGAAGAGAAATTAGAGAGATAGGAAGAGAGGCTAAGGAAGTAAGGTGAAATGTGTCTTTGGGTCGTAGAGTAGGAGAAAGCTCTGCAGCTGAGTGTGCAGAGGCCTTGTAGTCCACAGTTGAGTGTGCAGGGCGGAGTCGAGTTTGTAACCAAAGAAGGAATTAATAAAGAGACGTTTTATCATAATTATGTTTATCTGTTCTTG
>Ga0115842_100765_pt1 | contig 12878 bp, 7 predicted proteins | sample InSIn2SAF170_2_FD_83856 | JGI IMG/M metagenome (GOLD analysis project Ga0115842, IMG submission 83856)
AGCCGGGGATATGTTACCGGATGCTGATAAAGAAAAGATACTGGCGACTGGTTTTTTCCGCAATCACAAATACACGGAAGAAGGTGGTATCATTGAAGAAGAATACCGCATCGAATACCTGCTCGACAAAACGAAAACTTTCACAAAGGGTTTGTTGGGCATCACACTTGAATGCGCGCAATGCCACGATCATAAATACGATCCATTTTCACAAAAGGACTATTATTCCGTACTGGCTTTCTTCAACAGCACCAAAGAGCTGGGCTTTGAAGGAGACGTCAGCACGTCCAAACCAGCCAAAAATCCTATTCTTACCATCACATCGAAGGACCGTGCCGATTTGCTTTCTTTCATCAATGCCAGGGATACAGCCGCGATGACTGTTTCTGTGATGGGTGAAATGGATACAATCAGGAAGACCTATGTATTGAACCGGGGCGTGTATGATCAACCCGGCGAACTGGTGCAACCTGCGGCGATCAAATCGGTGCTTGCATTTGATACCACAAAATATACGCGCAACAGGCTCGGTCTCGCGAAATGGACGATCGATAAAAAGAATCCCCTGACAGCGCGGGTATTTGTCAACCAGCTCTGGCAGGAATTTTTTGGTAAAGGCATTGTCAAAACCTCTGGTGATTTTGGCATGCAGGGCGAATTACCTACGCATCCTGAATTGCTCGACTGGTTGGCCGTTGATTTTATGGAACATGGCTGGGATATCAAACGCCTGGTCAAACAAATAACAAGTTCAGCCACGTATCGCCAGTCAGGCAAAGTATCGGAAACACAATTGAAAAAAGATCCGGATAATGTTTACCTCTCCAGATCCCCGCGCCAGCGCCTCAAAGCAGAATTCGTTCGTGATATGTATTTGGCCAGCAGCGGGCTCCTCGTAAAAACGATCGGTGGCCCTAGTGTAAAGCCATATCAACCGAAGGGCTTGTGGGAACTCGCATCGTCAGGACGTGGTGTACTCGCGACTTACCGCCAGGATCATAAAGAATCCTTGTATCGCCGGGGCCTGTATAATTTTATTAAACTCACGGTGCCACCACCCGGCATGATCATGTTTGACGCAAGCAACCGGGATCAATGCGAAGTGAAAAGATTGCAAACGAATACCCCCTTGCAGGCATTGGTCATGATGAATGACCCCGCCGTACTGGAAGCATCACGGGTATTGGCGCAAAATTTACTCGCTGTTAAATCAGCGCCGGAAGAAAATATCGCGACAGCATTCAGGCGGATCATTTGTCGCAAACCAACGGAACAGGAGAAAAAAATACTGGAAGAATTTTATAAAGAACAACTGCAGTTATTCGAACAGAAGAAACTGAACGCAGCCGCTACATTGAAAATTGGCGAGTATCCAATAAATACAACGCTTCAGCAAAACCGGTTAGCTGCATTGATGAAGGTGGTCAGCATGATCTACAACATGGAAGAAGCGTTGGTCAAAGGATAGCCTTGGATCTCTTGTCGCTGGAGAAGATGATATGATGTTGACTTGATTAAAACACCGGCAGTTGGTAAAAAATTAAATATGGAAAAAGAAATCCTTGAGCAGCGTCTCAATATCAACCGAAAGAAGTTTCTCTCCCGGTTGAGCCTGGGACTGGGCAGCGTAGCACTGGGGTCTTTAATGATCCCTGACCTGTTCGGTGGTGGCAGTGAAGAAGAGATGCTGATGGCAGGTCTTCCGCAGTTCGCGCCGAAGGCCAAGCGGATCATTTATCTTTTCCAGAATGGTGCGCCATCTCAACTTGATCTCTTTGATTATAAACCCATGCTTAAAAAAATGCATGGTGATGATCTTCCCGCTTCCATCCGTATGGGGCAGCGTTTAACAGGCATGACAGCCAAACAGGAAAAATTTCCATTGGCAGGAAGTGTATTCGAATTCAACCAGTATGGCCAGGCCCGCGCATGGATCAGTGAGTTATTACCGCATACGGCAAAAGTCGTCGATGATCTCTGCATCATTCGTACGATGTGGACGGAAGCAATCAACCATGATCCTGCGCTTACATTTTTTCAAACGGGTGCCCAGGTAGGTAACCGACCCAGCATGGGCGCCTGGCTGAGTTATGGTCTTGGAAGTGAAAACAAAAATCTCCCGGCATATTGCGTTTTGTTGTCGAAAGGAAAAGGCAATGGACAGGGTGTATATTCAAAACTTTGGACAAACGGCTTTTTGGATTCCATTCACCAGGGTGTACAGTTCAGCAGTGGTGAAAGCCCGGTGCTTTACCTGAACAACCCGGAAGGGATTGACAAACACGACCGGCGCAGAATGCTGGATAAGCTTGCGGCTTTGAATGATGCATCTTATAAAGAATTCGGCGACCCGGAGATCAATACAAAAGTGCAGCAGTATGAAATGGCTTTTCGAATGCAGACTGCCGTCCCGGATATTACTGACCTGAGCAAAGAACCGGAAGATATCATCAAACTTTATGGACCCGATTGTTTAACACCTGGCACGTATGCAGCGAATTGCCTGCTGGCAAGAAAGCTTTCTGAAAATGGTGTACGCTTCGTGCAATTGTATCACCAGGGTTGGGATGGACATGATAATTTACCGTCACAAATAAAAGGACAATGCCAGGATGCAGACCAGGCATCTGCCGCATTGATCACCGACTTGAAACAAAGAGGATTGCTGGATGAAACACTTGTGATCTGGGGTGGTGAATTCGGACGTACAAATTATTGCCAGGGAACACTCACAAAGGATAACTACGGTCGCGATCATCATCCCCGTTGCTTTTCGATATGGATGGCCGGCGGTGGTGTGAAACCCGGTGTATACGGTGAGACGGATGATTTCGGCTATAATATTGCCAAAGATCCCGTGCATGTCCACGATTTTCATGCAACGGTCTTAAACCTTATGGGACTGAATCATGAGCAATTAACTTATAAGCACCTCGGACGGCGATACCGTTTAACGGATGTGGCCGGTGATGTAGTAAAAGGATTGATCGCCTGACGAAGCGAGTACATTGCAGGAAGACATGGGAATCAACTTATAATAATTGATTGCTGGGTTTTGGATACCTGATCGGTTCCAACTTATTCCTGCTTCAACCAATACTAACTAACTCAACCATGAACCGCCGAACCTTTCTTAAACATTCATCCCTCGCTACCGGTGTGATTTGTGCGCCGGCTATTCTTCGCGGCATACAATCAGATGATACGATCATCGGGCACAATAATAAACGGTACCGTATCAACACGAAATGGAGCCAGGCGAATGCATCGCAGTTTCCCGTTAAAGACTGTCATGAAATGGTGCAGGATAAAACGGGACGTATTCTCCTTCTCACGAATGAGACCAAAAACAATGTATTGATCTCCGATAAAAGCGGGAAACTTGTAAAGAGCTGGGGAACCGAATATCCGGGTGCACATGGTCTCACACTGTTCAATGAGAACGGACCCGATGTTTTATTTATCTGTGATAACAATCGTCACCAGGTGATCAAGACGACGATCGATGGAAAAGTGCTGATGACGCTTGACTATCCAAAAGAAACCCGGCAGTACACAAAAGCGGACGAGTATGTGCCTACAGAAACAATCATTGCCCCCAATGGCGATATCTATGTCGTAGATGGCTACGGCAAAGATTTCGTGATACAATATGATCAAAAAGGAAATTATATCCGGCATTTCGCAGGACGTGGAGACGGCGATCAATACGTAGTGAATGCGCATGGAATCTGTATTGACAACCGGGATAAAAAGAATCCCTGCCTTATCGTTACATCACGCGTGCAAAATGCTTTCAAGCGTTATACGATGACAGGAGAATATATTGATACGATCCCACTGCCCGGCGCCTGGGTATGCAGACCGGTCATCAACGGAGATTACCTCTATGCAGCCGTCTTGCAGACCAACAAAAGACTCGATGATAAGTCAGGCTTTGTACTCATCCTCGACAAGAACTACAAGGTCGTCTCCAATCTTGGTGGCAACCTGCCTGCCTATAGCGGGAAAACGCCTGAAGAAATGTACCAGACGGTAAAAGTGTTTCAATACCCGCATGACGTATGTATTGATGATGAACAGAACCTTTACGTCGCCCAGTGGAACTCGGGCCAGGTATATCCCTATAAACTCATGCCTGTATGAAATGGATGCTTCCGGTTTTTTTCATGATGATCGTTCTATCTGCGTTCACGCAGCCTACTTTCCAGTTGGCGCCACCGCTGCTTTCTTATCAATCATCCTTCTTTTCAGGAAGCACCTCCCTGGAAGTTCAATTCAACCAACCTGGGGCAAAAGTGTATTATACGATTGACGGGAGTGAGCCCAGTGAAAAAGATAAAATATACACCGGACCAGTAAGCATCCGTAAAAAGACAACCATAAAGGCCAGGGCCATCGGAAAAGAATTTCTACCCTCCGCGACAGTAACAGCAAGCTTTATTCCTGCCGGAAAAATAATCACAGAGGTTAGTTTCACCGCGCCAAACGAATCTTACGCGCATGCACAGGCCGGTATCCTGCACGACGGTATCGGAGGTATCGACAATTATCGTCATGGAAGCTGGCTGGGTTATAATAACGACACGGCCACCTTCGAAATCTTACTTGAAAAAAAAGAAACCGTGCGTGAAGTGCTTGTCAGTATGCTACGCGACAAAAACAGTTGGATATTTTTACCCGAACAGGTGAAACTATTTGCATTCAATGAGGCAAGCCAAACTTTTCAATTCATCGCCAGTGAATCTTTCTCGCATTCCGCACCAACATCAAAACAAGTCGACATGCACCTGTTAAAGTTGAAGAAGAAAGTAAGCACAAACCGGTTGAAGGTCGTCGTTACTCCCCTTAGAAAAATACCGGATTGGCATAGCGGTAAAGGAGAACATGGTTGGTTTTTTGTCGACGAAATAAAAGTGTATTAATCTATGTTGCGTTTCAAAAACATTTTATTCAATACGAGTCTTGCACTTAATTGTCTTTTGCTTTTTCTTTTGATATTTGAGAACAGGCTGGCCGTACCGGTTTGGTTACAGGTAGTGGGGCGTATGCATCCGCTTGTTCTTCACTTTCCAATCGTACTGGTAATCCTGTATGCCATCCTTTCACTGGTCGGTGTTCTTCAAAAAAGAACGGAGATCACCTACAGCCATATCAATTCCGTCATCCTGCTGTTAGCAGCATTTACGTCCGTACTCACGGCACTTGCCGGCCTATTTTTATCAAGAGAAAGCGGGTACGATCCTGAAACATTATTGTGGCATAAGTGGAGTGGTGTTGGCGTTTCGCTTTTTACACTGGGATGGTACTATTTCAACCAACATGTAGAGCGGCAGCGAGCGTTGTCCATGATGATTGCCGCCCTGGCTATCTTCCTTATTTCCTTCGCGGGTCACCAGGGCGCGGGCATTACACACGGTCAGAATTTCTTGCTCGCACCGATGATGCCGGAAGAAAAACAAATTTCGGTATCGCCTGAAGAAGCCATTGTATTCGCGCACATGGTGAAACCCATCCTGGAGAAAAAGTGTGAATCATGTCACAATGAAAAAAAAGCAAAGGGTGAATTGATCATGGAGACGGAGGCGCTCCTTGTCAAGGGAGGCAAGGGCGGTGCGCTATGGGATTCGGCAGCACTGGATCTTGGTTTGCTGATGCGGAGAGTGCATCTGCCATTGGAAGAAAAAAAGCATATGCCGCCACAGGGCAAGCCGCAGTTGACAGAGGAAGAGATCGAGATCATTACGCGATGGATTCGTAAGGGATCAGATTTTAAATTGAGGGTCATAGACCTGCCACAAGAGGATACGCTTCGACAGATCGCCTATAAAATTTTCAATGCTGCAGAAATCGCGGAGTATGATTTTGAAGAAGCAGACCCGGAAACAGTAGCAAAACTCAATAGCGAGAACCGCGTTGTGAGCAAAGAATCGCTGAGCTCTCCTGCACTAACGGTAAACTTCTTTAACAGCCGGCTTTTCACCATCGACCAATTAAAAGATCTTGATAAGATCAAAAAACAAATCGTATCACTCGACCTGGCGAAGATGCCTGTCAAAGATGCGGATATCAGCATCATTGCAAAATTCGAGAACCTGCGCCGGTTGAACTTAGGCTTCAGCGAAATCACCGGCAAGTCATTGGGAGAATTGCAATCCCTGAAATTTTTGAAGAGCCTGACGCTTTCGGGTACAAAAGTCAATACGGCTGCTTTAAAAGGTTTACAGAAATTCCCGCAATTGCAAACGGTTCATACCTGGAATACGCCGATTGCGAAAACAGAGATGGATCAACTGCAATCCCAGGTGAAAAATATCCGCTTCGAACCGGGCTATCGCGGCGACACGACCCTTATGAAATTATCACTGCCGGTTTTGTTGAATGAAGAAAATTTTATTACCGATGTAGCGGCGCTACGATTAAAGCATTATATCCAGGGAGCGACGATTCGTTATACAACCGATGGAAGCGAACCTGACAGTGTCAAATCACTTTTATTCAAAGGCACCGAAACCATCAACAGCAATACACTGATCAAAGCAAAGGCTTTCAAACCCGGGTGGATCAGCAGTGATGTACTGGAAGCGAAATTTTACAGGAGCACCTATACACCCGACACGGTGATCTATCTTACAAAACCCAACGAAAGATTCCGGGATGAAACAGGTGCGCTGCTATTCGACCGGCAAAAAGGAGAAGCGGATTTCCGTTTCGGAAACTGGCTGGGTTTTCGGGAGAACCGCGGTGAATTCATTCTTGAATTTGAGGAACCGGTACCGGTACAAAATGTCACGCTGAGTACACTTGTCGACGCGGGAAGTTATATCATGCCGGCACAAAGTATTGAAATATGGGGCGGTGAAGAGCTTCAGCAATTAAAGCTTCTTGGGCGCATCGTACCAGAACAACCTAAGAAAATAACACCATCCGCTTTGAAAGGGTACGAGGCAAACTTCAAGACAGTATCCGCGAAATATATAAAGATCATCGGGAACCCGGTCAGTAAACTTCCCCGCTGGCATCCCGGAAAGGGAGATAAAGCCTGGTTGTTTTTCGATGAAGTGCTGGTGAACTAATTCGTTTTAAACAAAAGTTGATTTTGGATTATCTCGTCGTAAGAAGTCATTCTTATTACCTGCAGAATGGCCGGCTCATTCACTCATTTTAGCATACTTCAGGGTAACTTGCCGCCATGAAATACGTATTGTCTTTCCTCCTGCATTTTTGTTTGCTACATGTTGTATGTGCCCAGGATACCCCGGTATACAAAAAGTCCAATGCCCCGGTCAACGATCGCGTAAAAGACCTGTTGCAAAGAATGACGCCGGAGGAAAAATTCTGGCAGTTGTTCATGATACCCGGCGACCTGGGTAAGGATTCAACCCAATATAAGAATGGTTTGTTTGGCTTCCAGGTAAACACCGTACAACAGCAACACGGCGCCGCAGCACAATTACTCAGTTATGCCGCGGGACAAACAGGGAAGCAAACGCTGGAGAAAATTAATTCCATTCAAAAGTATTTCGTTGAACAAACAAGACTGGGTATTCCCATCATTGCATTCGACGAAGCATTACACGGATTGGTAAGGAGTGAAGCGACTGCATTTCCCCAAGCCATCGCTTTGGCGGCAACATGGGATACTACAATGATGAATTCGGTAGCTGCTGCGATCGCGAATGAAACACGGGCAAGAGGCATTCGTCATATACTTTCACCTGTTGTTAACCTGGCTACCGATGTGCGTTGGGGTCGCACGGAAGAAACTTATGGTGAGGATCCATTTCTTACGAGTGCCATGGGTGTCGCCTTTGTAAAAGCTTTTGAACAACGCGGTGTAGCAACGAACCCAAAACATTTCGCCGTTAATCATGGAGAAGGTGGAAGAGATAGCTACCCGATTCATTACAATGAAAGGCTGCTGGAAGAAACATACCTCGTTCCTTTCAAGGCGGTGATCCAAAAAGCAGGAGCACGCAGTATCATGACGGCTTACAATTCTCTTGACGGTTCGCCCTGCTCAGCGAATGATTGGTTACTGAATAAGAAACTAAGAAAGGACTGGGGATTTAAAGGCTTCGTATTATCAGACGCGGGAGCAACCGGCGGTGCCAATGTTTTACATTTCACAGCCGCCGACTATGCCGAAGCGGGAAAGAAGTCGGTAGAGAATGGTTTGGATGTGATCTTTCAAACAGCGTATGAGCATCATACTTTGTTTGATAAATATTTCCTGGATAAAAGCATGGATCCGGCTGTTATTGATAGTGCAGTTGGGAGGGTACTACGGGCAAAATTTGAATTAGGCTTGTTTGAAAAACCTTATGCATCCGCATCAGATGTCGAAACATGGTCCCGGGAACAACATCGCTCCATCTCGAAAGAAGCTGCGATCCGCTCCATGGTCTTACTTAAAAATGAAAAACAAATATTGCCGCTCAACAAGTCAATAAAAAAGATAGCACTTATTGGAGTTGATGCAGTTGAAGGGCGGTTGGGTGGTTATAGCGGTCCGGGAAATGATATCATATCGATCCGCAAAGGCATCCAGGAAAAAATACCAAACTCTACTATAACGTATGCACCGGGACCGGGTCGTGAACATAAAACCTGGACATTTGTTGAAAGTAAATTCTTATCGACGATACAGGATGGTAAAAAAAAGGAATGGTCTTTATGGTGAATACTACAACAATGTCACCCTGGAAGGCCAACCGGCATTAAAGCGGATCGATGCAGAGATCCGGTTTCAATGGACTTTGTTTTCTCCTGATCAGGCTACCATCAATTATGATTTTTTCTCAGCGCGCTGGACCGGCCAACTTGAATCACCCGCAACCGGCCGCTACAAGATCGGCATCGATGGCAATGACGGTTATCGCCTGTTTATTAACGGCAAGATCATCATTGATAACTGGAAGAAGCAATCTTATTCGACAAAGCTTGTCAATTACTATTTCGAGAAAGGCAAACGATATGATATCCGTATTGAATATTTCGAACCTGCGGGCAATGCCTGGTTCCGGTTGGTATGGAATATGGATATGCAAGACAGCAGCGGACTTAAAATACAGGAAGCTGTGCAAGCGGCGAAGAACAGTGAAGTCGCGGTGATCGTGGCAGGTATTGAAGAAGGCGAGTTCCGTGATCGGGCCTCACTCGCACTACCTGGATTACAGGAGGAATTAATAACCAGGGTTGCAGCGACCGGCAAACCGGTGGTTGTTTTGTTAGTGGGTGGAAGTGCGATCACGATGAACAACTGGATCGATAAGGCCAACGGAATTCTGCAGGTATGGTATCCCGGTGAAACAGGTGGTACTGCTGTCGCAGATATCTTGTTTGGCAATCGGTCTCCTTCCGGTAAACTTCCCATTACTTTCCCTGTGTCGGAAGCACAGCTGCCCTTAGTATACAATCATAAACCGACGGGCCGGGGAGACGACTATAACAACCTCACGGGTCAACCGCTGTTTCCTTTTGGATTTGGATTGAGCTATACAGATTTTACATACAGTGGATTGCAATTGAGTAAGCCAGCAATTGCCAATGGAGAAAATCTCCTGGTAACGTTTAAAATCAAAAATACCGGTAAGCTGCCAGGCGATGAAGTGGTACAGCTATACCTGCACGATGAACTGGCATCCGTGGCAAGACCAGTCAAAGAATTAAAAGGTTTTCAACGCGTACGTTTAAACCCGGGTGAAGAAAAACAATTGCAGTTTATGATTACACCCGATTTGCTGACCATGCTCGATATAAATTTGAAAGAAGTCATCGAACCCGGTAAATTCCGCCTGATGATTGGAAGCTCAAGTACGGATATACGACTGCGGGAGATATTTGAGGTGAAATAACTCGGAGCCGAACATTTCGAACAGGGGAAATACCAAAAGGCGTTGTCTCCCGACCCTGCTATGAAAACCCAAAACTTTCTTCTATTTTTGGCCAACTCCTGCTTTATGAAACTGAGTATACCCGGCATCTTCCTTTTCTTCCTTGCATTGACAACGTTATGCTGCAATCCCATCAGCCGGATCGCGCGGGGTACGGAGATTGTCAATGATCATAGTGATACCATTCAACACTTACTTATCTTCCCCACTTACGCCCATATTGACATCATTGAAAATAGAGATCAGGGCAATAACAATGAAAAATTGTCCCAGCAGGCAACAAAGGAAATTTACAACCAGGTCAGCGAATTTCTTCCCGCTACGCTGAATAAGCATTTCTTGCAGAACGATCCGCTTGTCATGGAAAGTATTGCCGGTGAAGGACACCGCCTGATCAAGTCACTCCGAAAATCTTTTAATCCGAAAACGGCAAAGGTGCCTGATTACCTGCTCCAGGTGTTAGATGCCCAAAACCGAGATTATGGTTTACTGCTAGTGCAGGTCGGGTTTACACGCACCCATGATAACATGGTGAAAGAAACGCTTAGAAGAGAGACCCAGGATTTTCGAACTTTGGGTATTTACCAGGTTCGTCCTTATAGTTCGTATTCCGCCATGTATGGCTTTCTTATCGACAGGAAAAAGCAACGGGTTATCCGGTATAAAGAATTGCGATGGCCCAACAAGGAGCCGAACGATAAATATATCATTCGTACCCAGGTCAGGGATATTATTCTCACCTCCTTTCGATTGGGAAATTAGCATCACTTTAGACAGTGTGATAATAGAATTCTTCCTGTAGTCTTACCTAACCTTCCGACTTCCCTGAATATCCTTTATATTTAAAGACACGATTGCGCACGCCATAGTTCATTAATAAAGCAATGCTTGTTATGGAGAAAGTGCGCCTGTCCTCTTCACCGGATAATAAAGGTTGGAAAAAATGGGGCCCTTATATTTCAGAACGTCAATGGGGAACCGTCAGGGAGGACTATAGCCCGGAAGGAAACACCTGGAATTTTGTCAACCATGATCTCGCACGCAGCTATGCTTATCGCTGGGGCGAAGATGGTATTGCCGGATTTTGCGATAGCGACCAGATACTTTGCCTCGCCCCGGTATTCTGGAATGGAAAAGATCCGATCCTGAAAGAACGACTTTTTGGTCTCACCAATGGAGAAGGCAATCACGGTGAAGATGTCAAAGAACTATACTTTCACCTGGACTCTACGCCCACGCATTCGTATTGCAAGTTTTTGTACAAATACCCGCAGGAAGCATTTCCCTATGTTGAACTTTTACAACAAAACAGGCGCGGACGCCTGAATCCCGAATTTGAATTATTTGATACGGGCATTTTTAAAGACAATAAATATTTCGATTGTTATATCGAATATGCAAAGGCGGATATCAATGATATCCTTCTTAAAATAACAGTTTACAATCGCGGTCCGCAACCTGCAACAATTCATGTGCTGCCACATATCTGGTTTCGGAATTTCTGGAAACATAATATCCGTTTTAATAAACCGGTTATTCAGTCCCTCTCGCCTGATAGTCTTCAAACGCAATCATCAAGAAACGGTGTTTATTTTTTGTACCATGAAGGTGGGAAGCAACTCTTCTGTGAAAATGAAACCAACGCGCAACGCATGTTTCATCGTCCAAATGACGCTGCCTTTGTTAAAGATGGGATCAACAATTTTATCATCAATAATCAAAATAGTGTCAATCCCAACATGGAAGGGACGAAAGCAGCGATATGGTTAAAAGAAACCATTCCGGCTGGTGAATCAAAAACGTTCCGGGTAAGACTCAGTAAAACACAGTTGGAAAGTCCCTGGCATGAATTTGATTCGATGTTTGCGAAACGCATCAGCGAAGCTGACCAATTCTACCGGGATCTCACACCAAAAAAACTATCTGCTTCTGACCAGGATTTGTTGCGCCGCTCGCTCGCCGGCTTATTATGGACAAAACAGTTCTATTACCTTGATGTATTCAAATGGCTTTTTGGTGAGCCGCATGAAACGCCCCCGACACGACAGCACAAACGAAATTTTGATTGGCAGCATCTTACTTCGCGCAATATCATTTCCATGCCGGATAAATGGGAGTATCCATGGTTCGCCGCCTGGGATCTCGCTTTCCATGCCGTTGCATTTATCCATGTAGACCCTGCATTTGCGAAACAGCAATTGCTCCTTGTTTTGCGTGAATACTATATGCATCCGAATGGACAGATCCCTGCCTACGAATGGAACTTCAGCGATGTCAACCCGCCGGTACATGCCTGGAGTGTCTGGTATGTGTTTGAAACGGATAAAAAGAAAACAGGTGTAGCAGACTGGGATTTTCTCGAAAGATCTTTCCAGAAACTGCTGATGAACTTTACCTGGTGGGTCAACCAGAAAGACGCGAATGGTATTGATATTTTTGAAGGCGGCTTTCTTGGTTTGGATAATATTGGTGTCTTCGACCGCAACTATATGCCACCCGGCATTAAAAAATTACAACAGGCGGATGCGACAAGCTGGATGGCGATGTATGCGATCAATATGTTGCGTATTTCCCTCGAGCTTGCGCAACATAACAAAGCGTATGAAGAATCAGCAGCGAAATTCTTCCGGCATTTCCTCAATATCGGCTGGGCCATGCATCATATCGGTAAAAAAGATATCTCGCTCTGGGATGATGAAGATGCTTTTTATTACGATGCGATACAATTCGAAAATGGTACGAGCCAGCGTCTGCGCATCCGATCGCTTGTTGGCATTATTCCTTTACTCGCCGTGGAGATCATGAATAAAAAAGTATTCGACCAACTGCGGGAATTCAATACGCGACTCGAAGTGATCAAACTGACAAGACCCGACCTCACCCGGATCCATCGCGTAATGATCTCGATCTCTTCCTCTGTCAACTGCGGCTTGCCCTGTGGCGGCATATGCTTTTTTTCTTCCAATGGCAGATGCACTCTCC
>Ga0115842_100766_pt1 | contig 12871 bp, 8 predicted proteins | sample InSIn2SAF170_2_FD_83856 | JGI IMG/M metagenome (GOLD analysis project Ga0115842, IMG submission 83856)
AGGAGGCTGCCACTCTTGAGAGACAGCAGACAGATCGGAAGATGGCTCAGAAGTGGCTGGGTCTGGAGTCGTAATCTCCTTTAGCAATTCTCGACGTCTCTTGCCTTTTCGAGCATAAGCCATTCTGAGGACATTTGCGAGGGCACCTTTATGGCCTTGATTGGCTCTTTGAAGGACATACAGATAGTGTCTCCCTCTTCTTAGCTGTTGAGTTTCATATTGTGTAGGCAATCTTGGGACATTAATAGCAGGCACTCCATGACGGGAGAGCTTGGTAGGACTGAGCTGACGACGGAAGGACCACTGAATGTGTTGAGTATGGAAGTCTTGCAAAGCAGTGTTGAAGAGGTAGCTAGCTTCCCTGAGAAGAGCTCGATATAAATGAAGGGGATTTCTGTATGGACTGTTCATCCCATCGTTGTTGAAACTTCCCTTGTCCGTCCAGTCTTTCTTGCTTGCTAGATCAATGCAGGTCTTTCAGTACACTTGGGATTTCGAGCGCAGTCTGATAGTGACAATTGTAGCCAATGAGTGATGGCGGGTGTTCCCTGACACACGCTAGTGAAAAGCCTGAGAGCCTAGGACGCGTCTGCCGCGAGGGAGTTGGGGAAGGTCGCACTTCTGCTATCTGAACCGTGGTCGACGCCATACCGCGACGACAAGATCGCACACGAGCAGAAGGTCGGTCTCACTTCCGCAGTTGAAGCTCCACTCCCTCCTCCACGCGCTTTGACCTCAGCATCGAAAGTGTATACAATATATCATTAGTTGGGTTTGACCAAGCGAACGTCACATTTAGATTTGCTGGACTGCGTTCCGATCAGCTCACTGGACGGTACAAACGTCGTTGACGAGGAGTGACGGCCTCTCGAGTGATACCGCCGTTCAGCTCGACATGCGATAATACATTCAGCATCACTGTCTCCGATATAACATGGCCTCCAGTGTCCATTCGGTCTACCCTCAGCTTCCTCCAACCTATCCTCCACATGCGCACTCGAGTTCTATAAACGGCTCGTTCTCTCAAACCCCGATAGCCTCGTTCGAAGGTCCGACCCAATCCGCTGTGTCGACACCAGCGCCCACACCACCACCTCCCCGGGCTGCGTCTCAGCAACAGATGAATTACAATATGAATGGTGGGCATAGTCATATGATGCCGCCGGCGAACTATGGATCCTATCCAGAGCCAAATATGTTCGCTCAAGCGCAATACCAGCCAAATGGGCAGAGTCCACAGATATACACTGTAGGCAGTAGGTTTTGATATATGCGTTCTGTGCTAACCTAGTCAGGCTGTCTATTCGAATGTGTCTGTGTTTGAGATGGAAGCCAATGGAGTGGCTGTCATGCGACGGCGAGTCGACGGCTGGCTGAATGCGACCCAAATTCTGAAGGTTGCCGGAGTCGATAAGGGCAAGCGAACCAAGGTTTTGGAAAAGGAGATATTGACTGGTCAACATGAGAAAGTCCAAGGAGGTTATGGCAAGTATCAAGGTACTTGGATAAGCTATCAGCGAGGCCGAGAGTTCTGCAGGCAATATGGTGTTGAACAGCTCTTGTTACCCTTGCTCGAGTACGATATTGCTGCTGATGGCGCTCCCGGTCAGCAAAATCTTGAGACTCCAACCAAGGAGCAAGCCATGGCTGCACAGCGAAAGAGGATGTACGGCGGTGACAACCGTACTCCAGGTCATTCTCAGGGAGGCACGTTCTTCAAGAACATGTCTAGTACTGCAGCGAACGCTATTAACGCCCTTAACAGAACAAGGGTAGACTCACCAGCACGAGCAGTTGATGGACGGAAATCTGCCGGCCCTCGACGACCATCACAGCCACAGTTTGCTCAGGATGTCTCGTTTGGTGCCGCAAGTCAACAGAGTACGCACAGCCTTCACTCTCAAGAAAGTTTCGTGGGCAACAATGGTGTTTTGAGTCAGAACGCGAGTTTTGCCGACTACCAAAACCCTGATGCGCAAGAGCCTCCACGGAAAAGGATGCGACCTACACCGGAGAACTCTTTCTTAACTACTTACGACGGGGCTATGGATAACTTTGGAGGTGTTGGTAGTCCAACAGAGGCCAACCAGTCGTTTTTCTCCCAGACTGGCCAGTCTTTTATGGCACCTCAGCCGTTCGTCTTCGGTCTTGAACCGCTTCCTCACCCTACTGGCCAAGTAGAAGAGCAGAGGAAAGAACTGTTACTTGACTTATTCATGGATTCCAACATGACCGACTTTGATGACCATCCGGCTTTTCTTACTTTGAGCGGAGACGAGTTCGAAGTACCGATCGATTCATCTTGCAATACTGCGCTACATTGGGCTGCTACATTAGCTCGACTCCCACTGGTCAAGAAGTTGATGGCGAAAGGCTTCGACATCAGACGAACAAACAGCGGTGGCGAAACGGCGTTGATCGCTGCGTGTCAAGCACGAAATAACCTCCATCAGAATACCTTTCCGCAATTACTGGATTTGCTTGGACCTAGTATTGAGATCAGAGATGGACGGGGACGTACGATGTTGCATCACATTGCAGTCTCTTCAGCTATGAAAGGCCGTGCTGCGGTTGGCAAGTACTACCTGGAATCGTTGCTAGGGTATGTCCTCAAGCAATCCAGCGCACCAGCATCGACGAATGTATCATTTGAAGGAGCTGCTCCATCGCCGATGACGTTGACACGCTTTATGTCGGAGATTGTTAATGCACAGGACAAGTCTGGAGATACAGCGCTCAATGTGGCCGCCAGAACCAGCACGAAAACGATTATCGATCAGCTTATCGAGGTTGGTGCCGATCCTCATATCGGCAACCGCGGCGGTCTTGCTCCTGTTGACTTTGGTGTTGGCGGTGAGGATGGCAATGTTGCCCGAGATACCACTATGACTCAGACATTCGATGCGTCGCAGAGCTTGAATGCCTCTCAACAATCGTTTGAAGAAGCCAAAGAAGGCTTCATGACATGTAAGTCTCGTTTTTCAGATGTCTCAAACTCCGTGCTAACACTCGAACAGCAATGAGTGGGATCTTCGCTCAGGCTGAGTCGGATTTTCAGACAGAAATGAAAGAGAAGGAAGAGGTTCTTAACAAGACCAATGCAGCATTGAAAGAGTCTGGAAATTTCTTAGTAGAGGAAAAGAAGAAGTTGGACGAACTCCAAGCAAGGGCGAGAGAAAGAGAGGAACTCGTGCAAAAGATCAAGAACTTGAAACGCTTCAACCAAGAGTTGAGGGAACAGCTATCCAGCACATCTCAAGTGCAGGAGAATGTGCAGGTAGGGGAGGCTGACAAAGGCCTGGACCTCGACGGCAAGATAAGTAATATAGACGCACTCTTCCCTAATGGGGTCAATAGTCTCGGTTCGAGCATGAGTCAGGAACAGATCACGTTGTTGACATCGCTGGAACGAGCCGAAGTGTTGACGGGACGAGTTCAGGCATACCAGACGCACAATGCGCTTCTTGACAATGAAGCTCGAGGACTGAAAGGACGAAGCAGTGAATTGGAGGAAAGGTATCGCAAGATTATTAGTCTGTGCACTGGGACGCCCGAGGAGCGACTGGACGACCTGCTCGATGGACTTGTTCAGGCGGTTATCAGCGAGCAAAAGGATATGGCTAGCAGCATAGACCTGAGCCGGGTGCGTGATTTTCTGCGGATGGTGCAGCATGATTGATAAATCTGCACAGAGTGCTGGAGATGGGGAGATTGAGAAAGTGGTGTGTTTGATTGTGAATACTCTCTGATTTACCAGTGTGCTACAGAGGTTGAAGCTGTGGTCCAAGCAACCCGTTATTTTGGTGAGTGCTGGAAATTGACAGCGCGTTGACAAGCAGCGAGTGTTTCAATAAACCATCTTTAACCATGATCACTGCTCTCCATATCAGCGTCTCGCGGATGTTGATCGACATAGGCATGCAAGTTATTGCTAGATGTATATCTTATTGGCGCGCTTCGGAATAAGAGAGACCAAATCAATCTGCAAATTGGGGGCCCATATGCCAGTGAAACCGCCAAGGCCCAGGGGTTGATCGTCGTTAGCTCCACACTACTCCTGTTTCGGGGGGTCCCCTGTTTACCGCGCGCTACGTTTCAACCTCCTCCTCGCCAACCATGTTGAGGTACCACTTCTTCGACCATGCTCCGTTCTCCTTCTTCTAGCTTTCTCCTCCAGATCCAATCGTATCGGAGATCTACCATTAAAAAGCCACCCGCTTCGTGTTGATTCGCCTGTATACATGACGTTTGGCCGGAGCTTTGCAAAACCTACCTGCGACGTGTTTCGTGTGCGGCTAACAACCCTTCTGACAGAAACTGTACCAAGGTTTATACTCCGGAACCAATGACATTGCATCCACTGTGCAAAAGTTTGGGTTCGTCCAGTCTGTCAACGACATCACGAGCGGGAGTTAGCCCACCCTCTCCCCACCGTACCTTGCTTCAATGCTCCGGCAAGACCAACCTTGGAGACTGTTCTGAACCACAGATGTCACACCAACTTGGTCTTCTCCCTTCTGTGTTCCATACCGGCTTCGATAAGACCTCTGATCTGTCCTGCAGGCCATCCTCGCCATTGCTTTTCACTCCCCATTTCGCGTTAAGTGTTACTGGTTGGCGCTTACTTCACAGAAGCAACCATTCATTTCCAGCGGTATCGAAGACCGCGCCCAAGCAGGTCTTAAACGTTATTGTTAGCATTGCTAGACCTCGGCTGGCTTACCATCCCGAACTTTTACATTTGAGCACTCAACATTCCATCGTCCACAAAATGAACGTCATACACTGGGCCATCACTTTGACCCTTCTCGTTTGTGAGGCAAGTCTTGCAGCTTCATCTGCTTTAGTTTACACGCCATCGATCAAAAAGTACGATAATCTGGACGACATCATGAAGCGAACGTCTGCTGTCTATGAGGGAGACTTGGAACGTCGGAGCTCGCAAGGGAGCGGGTTGAGCTTGTCATCGTCAGATGTTGCGCAGAATGCGAGCACACTCACAGCCTGCTCGACCGCGTTGGCGAGACATAATACTGTCGGCAACGAAGCCGGTATGGCAGCCTGCTACAACATTCTCAACTGGCAGGCAAATATGGGGGGCATGTTTCAAGCAGACTTGCGCCTCTATCAAATGGGGCCAGCAACAGGTGCCTTCGTAAACGTCCCCATGAACGCCATTACTGTCAGTCTGGTATATCCTAACAGCACACAATACTCGACTCTCATGAACGCGAAACGAAGCACAGACTCGCTATTACCGCGAGACAACGCAACGACTGAGATTCAACAGTTTTCCTTGCAAGGAAGCTTCAAGATGCAGATTGACCTTAGCAGACTCAACACGTAAGTACGGACATTCCTCCACTCAACTACACCGTACTGACTCGTTCTAGCACTGAACTCATGTCACTTCTTGTTCCACAAATCACCTTGGCCGCCACTTCTGCGAATGGCACTCAAATTACCTCTGACATAACAGCTGATGACACGGCTTACTTTGTTACTGGTCAATTCACGGATCAAGCAACCACTCAAGTTGCAAAGCAAGCCGCGAATCCTGCAATGGCGGTACAAGCGATCTCAGACTCGAAAGGGTTCGTCCTTCCGGGTCGACATTTTGGCATTTTCCCTGTCGGTCTCATCGTGACTGGCATTTGGACATTTCTGTTTATTCTTGCCTATGGATTAGGCACTCTGGGAAGGATGAGACATAGGAACATTTATCGGAAGAGGGTAGCAGCCACGGCTGGCAAAGGAGGGAAGCGGTGATTAAGAAGTGAAGAGTTTTGATTTTTAGCATCAATATACCCATGTACCAGTACAGCATAGCATATACAGCCGATAGAAACGAGACGACGAATTCCATAGACTTAACATTATGACCGCAATGGACACATACTACCTACATACAGTTGTTACTACAGGTCAATTCGACCTTGTGCAGAGAATGCTCACGTGATTGAATGAGTCAGAACGAGGCGACGAACTTTTCTTCTCCGCTTCGAGTTCACAGAATTCTTGTCATTCGTTCCCTTCCACCATTATTGGACCACACGTCCAACTGCCACTAAGCATTTTTCGTCTATGGCTTGATCATGTCCATCATAAGTAAGAAGTACTTACGAATTCATGGTTTTCTGGTTGACTATCTTGAACTCCATGAACGGTGAGTCGAGTGAAAAACAGTGGAATACATCTCGTGATTTCGAGGGCGCTCGTGACAGATTTTCTCGCCGCCAACTTTCCTACTGTTCTGTGTGTGGTCTTAGAGTCGCACGGTACTTACCTTAGCTAATCGTCGGAAACTCACAATCAGCCTGCTGAGTTACCACTACCAGCATACAAGGTTAATTCTGTTTACATTATTACCAGGCCGACTACGCTGCTAGAGCGCTACTGTGCCGGCTATGGAACATCTTTTCCCGTATCCTAAGATGGGGAAATCCTGGCTCGAGGTACTCGAAGACCCTTTGACACGGAAGTTGTTAGGTCACGACGCACAATTGGCTGAGAAAGTACCATTCATCAGTGGAGTTCAATCGAGATTGAAATTCTTACTTCAAGATCCCTTGAAACACTACTCCTTTGCGAAGATAGGATATACAGCGTTAGAAGCATTCCTGCAAGCTAATTGTACAGGACCACCATTGGACTTTGACCCGATTTCCGTGGTCTTGCCAGAGGCTCATTTGAGTGAGGTGCCACAGATCAAGCAGGAAATTATCAAGAGTCTCTCCATCGATGGCATCGACATTTATTCCCTCACACCACATGTGGAGCTGTTTTGGCTTGCAAAGACCATCATGGACAATACGTTGTTAGCCGAGGAAGGTTTCAATGGACGTCGAGCACGATTTCGTGTCAACTTCTGGCACCAGAAGCTGCTTTCCGAAATGTCTGACACTCTTAAGCATATTCTATATCAAGATGCAACCGAACTTGATTCGCTGATGACATCCCGTCTAACTCATGGCGGTGCAGATGCGCAAGAACACATGGTAGAGTTTTTAATCGAGCGCGCCAATATTAGGAGCTTTTATGGAGATGGATCATTGGCTAGAGAGGATTTGCTGAGGGCTGCAAAACTTCGGGATTTCGATTTTGCCCTGACCGGTGCGTTGGGAAAGAGAACAAAATTCCAGCAGAACGATCTCAGTCAACTGGTAGTGATAGCGAAGAGTCGAGGTATCGAGCCTGAGCCTTATAGTATACGAAGTTCAAGCCAAACCAGACAGAATTCTGAGCAGCGCAATTCCATGGAGGGAGACACGAGAGATACATCACTACAGCCAGCTACCCCAAGCTCGACGGGCCTCCCAAACATCCCGAACTCGACCACAGTGGAACATCAGTTACTCAAAACGCAAACAACACAACCAGAGAACATACTTCTTAACCACGATACACTGCTCGAAGACATTCAATTCGCACCGCAACCTTCAGCTCCCGGTGATCTGACAACTGACGTTATCACTGACCAGTCGCATCTTCCTGCCACGCTAGCCTCAATGAATCCAGCTGAACAGCCATTGCTCTATCCTATGGATTCCATCATCCTTCTTGCAGTAGCATCTAGCATTACCAACACACAAGCGTCAGATGGTTTGACTCGAGAAGAGACATTACCGTATGCTACACGAGTGCTCGAAGGAGGATCATCAAACTGGTCAGTCTATACACAAGCACTACTTGTTCGAAGTAGAATAGAAGGCCACAGATCCAAAACTGCCGAAAGAGGTCTCCTACAACTTCAAGCTCTTGTTGACCAGGTGATAGCAGAGACTACAGGGAAGGAAGTGACCGCCCATACGGACGGTGAAGCAGATTCAAACGATTCTACCACACCGAACACCTTCCTTCCAAAACCGACCCAAGCAGAGAGTGCAACTGTGCCTGAACGGCTGGAGTTCATCCATCAAATCTCTCCATCATTCAGATGGGAGCTTGAAGCAGAACTTGCATCGAGATGGACGGCCATGGGTGGTTTGCGATCGGCACTAGAAATTTATGAACGACTCCAGATGCATGCCGAGGTAGCATTGTGTCTGGCAGCCACTGACAAGGAAGCGGAGGCCACCTCGTTGTTGAGAAAACTGCTGTTCACTAATCCTGACCAAGATATGAAGGACGGAGACACAGTACAACTACAGAAACCACAACCAGCAGACACACCACGATTACTATGCATATTAGGCGATATCCAACAGCAACCGAAATTCTACATTTTGGCATGGACATTGTCTTCACACCGATATGCTCGTGCTCAGAGGTCGCTAGGTTCTTTCTACCTTAAAAAGCGTGACCTAGAAGCAGCTGCCCAAGCATATGCAGAAGCTCTCAGTATAGCTCGTCAAGATATTGATACCTGGTTCTCGTTAGGCTGTGTACAATTGGAACTCGAGAATTGGCTAGACGCGGTGGAAAGCTTCACCCGAGTTGTACAGCTTGAAGACAGAGATGCGCAAGGATGGAGTAATCTAGCTGTAGCTCTACTGCGACTGCCTGCACCAGTCCAGCAGTCTACAATCGAAAAACCAGAAGCCTCTGGATTGGATGCTATTGAAGAGAACATTAACGGCAACGAGAAAGAGGTCGACCCGCTGCAGCATACAAGGGAAGCACTACGGGCGTTACGACGCGCAGCCAACCTCCAGCGTGACGATGCACGAATATGGGACAATTATCTAACAGTAGCAGCCAGTATACCGCCCAACCCTGAGCATCCCGAAAAGAGCACACCTTGGCAGGAAGTTATCCACGCTATGAGCAATGTCATAACACTGCGACATAAAAAGGAAGGTGAAAGCTGTATCGACCTGAAAATCTTCGAAGCATTAATCGATCACGTCACCAATACCTGGGATTATCCCACAACAGAAGCGGAGGAAATTGAAACCGAAACTCTTACCAACGACCAACCAGCACAAAATCAAGCACAACAACCCGAAGTAAACACACCAGCAGACGAAGCAACAACCGCCACCCAAGACCAACCCCCCACATCCAACAACCTTCCACCCCGAACGCCCTTCCTAGTCCGCGCCACCCTCCGCCTAACAGACACGCAAATCACCCCCCTGGCAACCACATCCCCAAAACTCTTCCTCCTCCTCTCGCGCCTCTCCCTCTGGCGCCACCGCCCCGCCGATTCCCTATCCTACATAGAAAAATACTGGCGCGCAACCCTAAACACCACTTCCACCTCCACCACCTCTACCAACGCTGATAATGCGCCGGCAGTAATAGTCTCAGCAACGAAAACACTAGTGAACGCATACCAGACCCTCGGCCCTATGCAGCGCGAACGAACAGGCGGATTAGTGGAGAAGGGGTGGCGGTTTAAGAGTAGGAGTGCTGTTAGGAGTGTTATGGGACGCGCGAAGGGCGTTTGGGACCAGGGCGTGGAATATAAGGAACTGGAGGGGCTGATGGAGGGGTTGAAGGTTACGGAGTGAGATTGGGGGCTGTTGTTGGAGGAGGGAGGGAGGGGAGGACGAGAAGGAGGAGATGGAGTTGAGTGCAAGGACTGTGTAGGATGATGGACGTGGAGATAGACGTGGACGTGTGTGGGTACCTTAGTGTTGATTTGCATTCTGCTCCGCTACGTACAGTACATGTGCTTGGCTCATGTAGACCACCTCATGAGTTACATGTACTTGCTACATTCACATAGGTACAGCCGTTCACCATACCTACTGTACGTTCATGGCCATCCATCCGCATGTGCATAGTACTGTTCTATGTAAACACCATCTTCCATTCTCACTCCAACGATTCCAGTATTATTAAATTAAAAGTCGAGGGGAACACAAACAGGAAGAAGATTTTGGAGGATGGCTTTAGAATTATTTCATCCGTCAATGTTGTGTTGTTTTGTATTGTGTTGTATTATCTTGTTTCGCTTACCACAAAATCTGGAGCTATGGATATTACGGAGAGTACCCAAGTGCTCTGACTCCTTGATGCTCCCTAACGAACCGTGATTGCGATAACCCCTATTAATGCCATGACGAATGAGAGTTCGAACCCGTCTTCATGTGTTGTACACTTCTACCAATGCGAAGTCCTGGATTCTCGTGGTATTTCGTGCGCCTGTAGATCTGGTTATATATCGATTCCACGTGGCGATTGTGGTTCGCTCATCCGTTTAAATGATATGTGTGGGACTTGTGCTGGTGTATCTTCGACGTGGCAGTGCGGTGGTGGTCACTCCCGTACTCTCCAACTCTGCCGCACCGGGAAAGAAGAGTGCTTACAAATAATCAAGGTCGATGTCTAATTCCTGGCGATCTGCATCTGTTGTTGAAGAGCCCAAACTCGAGTCCGTATCATATTCTCAATTGATGCATCTGTTGGTATGGTGCAGATACACCAGTTTCCACCATCCTAAAGAGGCTGAGCACTGTCTTGGAGCACTACCTAGGATTGGTCTCCCATCTTCATCCTCAACTGCAAACTGATTTGTTGGTGGAGAACCCAAAGTCGAGTATACAGAATATTCTCAAGTGGTGCGTCTGGTAGTATGTGACAGATACATCGGTCTCCAGCACACTAAGTGGGTTGAGCACTGTCTTTGAGCACTAGGATTTGTCTTCCATCCTCATGTGCGACTTTCTTGGCAATTTGCAATGTCAGTTTAATAAACTCTGAACCTCGCTCTTTAGGATGTGGCACGTTCTGTATGAATTGGACTACTGTCATGCCCTGTGGCATTGAGCGTTGAATATAGCCTCGAATATCGTCATGGGTAGGCATAGATGTAACTGGTGAAGATGCTCCTGGAGCAATTGAAGAGGGTCGAGAAGGAATGTTAGTCCTCGCTTGTTGACCTGGAGCAGGGGAACTCGCGCGTGAAGAACCGCCTCCTTGCTGAGTTTTCTTCAGCTTCTTGCGACGTGTTGCATCGGAGAGAGTGCCGCCGTCAGTGTCTGACCCAACGCCAGAACGAATTTTAAGCTTTTGAGGAGCGGAAGAAGGCGGAGCATTTGCAGGTGAAGTCGGCCGAGAGATTGTGGGTATGGGTTGAGTTGCGGAGAGGTGTTTCGTTTTTGGTTTCTTGCGAACTGAAGTGTCTGTGCCTGAGCCAGGTTCAGAGAGATTTGGTGAGCCAGGACGTTTGAGAGACTTCTTGGGACCGCCATCCCGATCGCTGAGACCCCCTGGAGGTTTGTCCTTACGGGACAAGGGTGTGGTCACTCCAGATGGTGGTGCTGTCGGTTTGTTGGGGTCGTCGAGAAGTTGAGCGGCCTTCCGTTTTTCTGCTTCTTCTGGTGTCTCCTCTTCGGAATCCGACTAGTTATCGTTAGTATATACCGAATTGTCTGGAGACAATAGAACTTACAGATGAAGAATACTCAGAATCGCTCCCGTGGTTGTAATCGCCTTCATGCTTTTCCAAAGCTTTTCGAATGCCTCTAGAGTGGTTTCCTCTTCTTGCCTCCTTTTCTCTGTTTTCTTCCTCCTCTTCCTCATCATACTCTTTTTCAGTCTTCACCGCGAAGAAATTTGCCTTAAGTTGATCCTCTTTGATCCTCTTCTCAGCAAACTTCTCGTCCTCATCCTGCACTTTGATGACATCGCCTTCCTCGTCATCGGCAAACAATTCATCATCGTCAAAATCGATATCGGCGTCTTCTCCGGTACGACCGGCATATCTGTTGCTCTTGGCTTCACCAGAATACAGCTTGCTACTTCGTTCTTCCACGACTTGCTGTTTCTGGCGTAGGAGAGACTTCTCCTCAACACGTTCCAGCCATTCGGGCATTGTGGATCGTTTCCGGAACGCAGCTTCGGCTTGTTCAATCGACATGGCATTACGGTCGAATCTTTTCGGGTTAAACTCGTAGATTTTCTCGACTGGAATCAGTCTGAATTTGCCTGTAGTCGAATCGGCTGCAGATTCATAGACAAAAGCGACGTGTCGATGAGCAGAAGGACCTTGATTCTCCGCAACGTAGCAGTGCTTATTATCGAAATCTTCCAGATGCCATGGTAACTTCTCCTCAAAATTTGTCTGGATACGGCGCTTGTCTTCTTCCGAGTATTCACGTTTCCTCACCTCCTTCGTCCGTAGTTTCTGGATCGTGTTCCTCTTCGATTGGGCTGGCGCGATTTGAGCCAGGTTGGCAGCGCGCTCTTGCTGTCTGATTTCCTTCAGTTTGCTCATGTTCTCGCGCTCACCCTCTTTCAAGCCATCCTTCTGCTCGATTTGATCATCCTTCAGCAGAGCGTCAAGGTTTGTTCGGGGATCTCGGCGATGAAGATGCGCAGGCTGCGCAAATTGAGAGGAGTCTCGAATATCGACCGTCTTATCACCTGTCAAGTGCATGATGTGGTGTCTTAAGCCTTCAAGCAGATCCTTCTTGGTTGTCACCAACTTGAAGTCTTTGTACTTTGCGGCATTAGGTGCCACACCTGGGTCGCTGAAGCCGCTGTATTGATTCTGTCCCGTAGGTCCAACAACATTTGGCGAGGCAGAGCGCTGCGGCAGTGGGATGGCACGTACAGGTTTACCGTTGACCTGCGGTGTTGGCGTCAACCCATTCGGTCTCGGAGGGGCTTGGCCTGGCTGTCTCGCTGTCGCAAATGGATTGACCTTGGGTCGCTGCACCCGTCGTATCACATTCGAAGGTGGGCCGCTTGTAGGAGGTCGAGCTGAAGGCGCCGGTCCGTTCACGTTGGAGGGATTCATCTTGCCTACCTGGCTGGTGATGGCTACCGACTAATTGAGGATGTATGCAGCGACATGGATACTAAGTGCGAATTCGAGTGCTCAAAGACAGTGCTCAACCCACTTAGTGTGCTGGAGACCGATGTATCTGTCACATACTACCAGACGCACCACTTGAGAATATTCTGTATACTCGACTTT
>Ga0115842_100767_pt1 | contig 12870 bp, 12 predicted proteins | sample InSIn2SAF170_2_FD_83856 | JGI IMG/M metagenome (GOLD analysis project Ga0115842, IMG submission 83856)
GTCTCAAGTAAGAAAAATATTGATTGACACAATGATATCACATCAAAAAAAGCAAAGAAGGCAAGTTCTTTGTAAACTCTTTACAAAATTAATATGTTTGAACTATATGTAAGTTTAACTAATATGTATTGGTTGGTTTGTGTCATGCAGAGCCGCAAAATGAACAAGGTTGATAACATTATTTCTAGTCTAAGTGCAGAAGAGTGTAAAAGCAGAAGGATGAATCAGGTGAATGAAAAAATAATATTCAATATGATTTTTTTTCGAAATTTCATTAATAATATAATTAGAAATATTTACAAATTGTTTTAGATAATCTATTAATTCATATATGTTTATGTTCTATAGGGAGAAAAAACGAAGGAAAAGACCAATGTTGTTCTAAGAAAAAGAAAATTATAGAACATGTAAATGACGATGAATTGGTCCTTAGCTCATCTAGAGTGGTGCTAGAGGTTAATGAAGGGGGGGCGGGGTGGGGTTACAAAACTATGAGGGATATAGTGGAATGAACATATAGTCATACTTTCCACTTACAATGCAAAAATAAATCCAATAATTCTAAGAACCAAATTATGTTCAACGAAAAAAATCTCTAGTAACCAGTGTGTTTATCTGAAGCAACGCACCAATGCATTTATACCATTTCTATAATTATTAATCTTTTTATACCATGAAAAAACTGAAACAAAAAACCGTAGATCAGAGCACCAAATATAAACATGCAACCATAAAAAAATAAACACAATAGACACAAGATTTCTGGTGGAAAAATGTCTTTAGGGAAAAAAACACATGCTGCTGTTGCATACCATCCATTGAAGGCCACCATGATCAATGATAATCACCCCGTTACTCCTGAGCTATTAACAACTCTATAGACTCTAATTTGTTGGATGCTACCACAACTAATGAGACTCACCTAGTTTTTGCTGAACTATCCAATAACCATTGGATTTAAGAAATATTCTATCCTATATTGATTTATCCTAATTCCTCCAAATCTTCTCCTCTATGTGGTTCTGTTGGCTTATATGGGCTTGACCCAAGTTTGGAATAATTATTTAGCTAAGAAAATCCCACAGCTACCGGCCCTTTCGGCAACAGCCCGCGAAGCGTGGACTGAGGTCTCACCCGAGGTAGCAGGGGAGGGTGTTGGAACTAGGTTTCTGCACCCTTGGGATGTCTAGATGTGGTTTGGGGGTTTCATGCCCCGTTCTGCAGCTTCCTACTACGCTGTATTCATGCGGAACCTGAATATCTTTTACTGTCTATTAGCGCACAGTCTATAGATCTAATCTAGTGGATGAAGTATTGCAACTCGGCTCTACTTTAGAATGGTCTTTAAGCAAACATTTATCACATTTATTCAGTTTACGTATTAAGATTAAACCCAGATTCACAAGTATTCAATAAGAAATCATATGTGCATAGATCAAAACAGTCTTATTAATCATAAAAAATGCCAGATTAAGAAGGAACTTATCTTTATTTCCACTTATCACTAGTATATCCAGATCCACCCTGTGCACTTAGCTGCAGGGGTCCACGCACACAGCTACAGACTCTTCTAGGCCTCTGCGCACATAGTTGCAAAGCCTCTATCCTCTACCCAAACTCTCGACTCGGACTTACAGATGCTTTTAGAATGCTTTTCTAAAAAACCCATCACATGTTAGATCTAAAACCAATCAACAAAAACTTGGCTCCTCCACCCATAGAGCCCCGCTTTATTTATACCTTTCCATGGATCGTGATCCATGAGTGAGCCAACTCAGCTTTCATTTCTTTACATTATTTTTGGGCAGACTACCCTTTTGAATTTGACTTGTTACAATTCGCGCTCTGCGCATCCCGTGGAGTCTTTATCCTATTTTTACCCAAAATTGGGGCTTCATGCCCCATGACCATTGCGCGGGGCTTTCGCTACCCAACAGTCCCCCAACATAATCATCGTGACTTGTCCTGAGTCACTCAGCTGGTTCAGCCAACTTTGCATGGAGATCGGTTAGCATCTTCTGTTCGTCACTTGTGCTAACAACAAACTCTTTCGTTATTCGCTGCATCCGTTCCATGTGTGTCGCCAGCACCTTAGTCCTTGTCTCTATTGTCTCCATAGTGGCATACTCAGCCTGCATGTGGTCTACCTTGTGCTCTATGGTGGTTGAAACCACAAATGCCTCATTCAGCCACGGTTGGAGATGGGCTTTAACCACTGCTTCCTTTTGTTTGGCCGCATCGGCTTGGATTTTCAGGTCCTGTGCCTCCCACATCTTGGCCAAGCACTGCGTAATAGCAACGGTCTACGTAGTTCCTCTGAGCTGATCATAAGCGTGCTGGAACTCCCAGGCCTCGCTTTCCAATCGGCAAAGTGTTGGATCCTCTTGAAGGGCAGTGAGCGTAACAATCAACTAAGTTAGCAGCTTAGTACATTCCGCCATTGAACATGTGAGCATCGTGCGCCCCATAGTAATAATTTTTCTGTGTTGCTCTACAATCTCTAGTGGCGTTGGTGGTGGAACCTGTAGTTTTAAGTCCATGATCTGTGAGCTGAGCTCTAGCTGGATCCGCGTGGCCTCTTCCTCTGCATTTCAGAACCCAGTAGCCAGTTTATGGATTTGTGTCTCAAGAGGCAAGTCCTCTGCAATGTCTAATTATTGGGTACTTGAGTAGGCTTCTGCCACTAGCTTCTCCATCTGTTGCTTTTGTGTGAGTGCTTCGTCGCGTTGGAGGCGTAGCTGTTCGATATTAATTTTCTACTCCTGGAGTACTTGATCGGCATGGCCAGCCCTAGCGTGGAGTTCAATTGTGGCACTATCATGGAGTTGATGCAAGATTTCATGCGGTATAGCAGCCACATTTAGCCCCGGCCCTGTAAGTGGTTCTAGCACAGCTCGGTCCACTGCATTTGTGGTAATCAATGCTCCTGCTGGAATCTAGATGGAATGATCCATTTGGGCTTTTAACAACGGTTCCGCAGCTGTCATATTGGAAACACTCGAAGTAGCGCTGGTACCTATCGGTGTGATTCTTGTTCCAAGTTCTTGTAGCTGCGTATAGAGTTCCCCCAACACATTCTGCTACTTCGACATGGCCTCGTTGACTGCTTCCCAAGTGTTGTCCTGAATGGTGTTTTCGATGTCAGTTAGGTCCCCTTCGGTTAATGTGGTCACTCCGCAATCCGTTTTAGATGCCTTTGCCTTCTTTCGTGGCTTTGGTTGCTCTAATGGTGCTAGCTTCTTCAAAGGTGAATAAGTGCCCGTTGTTGGTGGTTTGTCCGTAGCTATCTTAGTGGGTGCCTTTTGACTGCTCTTGTCCATTATCGACGTAGCCCCTCCTGGTGGTGTCTTTCCTACTATTGCCAGCGCTGCCTCTCGAGCTGCCTAAACTTCCGCGACAAACTGTTCATTGCACTTTTGTTGTGCGGCATGCTTAGCTTCCTCCTTTTTCTACCAGATAGCGGCCTCGTTGTGCTCTACCGCCTCCAGTCTGCACCATGCCAGTGGCCAGGTATCCACAATCCTGTCGACAACATCGTCAATGCAATAAATCGGAGTGAGGTCCATGCCTGGGCTGGGTCCTTACGCTCCCTAATGTATGTACGATGCATGTCTGCTTTAAATTCGGCAATATGCCTCATGCTTTCATAGATCTCGTTGGATAGTCAAGGTAGCTCATTAATCCACTGACATACATTCACATCCATCAGTACCCAAAAGATTTTGATATTTCAAATTTGTCCCGCATCCCTTGTCGCCAAGAGGGAAGCATATCAAGTGGCTTCCAGCCATTCTGAGTCCAAGACATGAAACTGACTTTCTTCGGGTAAGTCAGTGGCAACCAGCATGATGGATAGGAGCAGCCATGCATAATGGAAAGTCTTGCCCTCCTCCTGTACTTCGTGGCAATTGGTCAGAAACTCTTCAGAAAGGAACTGTGACCAATTGAACTGTAAGGCAGCTACGCATTCCTCAACGAGTGCGATAACTACTGCGGGAACCTTAGTGCCACGAAATTTCCTCATTACTTTTCCTGCCAGCAACTGAGTGGCAACACAGACTGCGTCATTTGAGATACTATCAATGACGTACCCTCACTGTCCCTTCACGAGCTAATACTTCTTTTTCATTCGCTCTATCATCGTGACATCGTTACTTCTATTAGTAATTTCCTGAGGGTCTCTTCTGTCGTAGGGAAGGTGCGAGACCAGATGAACAAGTTCAGCTGTGATACGGACGGGTTTGCCGACCCATAATATTTCCTCATGAACTAAACAGAGCAACTACTTTATGACCAACATGGTGATAGAAGGTTGGAGGAAGTGAGGAATAGACAAGAGACAGAGCAACCCGGCTTTGTCCACCTTCTGTAGCCACTCATTTGGCTATAGCATTGTCATCGTCCCTTCTACATTCCACTCCATCAGTGCATCCATCACTAGGTGGGGAAATTTTACTATATCTACGAGGTCCCAATCTTCGAATTTCATTGTCGCAACACAGCCAACCACTGAATTTTCCACTGGGACTGCTTTTGGTAGAGACAGGGTAATGATTACAGTGTTGACTTCATCTAGTTTTGCAGGTACCTTCACCTTCCCCTTGCTTGGAGGCACATACTTGGGTTGTTGCATTGGCTGTATGGGATCCTCATCAAGGTTTACTTCTTCGATATATGTGGGAGACTCTTCTGCTTCCTCGTTGCTATCAATTATAACAGTTTTACCCTTTTCCTCCATTTTGAACTTGCCAAAGTGTAGGTGTCGCAGTGACCTTCTTACTGATTCTGGAACCTGAGGGTCCTTCCTAGTCCTCGACGTCTGGGGTGATTTAGGGAGCTCGACTATTTGCATTGAAGCTTGCTGTGGATTATTGGTGGTAGGGTTGTGTGCTTTGAGGATTGCTTCCTGGTAGTGCTTTGGTAATGCCTTAAACCACTGACTTTCTTCGAATTGCTTGTCACTCATGTTGTTCTTGTTTCTAACCCAGGGTGGCTTTCTTATAGGATGGTAAGAAGTGGTGGTGTGACCCTTGCTATGATTATATATGATTTCAAATTTAAAATTTCCTGTTTGCCCTTGCGGCAGCTCATAAATGTGATTTTGGCAGTTATTCTTCTACCTTAATTGCCTACCACCTGCTCCACTGTGAATGGGCCATCATATCATGAACAATACCTGCAATGGTCGCTTTCCATCTTTCCTTCGTGGCAGCGAATCCCCTAGGTCACAAGTGCGGTTTTTGTATGTATGTTGTGGCCATATCGCACAGCTCCGCAGTAGCTTGTTTTATAGTCTTGCGCCCTCTTTCAACTACGTGGGGCACTGGGACTAGTCCTCCTATGAATAGTCAGGTGGACGAACCTCTCGTGCGGGTCTTCTGTTTCTCAACTAGCCCAGGCTGTGAGCACCTTTTGCGTTCCCTCGATTCTGCTAACGGATTGCGGTGTGTGCGATCTTGTCCTTTCTGGTGCAAACACAACCATGCTAGCGGGATCGCTGCCTGTGGCAGGGTAGGAGAGCCAGCCATGTCTGTTTCCTTCATCATTTCCTTCGCGTAATCCATGTAGGTGGCTTCTAACTACAACTTTTCAATTTCTTTATCCAGCTTCGTAGTCTTTGTACAGAGTCTGGCCCCTGTTTCTTCTAACTTACCCAATTGCACCTTACCATGCAAAATGGTTGCCTAGAGCTGCTGAATTCTTTCATAGATGTTGTCATCAGGGTGAATTATCTCTGTGCTGGTTTGTTTGATTGTAGAGAGACTTCCTTGCCTGGCTGTGCGAGCCTTCATTATGCGCAGATCCAGTTGGGTTGACGGCCGCCTGATGTGCACTTGTACCCGTCATCATTGATGAACGACCATTCTATACCATCTTGGTGGCTGCGTATGTCCTCTAATGCATACCTGGAACTGCTTCCTACATTTAAGCTTCTGCGGCCCCCTCCAGGTGCACATAACACGTCTTCCGCCACATTATGTTGCTCCCGTGATGCGTATAAAGTGCCTAGCTACCCGAGCTGCCCTTCATCTGTTGCAGCTTTCTCTACTGGCTACTTTCTTTCCTCGGTGGTTATGCGTCGCAATGAGCAGATCATCATATTGGAGTTAAGTGTCGTAATTTCCTGTAGCTAGTTCTACCATCGTTCAGTCTCCTCATCGGAATCCACTGTATAAGTGCTATGGCATTCCCACGAGATTCTTCCACCGTCTGTGGAGTGCACCTGATCTTGGTCCTGTGTGGTTATCTGATAGATGCAATCTAGTTCATTGTCATTGTCCTCATCGTGCACAGGTTCGATGTAACGTTCTCCTTCCGCTGAGTCCAACGGAACTACTACTCATAGTAACTTCTTTTCAAACGTCATTTTTCGCCTTTTTAAGTTAATGATTCCTTTCATGTTTGTTGCCCAATCAATTTCGAGCAATGCGGGGTAAGGGTTACTATCATCAACAATCTCTATGACTTCGAAATCAATCTGTGTACTTACACCATCAATATCCATGGTCACTCCTTGCAGTCGACCCATTGGTAAGATCTTTTGTTGGTTGGCCAATCATAGCTGAATTGGGGACCATTGCAGTGCAGGCTTTCCCATGTGCTCCCATGTCTGTTTAGGTAATACGTTTGCATTCGAGCCTAAGTCCAGGATGACTTGATCCATTTCATATTCATCGATTTGCTTTATCAGTCTCATTTCCCGTCCAATGTGCAGAGCATGTCTTCCTATTTTCTGGACTACTTGTGGCTCGCTGGATCTGACGCACCTAGTGATCAGTTCTTGCAACCCTTGAATGGCTTTATTATCGCGCAGTAGTTTCATGCAGGTTTCAAGAAAGGTAGTAATCATGGATGGGTCCAATCTCGGCTTTGTTTGATCCATCCTACCTAGAGTAGAAGCTTCCACGAAGCTCCACTGAGCTTCCCTCGACATCTTCTTCCCCCATTCCGGCTCAGAGTCATGTTCCTTTATAGGTGTGTCACACCTCTTTCTTCCTTCCACATGCTCTTTTTGTGGATTACCTCCTATATTTGCACCACTCCTTAGTACCATATTTATACTGGGATCCTCTTCGCAAGGTTTTTCTCGCATCATCTAGATATTTTGGGTTGGTGGAGATTGAAGTACTCTCTTTTCGTGCATTTGGGAAATTAAGGTTAGAGAGTCTACCATTTCATGATCAAACTGCTCGCAATAGGGGCACGAAGTCCTGGTCGGGTTAGTGCAGTTGCGAGCATAGTGTCTCGACCCTCCACAATTATAACAGATTAGCTATTTGTGGCCCCACCCAGGCCCCATTCCTCTTCCTCAGCCGCATCCTTGAAATCCTCCTCACACTTTAGTCTGCATTCAATAAGCTAGGGTTCTTGCCATCATTAAGTCATAACTTCGACACATTCACTCATCATGTCCCACCCATCGAAAAAAGTTGCAATAAAATTGTTGCGATGTCTAGGTATACTTTTGCAATAAGTGGCAGTTATCTATTGCATGTTTCCCACCCACTTGACAAATCGCACACCAGAGCATAGGTGCGGCACTTGGTCTTGCTTGTACCTCCACTTTTAAAGGCATCGGGCCTCCCCCCACCAGATAGTTCATGAAGATAGGGCAATGGTCCTTATCATGTGCGTGGCTCTTGCATTTAATACAGCCTAACTCCATACATACCTCTGGTCGAGACACTCTTTCTTGCTTCAAGATTTGCATTTCTAAACTCAAGTTTTGAAGTTGCGCATGGATTTGCTGAACTCCCAACCTTGGATTCAGTATTTGGGTCTTGTGCAACCTCATTGCTGTCTCTAGTGCCTCCACTTGGGTTGAGATATTTTTTTGTGATAGAGCCATCCTCGGATGTGGTGTCAATGATGCCACAAACCACGCGCAATGCTACATATCCGTCAAGGTCATGTTGGCTTCGCAAATAGTGCTCTTTAAACTTTGGTCCAGGTCCCACGAGTTTCGTCAGGCAACGTTGTGATCTCCTTGAACCCAATAATCGACTGGGTTTCTGACTTTGGTCAGCCAAACTCTTTATTTAGCACATCTTGGAGTGCCGCTATTCCCTCATTCGGATGGTCAGTCAAGTATTTTACGTACCACATCAGCGTGTGGTCTTGTAGTGCACTAACTAAGGTGGCCTTCTTAATGTTCTCATCTGTAATGACTTGGGCATCCCATACAGGTCATATCATAAACTAGAATTGTCCTGGTTCTTCATTCCCCACACCCTTAAATACTGGCAATTTGATTGCACTCACCATCTTGACTTTTGGTGGAAGTGGTGGAGGAGGTGGGGTCAGGGTTGGTGCAGACAGATTCGATGTAGGTGAAGTAGGTGGTGGCATGGATGGAGGTGGTATTAGTGGGAAGTGCTCCTTGATCAACTAGACTGCACTTCCTAGTGAGAACCTCACGGCTCCTCCTCGCTTTCTCGGGAAATGGAAGCTAAAGGATTGTTCTCTACTCCTCCTGTTCTGTAGTAACCTCTTCTGCTCCGTGTTACTCTAGAAATCAATAAACACGTATAATCTATTTTTCACACAACAACATCTTAATCCAAGTATTCAATGATTTGATATACCTACCCCAAGGTCCTTGAAGAAACTGGCTTTCCGCTTCGCTATAGCTCACGGTAGTATATATCGAAAACTCAGTGATAAATCCTCCTATTACCCGATCCAGCTAATGATCTACTGTGTGCGTGATTTTATCCTTGGTGGCTTCTAGCCTATGCACCTGTTCTAGGGTCCACACGATAGGCTGGTCCAATCTGCACCTTCCCACACAGCCAGCTATCCTTGCGATCCACTCGTACATCTCTACTGGGAATGATGCAAAGAAGATCTCATGAATGTCTGTGAATATATATTGGTCCAGCCAATCTTCCTCTGATACTCATGGGTTTTTGTTTTCCTGAACTGCGAACTCGTGGAGTTTCAAATCCCACCACTCTTCAATATCTTTCTTTGTAGGGTTCTCGTGTTCCCACATTAGACACCCCTTAGGCAGATCTCGGTCCTGGAAATGGAACCATTTGTTGGATTATATGAGTCTGACCTAGGTTCGGAAGAATTATTTAGCCAAGCAAACCCCATAGCTACCGGCCCTTTCGGCAATAGCCCGCGAAGGTCGGACTGAGGTCTCACCCGAGATAGCAGGGGAGGATGCTGGAACCAGGTTTCCACACCCTTGGGATGTCTAGATGTGGTTTGGAGGTTTTGTGCCCCATTCTGCAACTTCGTGCTGCATTGTATTTGCGCAAATCCTAAATACCTTTTACTATCTATTAGCGCACAGTCTATACATTTAATCTAGTGGATGAAGTATTGCAACTCGGCTCTACCTTAGAATGGTCTTTAAGCAGACATTTATCACATTTATTCAGTTCGCGTATTAAGATTAAACCCAGATTCACAAGTATTCAATAAGCAATCATATGTGCATAGATCAAAACAATCTTATTACTCATACAAAATGCCAGATTCGCGATAATTCAGAGTTCACACATAATTCTCAGAAGGAACTTATCTTCATTTCCACTTATCACCAATACATCCAGATCCACCTTGCACACTCAGCTATAGGGGTCCACGCACACAGCTGCGAACTCTTCCAGGCCTCTGCGTACACAGCTGTAGAGCCTCTATCCTCTACCCAAACCCTTAACTTAGAATTACAGATGCTTTCAGAATGTTTTTCTCAAAAACCCATCACATGTTAGATCCAAAACCAACCAACAAAAACTTGGCTCCTCCACCCATAGAGCCCTGCTCTATTTATACCTTTCCATGGACTGCAATCCATGGGCGGGCCAACTCAACTTTCATTTCTTTACATTATTTTTAGGTGGACTACCCTTTTGACTTTGACTTATTACAATTCCCGCTCTGCGCATCCCGCAGAGTCTTTACCTTGTTTTTACCCAAAATTGTGTGCTTCATGCCCCATGACCATTTCACGGGGCTTTCGCTACCCAACTTAGACTGGAACCAAGAACTGCTTAACATGATCTCTACAAAAACATATCGTCAAAGCAAAAACAAAAATCTGATTCACCAAAATCCAACCACCAAATACTCCACAAGAAGTAATACAATCTCACCAAACACTATACCAATACACATTTAATCTTCTCTCACACTACATAAACATATGGCTGAAATAAACTTTGGCTCACTACTGCTACAACTGCAATCTGCTTTAGAATTTTTGCACTAGAGAACACATGCATCTTGCAGTATCTCCTCCATACACACTCTCATAACTCAAATAGATAATCAATCAACTCATAATGAGTTTCCTCCAATATGTACATGAACTTAAGTGATCAAATCAATAATTACTCGGAACTGTTGAGCATCACAACTATGTTCATATGCTTAATTTGATCCGGATTCAATCTATTGACTCAATAAACCACTAACTCCATTAACCTTTTTGATACTTTAAACTTTAATCATCTCTTGGAGGTCCCAAGAAATTTTCTGACTATAAACTTAAAAGTTCAAATCAAAGATGTTGCCACAACATAAAAATTAGCTGATTAGTGCAAGGAATGTGGAGAAAAACTTGTGAAGAAGCCCAATTTCACACACAACACTGAGTAAACATGATTGGAATCCATAATCACTCGCACAAGCCTGGAAGAGAGTGACTAGGGCTTCTGGTCACTTAGATGAGCCTCCAAGGAAGCGACTGGGGCTAAAGTTAAGGAAAAACATCAGTCCCTTAGCCTAGAACCTATGCCACCTATTGGTCTATCTTCTTCAACATATGAACACTCCTCCAAGCTTCCGCAACAAGTCTATAATTAATCAAATAGGCCAAGAACAAATCTGTGACATCAAATACCTACTCTGCCAATGTCAACACCAACACCAACACCTCCAACTCCTCAAGAAACAAGCTCAACATCTCCAACACTTGTAGCATCCTCTCTAACTCCTATAGAAGTGGCCTCAACACATACAACAACAACATCAAGGCATCCAACTACCTCTAACACTGGTGGAAGCACCTCCAACACAAGCAGTCATAACTCAACACATGTAGCCACAAACCAATGTCTCCAAGACATGTAGAGACATATGAAGTACCTTAAGCAACGCTCCAATCACCTACAACAACAACATATATCATCAACATAACATGAATACCCATAGCAAAAATAAAATCCTACTACAACAACAACATATACTATCACATGGGAATCCATCTTGAAATCACCTCCACAAGGTCTAGTCATAATTGTGTTTACATCATTTCCAACAAAAAAGGTCATCAAATGAACATACATCACCAAGCACTCATCACACATGCATATTACCAACAACATCTCCAACTTGTTGACATCAATTCCAACACTACAATGCCGACAAACTCCCCCTTTGACATTGATGTGAACCTCCATCCAACAAGTGAGGTTGATCTCTATCCATCCAAATCTCTCCCCCTTTGACATCAATAGAAAAGGGCCATACAAACACCAGATAATGTGCCAAATGAGATAAGGAATCCCCTTGTCATGCATGAAATAATACAGATACAAGGCTGATGTAGACCAATAATGTGCATATAAAAAAGGAACCTTAGATGCCAACACTACTAGCCAATTCCATTCCAACTTTGAAGACTAAAACATGCTCCCCCTAATGATCTGTAAACTTCCGTGGATATTCCACTGGATAGTTCATCACAGATCTAATAATATTATATTAAAACTCTTAAAATTCTACATTATTACAATTTACTAAAGTTTAAGATCTCTGGATTTAACTGTAATTAGTGCATGCATGTTAATGGAAATTATGTAGAAAATTAGAGAATGACAAAATAAGAACACACACACACAAGACACAAGATATTCTCTTTGGGAAACCCTTTAAGGAGAACATCCAGCTAGAAGGTGAGGCTTCTTGCTCTCTTTCCTTGGTTGGAAATATGGTCGCAGGTACAAAGAAGTAATACCTGTGGATTGTGGGTTGCTACATTGCATAGATCCTCTTTGTGTGCTATACCTCCTATCTCTCCTAGCTATAATTTTCTCAGGTATGGAACAAAATGCTCTCGAAAGTATGGAATGCCTCTTCCTCCTAGTGGCCTGGTTATAACATAGCCCGATAGCCTACTAGTGGTTAAGTTTGACTACATCAAATATTAACGAAAGTTACAAAATAGACTCTTCTAAATTATTTTGCATCACAAACACGTGGATAGCCCCTTTTCCATGAATAATGGGGACTGACGCGACATCCTCCCGAACTATAGGTGTCAAAATAGGAAGGTCAACTTTTGAGTGGCATAACTTTTGCATACTGACTCTGATTGATGCACTTCTTGTGCCATTGGAAAGTTATTTGTGTGTAGAATAACATGAAAAGGTTCGAAACTAAAGAGGTATATTGTTACCCCCAAAAAATGTTTTTTTATGCCTCAAAATTCTCTCGAAAGGTTTTAGGCCCCATTTCGCCAAATTGGGTCTTGTCAGTAAAAATGGTCCCATGAGCTTATTCCTCCACTTTTACCACTCCAAATGCATTGATATGGATGAAAAACAATATAATGATCCAATTCGGATCACACCTCCCCATTTTGGGAGCTTTTGGTCCCCAAAAATCGTTTACTGAATGAGGTGAGGAAAATTTTCCTCCAACTTCTCTTTGGTGTATCGTTTAGCTTTGCCTAGAATTTATCCCTTCAACCCAATTTTCCAAAGGTCATGCTACCCCTATCGTGTAGTTTTGGACCTCTTCTGAAAAATCTATCTTCTGTCAAATTTCCCTGAGTGTCTGGTGCCAAATCCTCCATAGAAGGTAGGACTTGTTCCTCATCTTAATCTAACATGGAAGGCTCATAGAGTTTCAAAT
>Ga0115842_100768_pt1 | contig 12859 bp, 9 predicted proteins | sample InSIn2SAF170_2_FD_83856 | JGI IMG/M metagenome (GOLD analysis project Ga0115842, IMG submission 83856)
AGTCTCAACTGGCGGGATTGTGTTATCAATATTCACGTTCGTTCGCTCCTACCTAGCTACCTAACAGCACTCGTGATGTTTGAGAATTGTTCCTTGCCATTATGCAGCATTCGACCTCTGACCTCAGCAAACCAATAAGCGACCTCAAATACTCGCGGATCAACGACGATTAAACTTACCCAAGCCACCGCCGCAATTTTCGGCAATCTGATCAGATGGTCCGATACTACCGCTGGAAGCCGGCCATTAGACGGTTTATTTCTATGGTGGTACAGCCAGAGACATGGGGATGTGCGATAATCTCCTTCTTGTGTGGAGTGTCTATTCTTGTAAGTACAGTACATACCAGTGTATAAAGTCCACCCGATTAGGCATTTTTGCCGCCCGTATGCAACATGTGAGGCGAAAAGTGTATCACTGTACAATGTATCATCACGGGCAGTCTGTTGAGGTCTCTTTGAAGCGCAAATGCGTTTGCTGTATAAATGTTGACGATACTACCTGCCCCAACAACAGGCGCATGGCCTCGCAACAGCTCCCTCGTCACTGCGGCTTGTTCTTCCAGCTGACCTACCCGAATTCAATAAATTGAATACATCTCGTGCATTTTACCCTTCCTCGATATTCCCGTTCTTGTACCTATACTTAGACATCTATCCTTTACCTGGGAGTCTCTCATTCATGGTACTAACCTATACTCATTCAGACTGTTCTCCACGAGTATCTGCTTGTTCGACCGCCAACCATCAGCACTGCCAACAAACCTATAGGCGACATGACCTCTCCACAATCCAAGCACAGCATCAAGCGGACCTGGTGGAAGGAGTCAACCGTTTACCAGATCTATCCCGCATCTTTCAAGGACAGTAACGGAGATGGCTGGGGTGACCTGCAGGGCATTGTTTCAAAACTCGACTACATCAAGAATCTAGGTGTTGACATTGTCTGGCTATCACCAATCTTAAAGTCACCCCAACAAGACATGGGCTATGACATCTCTGACTACCGAGGCATTGACAACTTGTATGGAAACATGGATGATCACGATGCCTTGATCAAGGGCTTACATGAGCGGGGTATGAAATATGTTCTTGACTTGGTTGTCAACCATTCGAGCGACCAGCATCCTTGGTTCCAGCAGAGCCGATCAAGCAAAGACAATCCTTACCGAGATTGGTACATTTGGCGGCCTGCAAAGTACGACCACCAAGGTGAAAGAATTCCACCAAACAACTGGGAGTCAGCATTCTCAGGCTCGGTCTGGGAGTGGGACGACACTACACAAGAGTACTACCTCCACCTCTTTGCAAAAGGCCAACCTGACCTCAACTGGGAGAATCCAAAGGTGGTCGCTGCTGTACACGAGATAATAAGATTTTGGCTCGACAGAGGCGTTGATGGCTTCCGTATGGATGTGATCAATTTCATCTCGAAGGCGCCTGGACTTCCTGATGGAAAGATTACCAAACCCGGTTTTCTACAAAGTGGCATCGAGCATTTCGCGTGCGGCCCTCGACTCCATGAATTCTTGAAAGGAATTGGCGATATCCTCCGAGAATACGATGCTTTCAGTGTTGGCGAAATGCCTGGAGTTCACGATAAGGACGAGATACTCAAAGGTGTTGGTCAGGATCGAGGAGAGCTTGCCATGGCTTTCAACTTCGAGATTGTCGATTTAGATCATGCGGCAGGCGGCAAATGGGATCCTCAAGAATTCAAGGTCAAGAGTTTGAAGCAAGTGGTACATAAATGGCAGACTTTTATGCTCGCTAATGGTGGTTGGAATGCCATATACTTGGAAAACCATGACCAGAGTCGAACAGTCTCACGTTACTGCTCTGACAGTGAAAAGTACCGCACCATCTCGGCGAAAATGCTTGCCAGCCACCTTGGTTTCCAGTCAGGCACCTTATTCGTGTATCAGGGTCAAGAATGGGCACAAGCCAACGTGCCTCGCGATTGGCCTCTTGAGAAGTACAAAGATATTGAACTCCGCAATCACTGGAAGGACATCTTGGAGAAATATCCCGATGACAAAGAGCTGCAAGAGCGGACGAAGAAACAATTCTGGTTGATTGGTCGCGACAACGCACGAACACCAATACAATGGACTGGTACAGAGTTGTATGCCGGATTTACGACTGAGAATCCGAGCAAGAAGCCATGGATGGATGTTCATCCTGACTATCGGATTTGGAACGCCGAAAATGCCGTGGCAGATCCAAACAGCGCCTTTCACTACTGGAAGAAGCTACTCGCTCTACGAAAGAAGGAAAAGGATGTCATGGTCTATGGCGCCTTCGAAATGCTTGATATGGATGACGACGACGTTGCTGCCTACGTTCGAACAGCCGATGATGGCCGCAGAGCTTTGGTTATTGGCAACTGGAAAGAGAAAGAACTTTGGTGGCCGGTCCCTGCGCCGCAAGCTGATCTCCTCTTTGCGAACGGCAAGCTGAACAGTGCTACGATTTTGACTGATTTCAGTAACTACAAGGAGATCAACGAGATCAAGGTGGAAGGTGGAAAGAGTTTCGTGCGCTTGAGGCCATTTGAGACTATTGTGGCTCTTGGTTAAGGAACATACATCACGAGGTTAGAGCATTTCAAGTTCATGCTTTGACGAAGCGGATGTGGTTAGAGACGTGCCTAGAAGCAGTCGGTAACGGTTATACACGTAGATGGTTGGGATGGAGTCATTAATTTCTACCTCCGGGTACTCGTGGACGCATCTTCCTGCACCATAGCAGAGAACGATCGGTCCTAAAAATCCACAATACAAATTGGTGCCTATATCAGATGAACTGGTCTTCCTTCGCATTACTCTCGACTCCCAGGTACTTGAAACTAACCACAATCTTGAGCAGCATTGTTTGTCTTGCTCTCGAATCCTAGCTGTGGTATACATCTACAAATGGTAGACAGTGATTCCCTTCAACATAATAGCTATCGATATTTGACTGGCTGATACAATTGAGACTGAACTTGGTTTCATGGAAGCACTCAAAGCTGATCTGGTCGTAGTGTATCAGTAGGCGTGAACGGAATGTTGTGCTAGTTACTCAAAAAGGATGGGTATCAGGATTTGAAGTCGATAGAGTTGTTGATGCCTCACTTTCCAGGCAGATAGCTCTACCACATCTCGTCAGTGGTAACAAACAACACTGGTCGTCCATTCACAACTGCCTTCCGCCGCTGCGGGAGAAGTGTCAGTACTCTTTCACAACATCGAACGACGATATTAGGTAGTCATATCTCAATCAGCAATTCATATCTTTTGAAGTGGCATACACAAACAAGAAATTGCTTGCATTCTTCTACAGCATCACTTGTGACCTTTTCGGTCTTGTTTACTATCTGCGGCTTCCATATGATATCGCATTAACGCAGTCCTCAAACAAGAAACTGAACTTCGATGCTTCTAGCACACTGCTTGTCTCTTATGTCTAACTTTTGAGAGCTGTCCATGTGGAGTGTTTTCTTATTTTTCAGCTGATTCAGGCTTTGGGTCCTTCATCAATCCCCCTCAAAGTCTTTCGCGGCTTACAGATACGGTCACGATAAGGCTTGCACTTTCATCTTCAAAGTGCATACGCTCAACATGCCCTCCGTAACGCCAACGACGTCCTCCGGGGGTCCTCCTCTGCCTATGTATTACGAAGAAACAGAGCCGCAGTGGCTGTTTACGCAAGATGAGCTCAACAGGTCCACACCTTCTCGCGTTGAAGGCATGTCCTACGACACCGAGATCATAAACCGTCGCAAAGGCATCAACTTCATAATACAAGTCGGTATATTGCTGAAGCTCGACCAGATAACGCTGGCTACCGCATCGATATACTTCCAGCGCTTCTACATGCGACACCCACTTCAAATTCCGAACACGACTAAAGGCGCACATCACTATCAGGTTGCTGCTACTGCAGTCTACGTCGCATATAAGAGCAAGGAAAATCCACGCAAGATGCATGAATTGATCGTTGCTGTCTCACGAGTTGCCCAGAAGGATCCTAACCTGATGATTGATGAGCAAAGCAAAGAGTTCTGGAAATGGCGAGAAACGATTCAACACCACGAGAATCTAATGCTCGAAGTTCTGTGCTTCGATCTTGATCCTGGTTTGCCTTATCCGATCCTCTACGAGTTTCTGAAGACGTACAGCGTGCAAGACAATAAAAAACTTCGCAATATTAGCTGGGCTGTGGTAACGGACAGTTTCACCACAATTCTTTGTCTTCTCGTGCAACCGCAGAGTATTGCGGGTGGTGCATTACATCTCGGCTTGAAGCATAGCGGTGTGAAATTGCCAGATGATGAGTATGGAAGGCCGTGGTGGGAGGCTCTAGGCTTGAATGTTGACGAGATGAGCACGGTGTTGGAAGTGATTTTGAGTACGTATGAAAATCCGGGAATGCCGAGGCAGGCTCCAGGTGAAGCATATGTGAGGGATGTGGACACCATGATATTTGAACATACGAGGATGCCAACACCCGGTGGGAGCATTGGTGATGGGGACGGAGAGCATGTGAGTGAGAAGGGAGCTGCAGCTGAGGCCAATGGAAATGCTGGGAATGCTGCACCTGGAGAAGTGGATGGAGATAAAATTATGGAAGACGCGAGGAGCAACGGTCGCAGCGGAAGTGAAGAAGGAGAACTAGGCTAGAAGTCATCGTCGGTCATGTCTCACGACGCAAATATGAATGACGAATATCAACATGCTGACGGCACGAGATGCGCAAATGCCGATGCAGAAGACCATGCGACTCAGAAGGACATCAAGAACTCTAGTGAAGCGAACAGTATCCAAGCCACGATTATCGCTCGCAATATGCGCAACGATGCTGTGCTCAACAACCGTCACACCACCGCTAAAGCCCATGAAAGCAGCCAACTTGACGCATCCACCATCGACAACATAATCCAATCCATCAAGACAGGCACCAACGTGCGGGATTCACTTCACAACCCAGGCACAAACGCAACACCAACCGACCGTACAACCACTTCCACCGCCTCAAACTACAATACCCAACCTCCCTCATCACCAACCAAAATTAAGTTCTACCCTACAAAACAAGCAACAAGCGAAAGCATTCCAGACGACGACCCCACAAGCTCCGATCGAGAGGAAGAGGTCGATGCCATCCTCGCCATCATCTGTGAGTTGCTCTTCGACCAGGTCGACATCATGGGCGATTGGTCACGGAGAACCAAATCTGCAGGTCGAGGCACAGTTGGCGGGAACGGACCAGTCAAAAAAAGCGTGTTAGTCGGAAAGATAAGTAAAGGCGAGGAGCACTGTTTTGTGGAATTGTGTTTGGAGTTTGTGAGGCGAAAGCCTGTGGTAGGAGGTGGGGTTGAGGATACACGGAGAAGATCCCTGAAAGGAAGGCCACGAGTTCAGAATCTTCATGCAGGGAGTAGCCCATCTCCTGAGATGCGTTGGACGGCTCGGTCTGGACTAAGTATGATGTCGAACAGCAGGTAGCTAAAGTAAGGACCAATTGATTTGCGAGCTACACCGCTTCGTTGACCATAGATTGCCGTGGTTGAGCTGGTCAACAACGGTCTTGGCAAAGCCATTGGACAGTTTGTGAATCATTGACATAGCTCGCGCAACGGCCGACGTTTACTTCTCTCTTTCCAATACTCTCGTTTACTATGTACCCTCATGACCATGATCTTCAACACCTTTCCCTGCTCGCAGAAGCTTGCAGTAAACATCTGAATACCTACCTCCTCCTATGTGCGCTGTACTGAAGTACCTACCTACCTATACAGAATAACATCGTGAAGGGTAACCTACCTAGGCACATGTCAGACCAAACTACTGCTCCCCCTCCCCAAGGTAAGTCCAATCCAGTGGCTTACTACCACCTTTCTCTAGACCCCGGACAGTAACAACCTGCTCATCACCCGGCACAACATCAAGCGCACTATCACTGACCCAACAGCCTTGTCGTTCCTCGAAAACAAGACATTTCACCGGCCGCTCCGCACTGACGCGCATCTCGTCACCAGTATCATTAACTTTCACAGTGACGTTTCTGTCGGGAAAGAGCAGGTATTTCAGCGGTTGGGGCCAGTCGGTGTCGCGTGCTACGATGGCGTTGTTGAGATACATGCGTGCGTGTAGGACGTGCGGCTCTTCGGTGAGGTTGGAGATGATTCCGGATGTTATGGGCGTTGTGCCGTTGGGGATCAAAGTGATGTTTGTTTTTAGGATGGCGTGTTTGATGTCGCGTCCTGTGGCGATGGATATGAAGCGCAGCTGTATATCGACTTTTTGCGGGGTGAGGCCGGAACTCACGGCCCATAGGGTCCATGGCTGGGTTGGTGGTTGTGTGCCGTTGGACACGCTCCAGTCGTAGTGTGCTCTTTGGATGCCGATTGCGAATGGGGCAAGGGCGCGGGCGATGGAGTAGTATGCTGGTTTGCGGCGCTGGTAGTAGTCTACTATTGACCAGCTTGTGACGGGGTAGCAGTCGTTTAGTTGCCAGACTAGGGCGCCGCCGCAGTGGCGGTTGTCGCTGTCGCCCCATTGTTTGCGCCAGCCGCGGTAGCCGTATGTTAGGGCTTCGCTTTGGATTAGTTGTGTTAGGTGGATGTGCGCTTTTAGAGGGGTTGCGACGCGCACGTTTTCGGAGAGGTAGGTTGCTAGGCGGCGTTCGTGGCCGGCGGCTTTGTTGTGGAAGTCTATGGTGCGGCTTTGGGGGTAGAGGTCTTCTTCGTTGGTGACGAAGGATTTTATGGTTGCGATGTGTGGGAATGCTTCCATGCCGAATTCGGAGTTGAATCTGCCTCCTAGGGTGTCGAAGATTTGGTACTTCTCTTGTGTGCCGTGCCAGACGTTCCATTGGTGTAGGTCGCCGACTGTTGGGTCGGAGGTAGGTTTGCCGTCACCCCAGGGTGAGCCAGGGTGGTATGGGACTGATGGAAGTTCTTTTTGCATGACTCGTGGTAGGAGTGCTTCGTAGATATAGCGAGCGGGAAAGTCAGTTCTCAACCAGTTTTGTTCGTTCTTATCGTCGTAGTTGTAGGTGAGTCCGGACTGTTCTTGGACCTGATAGTCTTCGTTGTTGCCGGCGAAAATAGCCAGACAGGGATGGTGTCGTAGCCGACGCACGTTAGCTGTTGCTTCTGCTTCGATCGATTCCAGCATAGGCGGCCAGGTTGGATAATTGCCGCATGCGAACATGAAATCCTGCCATACCAGAATGCCGAGCTCGTCGCATGCATTGTAAAAAGCGTCGTCTTCGTAGATTCCACCACCCCATACCCGGATCATTTTCTGATTGGCAGGCACCATGAGCTCAAGCCATGACCTCAGTCGGGCAGGCGTAACATTTGTAAGAAAGCTATCTGAGGGTATCCAGCACGATCCGCCACAGAAAATGTCGACACCGTTGATACGGAAGAAGAAGCTCTTTCCATGCTTGTCAGGTCTTTGCACAAGCTCGACTTTCCTAAATCCTGTGCGTTTGCGGACAGTATGAATTTCATGATCTTCCGCCAAGAGTCTGAAATCAATGTCGTATAGAGTCTGCTTGCCGTAGCCATTGGGCATCCATGGCTCAATCTGGTGTATGAAGACCTCTGCTAGAAACTTGTTCCCTTGTAGTGTCACTTTGGTAGTGGCATCAACCCTTTGCCCGCCCGATGACACGGATATATGGACATCCAAGTCTTCGTAGTCATGACTTTCAACCTTAACAACTGCATGAAGAGCCACAGAACTGTAGTCTCCTCCAATTTCTTGAGCAATCCTCACATCCGTAATCTTTGCTTCGTAGATCTCGAGTTTTACTGGCCTCCAAATGCCGGCCGTCATCAGTAACGGGCCCCAATCCCATCCCCAATGATACTGCGCTTTTCTTACAGCCAGCCTTGCAGGTTCGCCGTTGAAACTCACAAATTTATGCTCGGGATGCTTTGCACAGATCTCTCTAGCTTTCAGTAGTGCTGAGTCGAAGTGTACTTCGAGCGTTTGTGTCGTATTCGAAGACATGGAATGGGAGATATCCACACGATATGGAAGGAACATATTATCCGTTTCAAGAATAGTCTCGCCATTCAATTGGACATTTGCAAATGTGTCCAGCCCTTCGAAGCACAGAATAACTTTGGATCCTGTCACCACATCAGGTTTATCGAAACTCGTTCGGTATGTCCAAAATTTGGTGCCAACCCATTGTGCTTTGATCTCATTGAAGCCGACGAAAGGATCATCTAGCCTACGAATGATATTAGCATTGGTGATGCTCTGGGCATAGCACCTATCCTACTTGTTGTTGTCAATGAGATCTTGATGAACCGTAGAGGGTACGCTCTTGACAGGAAGCCAGTCATCGTCTGTCTTGTCTGTTTGTCGGAATAACCAGCCTGTTGACAGTGTAAGTTCCGTGATGGGGTGAGCGAGACTTCTTTCTGGAGCGGATATGTCTCCCATGTTTGCTGAATGAGCTCGGGGAATGGCGACGTAGTTTCAGAATTGGGTTAGTAGACCGACAAGGTCAAATTTGCAAGAGAAAGATCACATAGCAGATTGGCTGTCCTTATGTTCAACGAAACATTTACATATATTTCGACTTTGGTTATGGAGTAGTGCTGCTCATACAAGAAGAGGCATGTACAAATCACTTAATAGCTCAACTTCGTCGCAAACATTTGCCGATGATCTGAAGGTAGTCGACCAAAAACGGTCTTATGGTTGTCTCATTGTTAGAGATCAGCATCTAATTTATGATGAAGAGAAAGGACTGGAGAAGATGATGGTTGGAACACGTGCATATAGGGAGAACTTCACTAAATCAGATCCGGTATAGTGTCAACTTGCTCATTCCAGCTTCCAGTTCGTCACATCGCATCAATGTCGAATTCCAGTCAAAGATTGAACTTTCCGGAATCTCAGAACACTGGCCTCAGATAATGGGTATCTGTTTCAACTAGCACAGCTGTACTATTGACAGTTTGGAATGGCGGTGTAACCTTACAATTGACCGAGTAACCTGAAACTCTGCATACCTGGTGAGATCAAGATGAAATGAAGAGGTTTAAGATGGCTGCAAAGTACAGCCTGGTCTGACAAACTAACCGGCGCATGCATCGCTTTTGGTGTCTGTTCCCCTCTCGACCAAGAAGGACAATCTGAATCATGTGCAACACCCATGGCCAGATCCCGCAAACCACTGTTGGAATTAAGACTTCATGTTTTCAGTTGGCTCATCATAGCAGGCATGTAAGCACAGATTGCAGTATCGAAGAAACATCAGACTTCTGAGGAAAGTTCTGGCTTTGTTGCTTCTCGATTGCCGTAACAATCAGCCTGACAGCACTTCTCATCTCCACACGCACAATGACCTGAACTCACCAAAAAGGTGTCCCTACTACAGGGACAATGCTTTGTTTCTTTGTTAGTCATCCATTGAATCCGTATCAGTCATACAAGGGTCAATGCTGGGGGACTTTTTGAAGTCGAGCTTACATAAGCTTCTGATCGAAACCGAACTCGCGTAACAGATGCAATACCCCTGGGAGGGTTAACTTGCTTGCTCTGGTCCTCGAACATAAGCCGAAAGACTTTGGCAATGCTGGATCCTGCTACTTAACCTAATGCAGCTCGAATGGTGCATCTTGTCGGGTCAAGTTGTCTGGTCTGGTCAGGTCACATGTGTGCACGACACTGGTACTGTTCAGTTGATATTCGACCAGATGTCTTTGAGTTGAGAAGGTCCCATGATGGTAAGAGCTAGCATTGGAGATCAGGAGAGTGAATGTTACAATATACTAATGACGTTGTACCTGGCCTTTGTCCCCAAGGTAGGAACAGTTCTTGTCTTCACTCTCGTCCGTTTGGAAGAATATGCTTGTCACTCCAAGTAACAAATTCCCAGCCTCGTCTCATTACGCCAGTACATGTCAGGAGAATCCCTCTTTGTCACTCGCTGCCACCTCTTGACTGATCTTTTTCAACCTCTGCATTCATCACGTTGTTATTTCCCACAAATATCTTCTCATCTCTACCGATCTTTATTGAACACGATATTGGATCTGTCTCCATCTTCACACTCACCATCGATCAATCTACTCGCAAACATGGTTGACTTATCACTTCCTGCAAAGCCTACAACGGCTCTACCTAGTCTGAAGGACGCAGTAGACGCCAACTATCGACGTGCAGTACCAATGATGCCTATCACCTTCGGTGCATTATATTCACAGTTTCATCCATCATCATCACCACCACCAACAAGCAAGAAGCGAAAGTTAGGAGACGAGAGCACGGCTGCAGACAATGAGCTAGCAGAAAAGCGCAGCAAACCCAGTCCAGTCGACGCTCCAAACAAAACATCTACATATCGTCCTCAAGCTCAGCCATCAAATGACAAAGGTTCAGCTTCTGCTGCTCAAGCTCCAAGATATCCTGAACACCCTACAAACTCAGGTCTCGGTTTGAACTACACAGACAATAGGAGGTTTGGACCTACTTCATGCAGCATTCGATATGACCCTGTCACTCGATCTTTCCATCCAACAAGACCACTAGCGTTTCAGTCTTTTCTTGCACCACCTACCTCTGTCGCAGCAAATGGAGGAAGTACTACTACTATGCAATCCACAATCAATACCCAAACCAACGGAACAAAGCACCACGAACCTGTCGAACACCGCTACAACCTACGCAAGCGCAAAGCACCAGCTGAAGACAAAGACCAAGACATCTCAGCTCCAGCACCAAAGCGTCTCAACCAGAAAGCGACATCGAACAACAGCAAAGAATGCGATAACCAGCAACAACAACAACCAATAGCCAAGCCTACCACTCCAGTCAAAAAGAAGTCCAAGCACCGCCCACACAGCCGAAAGAAGGCCAAATCACAAGCCGCAAGAGACCTACTCTACACAGACTTAATCCCACACTACCGTCCCACAACTATCACAGAGGCCGTCGCTGCCCCAGAACCAAAGAAACCAGTGCAATTCATGGACTTTCCAGCCGAACTCCGTCTCAAAATTTGGGCCAACCTCTTCGAAGATGAATCCTATGCATTCACGCTCAAGAAGCACTGCACCCGCGACTCATACACACATATGATCCCCACCCCGCCCCCATCCATCGGTGCCATGCTCATAAACAGAGTCTGCAATGCCGAAATTATGGACGTATTCTACAAATTAATCCGTCTAGAACTGAATTTCGGCCGCCTCCGCCCACCCGCAATGCGCGACTTCCTCCGCCGCCTGATCGCCCACCCCCTCGGTCTAAAGAGTGAACGAATCTTCTTCATCAAGAAATTCGGCCTGCAAAAGATCAACCTCGGCCTTTTCCCGTCCGTTAAGGAGATCGTAAGCACGCACTGGACCGTCGAAGGGGACGCGAAAATGGATGAGGAAGACTACAAGAACAACCGGATTGATCCGGCGTTCGTGCTGCGGGGGCCGGCGTCAAAGCCGAAACTCAAGGGTTTGACGCAGAGACGATACTGGGCTGATCAGCGAGCTGCGGCGGAACGGTTTGAAAGACATACTGCGAGTGTGCCATGGTGTCATCCGTTGAGTAAAGATCCGAAGGCTGCAGATTTTGAGGAGGGTGATAAGAAAGAGTGTCCGTTTCTGGGGCTGTGTGAGAATATGAAGGGGGTCAAGTTTTGTATGGTGGTTAAGTATAAGTTTGGATGTGTGCGGGGACGACATGCGAGACATAAGGAAGTTGTGAGTGGTTCTTTCTTTTGTTTGTTGTTATCCTTTTTTGAGAAGGGACTTTGACTAACGTGTGTTTGTGTGTGATATAGTGGTATGATTATTATCCTGCTCAAGGACCCGCGCACACGGATGATGTGCCGGGTGGACGACTCGTGCAGACCATTGCGCCGAAATCCAAGTTTCATAAGAAATGCAAGAGGAGAGATTGCAATGACGAGGAGAAGGAGCAGGAGGAGTAGAGACTGGTGGCTCTCCCTTCTCTGCTTGCATTTTCTTATGGGACTTGGATCTCGGTGGCTTTGGGTCTGGATTAGAGAGTGAAGGTTGAAGGTGGTGTGGTGTAGTTGGGGTGTGGTACGAGAAAGGGTTGTACTGCATATTTATGGCTCGTGGTGGAGCTTGCGTTGTGTTTTTGGTTTGTGCTTGTCGTTTTACATGGGCAGTGTGCGGCGTTTTTGTTTGAAGCTGATATGACTGATACCTGGTGTTTCAACGGGCTTGCTTGTTTCGGGTGCTTCGAGCCATTATGGTTTGAGGTGTTGGTTACGTGTGGCCCTGAGAACGTCACGGGTTGGTGCTGGAATGCTGGAATGTTGATGAGAAAAGCTGTTTCCAGCGTGGTTATTCTGCTTGTACGGCACGAAGTATTGAAGCTTGTCTAGATCTCGAATTGGGGTTTATTTGCTAGATATGTACTGTGAGCTGTTTTGAATTGTGCTATCATTGTTGGCGGTGCTCGAGTATCTCCTTCTTCCTTGGTGGTTGAGCATGATCTATTCGCTACAGAAAGAACTAATAATACTGTAGTATGCATCACATTTATAATCTATTACACACGTGTCTACATACACCAATAATATTCCTAAAAACCCTTACAACTTAGCTTTCTCGTCAATCAAACTATAACTCTTAACATAACTCTCCAACCTATCCCTCGTAAACTCACCCACATTCCTAAACCCCCCAACCGCCATCGAAATATCAAACTCGGCCAACAAACTCCTCATAACATGTCTCACACCCTCCTCACCCATAATACTCAATCCCCAGATCCACAATCGTCCAACCCAGAGAAACTTCGCACCCAAACAAAGCGCCTTGATAACATCCCCCGCACCACGAACACCAGAATCGAACGTCACGACCAGTTTCTCAC
>Ga0115842_100772_pt1 | contig 12830 bp, 13 predicted proteins | sample InSIn2SAF170_2_FD_83856 | JGI IMG/M metagenome (GOLD analysis project Ga0115842, IMG submission 83856)
TTTCATCAATAAAAGTAAGCAGTCTCTCAGCTCTCTTCTTATAACACAGCTAACCCAGTCCCTAACAGCATCAACCAATCCACTCCAACCAACCAACCAACCAACCAACCAACCAAACCAACGAAACCAACCACAAACATGTCTTTCCGCCTCGCAACCCGCGCCATCCCCCGCGCCACCGCACCTACATCCATCCGTACCTTCACCGCCATCACGCAGCGCATGGCCGCCGGCGACACGGGCGCCACGCGCTCCGGCGGCGCGGCTTCCAGCGACGCCTTCAACAAGAAGGAGGCGGCCGAGGAGGGCCTGTACGTCAAGAAGCAGGAGGCCGAGAAGCTGGCAGCTCTGCGGAAGAAGATCTCCGACAACGAGGCCCAGCTCGCCAAGGACAAGGAGACTGCCGATGCCATGAACAAGAAGCAGGACTCGTAAGGGGAATCTGACTGACTGTCTGTGAGGGATCCCATATTGTTCCTGTCTTTTTTTGTACGACTTGTATGTATATGATATTTTGAAGCCGAGATTGGAATGACTCCTCTCTTCGAATACCTACCTGTGATGCAATGTGTCTGCTTTGTGATTTCTGATGTCATTGGAAGACTCAGTAAGTGAGCAATAGAGCTACCTAGGTAAGTTGCACTGTTGAACTTCGATGGTAGCCACGGGGAAAGTGTTCCTTACCAGACCCATTATCATCAACGTACCGAAGTGCCAGTGTTGTTTGACATGGGAATGATGAAGCGATCAAGGTTGAGCACGAATGAATCATGGCAATATCAGACAGGCACACGCACACGCCCATGTGGGTCGGCCAAAACATGGAAGAGATGTCACGCTCAGCACCATGAATATCAGAACACGTGCGAAATATACGTAAGTATATGTATCGTTCAAGCAAAGCAGATATTCTACATTGCAGCTCTATTCATACGACACATCTGATACTACATCGACGTGTCCTGCCTGGCCAGGAACTGGCATACAGGGTGGCGAGAATTGGGTAGGTACATTCAATAATCATGTGGTTTATGCATGTACCAATCATCAGGCGTCCATTGAGACGCCCTCCAACACTGAGCGTGGGAGGTTGACTCCAAAGACTCATTGAAAACGACAGAGTCAGCATGGAACCAAAATTAAGCCTGGACCGACTGAGACACGCAGTATGCCAAAGACGTTTGGGTGTCGTGTGGGTCATAAGCGCAGTCCGAACTGTTGGATCTTATAATCATTTTATAATCGAAGTGAATTGGATCGGACCCCGAGGTTGTTTTCTTTTCGTACGAGACGTCACATTTCATTTGGCCTCGGACTAAAAACACCTGCGGCGGCAGACGACGCACTACTCGGAAACGCCCAAAAGCAGACAGCCCCATTGGTCCCTTTTGTATGAAGCAACGCTGTGCATTCGCCTCAAGCACCCGCTGTCGTCCAGAAAGCGCTGCTGTTTTTCCTTGGCTGATGCATGAAAACACCTTCAACGTGATTGATGCCGATGATGATTTCGGAGAATCGGAAGCTTGATCTACTGGGTAGCCTCCTGCTGCTCCTCCTCGCCCTCGATGGCAGCACGCTTGTTCTGGACGCGCTCCTGTCTCCTCTCGCGGGCGGCCTTGGTCTTGGCACGCTTGGCGTCCATCTCCTCCTTGAGCTTGCTCTCGCGGGCGGCCTCGGCCTTGGCCTTGTGAATCTGTAGAGGTTGTTAGACTTTGCCTCTGGTTGGTGTGAAGTGGCAACGATCATGTCGTCACGTGGTGGGGGGACTTACGTGCTCAACGAGGGCACGCTTGTGCTTGAAGGTGTTACCCTTGCTCAGGTGGTAGAGCTCGTGGTAAAGGTGCTTGTCGATCTTGCCGGCGGCGCGGTACTTGACCAACAGACGACGGAGGACACGGAGACGGCGCATCCACATAACCTGGCTGTAATGGATTGTCAGTCGCAATCCCATTCCGACCCATCTTCAGACTTCCATAATTCCATGCGTTCCCCAGCTTCCGGCCTTGTTCCTCCTTGTCCTCCATTCCAGCGCTCCGGTGAAGGTGGTAGAACTCACCTAGGCATGCGGGCGTCGGCGGTACCCTTTCTCTTACCGGTGCCACGGTGTCTGCCGATGCGGCGAGCGGCGGTCAACTCACGCGCGCGGGAGCGCGAGTGCATGGTGACCGGCTTGCGGATGATGAGGCCATCGGAGATGAGCTTGCGAACAGTGGCGCGGCTGTTGGCGTTGGAGATCTCGTTGACCTCGTTGGGGTCGAGCCAGATCTTGCGCTTGCCGCAGCCTGCGACGGCACTCGCCAGGCGCTTCTGGGTGCGGAGGTTGACCCTGCAGAGAGAGCATATTAGTACGGTGCGTCCTTGGGAGGTGCCATTGTGCGTGCGGCGGGCGATTGGATGTGGATGTGGATGTTGGCGGAGGATTGAGATTCGAGGTGCGTGTGCGGCGGATGGATATGCTGATTCTCGTGCGGTGTGCGGTGCATTCGGCGGGCAGAGTATCTGGACGGGACTCACATCTTGGCTGTTGGTTAGCTGTTGAGATGGTTATCGATGGTCGTCTGCGGCAAGGCAAGGCGTTGTTCTCGAAAGTTGAATTTGGAGACCACACACGCTCTTCCCGTGGGCGCCAAGCGTCGCGGCTGCTTCCGTCGACCCCCGCCTTTCCAGATTGTTTCTTTGCAACATCAAGGGGATTGATGAAGTGTATCTCTGCTATCAATTGATGTGTGTCTATAATAATTTTACGATGATGGTCGGATTGGAGTGGAACCACGGAGCAATGTGAAACTCAATCTTCCAATAACGCAAAAGACGGGTTCAGTCAGTGCAATCTGGACACGATCGTGCACGTCGGGATGGTGATGGACACCCTCCTGAGGAAAAGAAAAAGTGAGACAGCGCTTTACGGTGTTCCCTAGAGGTATATCGAACGATCTCGAGGATACTATACCGCCGAGATGTAGTGTTGTTGGTTGAAGATTCTCTCTTTTTTGATCTCTATTCTGGATCACGACTCATGAGACGACTTCAATAGTTCTAGTCTATTATACCGCAGAGAAAGGCGTTTTTGCAAGCTCTGTGACGCTTGTTGCATGGCACATCTGCTTCATCATTCATTCACTACTGGCTGTACAAACTACTCGCCTGCCTATTGACTCTCTCTCGATCCATGCTGTGGGGCGCATAATTAAGCAAGACCTCTACCCACGCATCTTCATCTCCAAACACCGCCATCGAGTGCTTGTGTGTGCTCCGAAGCATGCGCACCCGCACATCGGGATTGACAGTTCGCTCGGGTAGCAACGTGATCGTCCGATGCGGCAGTTGTATATTGCCCAAGCACATTTCTTCTAGCACACTCCACACAATCGGCTGACGGTTTCCAATCAATTCGGGCTCCAGATCGAGCGTGATGGGACTTGGTCCATCATCGTCCATCCATACGAAGCGGAGACATTTGAGAGTGGCGGCAAAGCTGCGCAGGTAATCGTATAAGATTTTCTTACACATTGCTTGCTGGCTCCGACTCAGCTCGTGCCTTTTCAAGAAAGGATTGCGTAGTTGTATGTTCAGGGTGTGCAAGTTCTGCCAGAGTTTGTACGTAGGTACGGACTCGAGGTCAGTGCCGATAGCCCCTAGACCCGACCAGCGTACATGCATGATTCCCATGGCGTGTATTGGTGTGAATTGAATAGATCGTACGTGGGACAGCTGAGAAGTCTCGAGTGCTGCGCGAACCATCACCAGTGCATCCTCAACACCAGTCCGTCCAGGCCATCCTGGATCACCCATAATGTTGATGGTGACGCCTCGCAGCTGCTGACATCTTGAGAAAATGCTCTTCCATAAGAGCTGTGCCGACTTTTGGGAGGTCCGATCAGGCGCTGGTGGAATTGAAGAGTTTGTAGATCGTGTCACCGCCGAAAACTGGTCGCTGGACACCGGCATGCTCGATGAAGACACAGAACTGGAGATTGATGAGGACAGTGCCTGTCGTATGTTACGCCAAAGATAACGAGCAGAGGTGCCGCGCACAGCGATAACACGTGGGCTCCCATTCGACGGCCTGTTCTCGTGTGGTTCGGGTGCTCTTCGCTCTGTGCGGCGTTGTTCATTGCAGCCAACCTTCACCGTGATATTATGGCAGAACGGGGCAACTGCTTTGAGAGACTCAGCATCGCGACGGTCAGACCAAGGAGCGAAGACTAGGAGCTGGCTGAACATCCTATCCGGGTGATGATCGACCATATCATGTAAGACCCTCGAGGTAAGGCGTAATGTGCGCAACGCTTGACCATCCAAGAGCTCTAGTAGGTAGGCTCGGAGTCGAGGCGCGCCGTCGGTGTAGCGCAAGACCATATCTTCCAGCATCGAAACCATTTGCTTTCGTAGCCGTTGCTGTCGATTGTATAGCCAATCTGCAAATCCACCACGAGTCGATGTAGTGCCCAATGCATAGCAAACGCCGACTCATAGCATACGACCACAGTCATGGGAGCCAGCATCGCCTCACTACAGCAGCGGCTCGTGACGCTTCAAATATTCATGTGTGCACGCAAATCACGCCCGCTCGTAAGCAGAATCGCTCGTGTAGTCTTTCTCAGGACCCTTGACCTTGTATCTTAAGCCCCAGAGATTCATGCCTGGCTCGTCGTCCTCAGCTTCAGCATCCGTGGACTCCTCAGTCACCTTTGGCATTCTGAACTCGTAGTATGCCCAGTACATGTCCATGCTGCACAAGTGTTCTCCACGGCCAGCTATGGCAGACTTCTCGTCCGTCATCTCGATATCATGAAACAAGTAGTCCACCTCTTCCTTACCACGGACATCCTTGGTGTCCTCTTTCACAAACCAAGCACTCATCTTGTCTTCGTCCTGACTGTATCTGTAGATGTACTTCCGGTTGGCCTTGAGGGTAAAGCCATTGTCGGTCTTCAGCTCGCCCTCTTCATGGTATAGCAGTTCGGCGGCGACAGAGTGTGCGGTTGGCTTGCGAGGGACGAAGGTTGCCGTGCCTTCGAAGGTTCCTGAAGGAAATCCAGGTAGAGAGCTGTTCAATGTCCTTCGTAGCTTCCAAGTTCCCATAAGGTTGCGAAAAATGTTGCCCACGTTTGTCAACTCCGGCATGATTGCAATTTGGTGTTGATGTCTTTCACTTTTTCTCACGTGTAGCTGCTACGTGTAAGTACCTTGCGCGCCCACCGGAAGATTTGACGATCTCCGCCGGGATGCTCCAAGGCCTCTGACCGATTCCATGCCACCCCGGCTCACCCCACCGGCCTTCGACTGGATTATTAGCGCCTATAAGAGAGGCAGCCAACTGTCCAATGATCGGCCTTCGGACTCTAGACACCACGTCCGAAACGCGAGATGTAACTCACACCGAATCACCGTGCTATTTACGCTGCATTGCCCGATAAGTAACTCAGCGGCTTGCGTAGGTCTTTCTGATATCTGGTCTCACACTCTCCAATCTCCTGTATTCCTGCACTGCCTGCCATCCCGTCTACCGAGCGATTCTACATACTGTACTAAACACATATCATTCATCATGGCCGCTCCCAACGGAGACTTCTTCATCCAAGAGAAGCTCGGCACTACAGCACCGCATCACGAGAGTTTTCAGCAGCTATGGGAGACAAAGTGGAAACCGCTGGTTCGTACACATGTCTTGTGAACAGCAGTTGTAATGTCGAGGCGTAACTCTGACCTAGCGTGCAGTGCACCATGGGTGTTTATCCTTTCATGTTCGGCTCCCTGAAGGATTTTGAACCGGTGGTCGAGCGACTGATCCAGGTGAGATCAGAATGCATGCAAACAGCAGCTCGTGCCACAAGATCTGACACGCCACACAACAGGAAGGACAAAAGCCACCCTACAACTGGGACAATTACGCGCAGGCCTTTTCCCCTAAAGCGGAAGAATTAGTCGCAGAAGCTGAAAAGGCCGAAAAGGAAGGCAACAAGGAGAAGGCCTCGGAGCTCTACCTGTATTTGATTTGACCCAACGAACACAGGACATGAAGCCTGACTAACCTAAATCAGGCGGGCCTCCTCCCTCTACACCATCTCAAGATTCCCCGCGCCTCGCTCAGAAAAGCAGCGACATGCCTGGGAAGAGGGTAAAAAAGCATCGCGGAAGGGCCTGGGTTTGCGTGAGCGCCCAACTCAGCAAGTCACCATCCCGCACAAACACGGCCTGCCAAGCGAAGGCAAGGAAATTCCTTTCTACTACCATCTGCCGCCCGGCACAACCAAAGATAAACCCGTTCCGGTGGTGATCATTTTCACGGGACTCGACGGCTACCGCACCGAGCTCGCAGTTTGGATCGAGGGCTGGTCGCAGAAGGGGGTCGGAGTTGTCATTCTGGAGATTCCTGGAACCGGTGACTCCCCGGCTGATGCCACAGACCCAACATCTCCTGACCGTGAGTGGTCCAGTCTACTCGACTGGCTCGACGAGCAGCAGGAAATTGACCACAATAAGGTTGCAGTCTGGGCTTTCAGCACAGGCGGCTACTACGCCATCCGTCTTGCTCACACGCACCCGAAGAGGGTCGCGGGTGTTGTCGCACTTGGTGGCGGCTGCCATTACATGTTCGACGAAAGATGGCTCAGCAGCGTCAACACTCTCGAGTACCCGTTCGATCTAGCGAACACGCTAGCCTACAAATGGGGATACGGAAACGACCTGGAGAAGTTCAAGAAGGAGGCGTCGAAGTTCTCTCTCTTGAACGACGGCACGCTTGACAAGCCGGAGTGCGCGAGGCTTCTGCTTGTCAACGGCGTAAACGATGAGATCTTCCCGATCGATGACTATGAGCTCTGCCTGCGCCATGGTGCGCCGAAGGAAGCGAGGTTCATCGAAGACAGGAAGCACATGGGCGAGCCGGAGAGCTTCTTCGTGATCATTCAGTGGATCTATAATCTTTTCGGTCTTGATGGTCACCCGGGAGAGCAGATGAAGACGATCCCCTCGAGGCCCAAGTATTAGCTACGGGATATTACTAGATGAGATGCATGATATGATGAGACTGAACATTACTTGCCCGATACAATCCAACATTGACAGCGACAAGTAGGAAGACAAAGGCAGACGCATTAACTGACAGTAGAATGGTACTTTCTCGCACTCATGTATCAGGTTTTTATTAACGCTCACTATATGCTCAAACAGTAAACTTAGTCTTATTCTCAGGCCCAGCCTCCTTCGCCGCCGCCTTGACCTTCTCCTCGCCCGCTTCCTCGAAAATATCCGAACCCCATCGAGCCGGGAAATTGAAGCGCTTATGCCTCTCCAAGTCATTAAGTCTCTTCAGCTGGTCAGCAGGCAACTCCTTGACCCTCAAATTCGACGCGATCCTCGACGGCGTCACACTCTTGGGCAGAACCACAGTACCGCGCTGCACGCCCCAGCTACCGAGCACAACACCAGGATCCATGTCTAGATCTTTTGCGACCTCGTGCACGACCGCGTCGTCGACCGTGCGGGGCTCGCCGGTCTGGTTGTTCCCTAACGGCGAGTAGGCTTCGACGATGATGTTCTTGTCCTGGCAGAAGCGGAGGAGATCGGGTTGTTGCAGGTACGGGTGGGCTTCGATCTGGTTGGCCGCGGGCACCACGCTGGTTTTGGAGAGTAGGTCTTCTAGTTTGCGGATGTTGAAGTTGGATACTCCGATTGCTTTTGCTTTCCCGGTCGATAGCAGCTTCTCCATCGCTTTGTAGGTGACGGCGGGGTCGATGCCTTCTAGGCGGAAGACGCCTTCGTTGTCAAGAGGGAAGAATTTGTCGCCTGCTGCGAATGCTCTGCGTGGGTGTTAGGTTTGGTGGACGGTCGATTGCACGAGCGGCTTCACTTACACCGGCCAATGCATCAGGTAGAGATCAACATAATCGGTCCCAAGATCCGCGAGAGTCTTGTCAAGGGCAGCTTCGACATCTTCGGGGGCGTGCTTGGTGTTCCATAGCTTTCCGGTGATGAAGATGTCTTCCCGCTTGACGCCGGATTTCTTGATGCCGGCGCCTACTTCGGTCTCGTTGCGGTAGATGGCGGCGCAGTCGATGTGGCGGTAGCCTTGCTTCAGTGCTTCGGCGACTGCGTTCTCGACTTCTTTTGGTGCGGCTTGCCAGGTGCCGAAGCCCACGGCTGGGATCTTGGCTCCGGTATTGAGGGTGAAGTGTGAGGGGAGCATGATGATGGTAGATGTGGTGTTGTGAGGATGTTAGGGCGTGAAGCAGTACTGTATTTTGACAAGAGTAGACTATATAAGAATGCGTGCTTTCCGATCAGACCCACCTCCACTGGTCACATTGTGCTCATCCATCGAGGTGGATGTCGGCAAGTGCCCGGGGTCAAGTTCATCCGAGCGTGGAAACATGTTACATGTCGATTTCCGGACAGGAAAAACACACGGAAAAGGTGGGAAGTCGGCAACAGCCAGCCGTTCGGTCTATGAGGGTAGCCGATTCTCCACCCGACATCTCCGCAAGGCCAATGGCGGGGAATGTTAGTTTGGCCGCAGGCAAGTTGTTACACACTAGTTATGTAACCTGCCTACCTTGACTTCCATGTCCATAGTCTTACTGATCATTCTGCACTTGAGACGCATTATTTGTGCTCTTAAACCCTCCCTGGTCTGGGCTGCAGGGCGCAAGTGGTGATCAGAAGGTAGCCTACAATCTCGAAACTAAAGTATTCCTCACATAAATTGGCAAGGAAAGACGTGCTAAAAATAATGACAGGCGAATGCTCAGCGAATGCAGCATGTGCCTTCGCACCTATGCTATTCCACACACGAGCTTTGCGCCATGCCTGTGATACAAGACCCCGAGTCTCCTTTCTCTCAGCACCTGACGTTACAATTACGCCCCATACGATCTCTTCCGTCTAGACTCCACATCATCAACTGATCTTGCCAGAATAAGTTCGGGCGTCTGGAGCATAAATCCTCAAACAATAGAGGCGCCTGTCGTGTCTAACATTCTGGACACATGGCGCTGCAGTCGGATAATATTTGCCTGGATCTAGTCCTTTAAGTCAGCGTGGAAGCTATACAAGGCAAAAGAGGCTTTTCTGGCCTGATCAAATATGGCGTGACACTCCCCTGAGCTTTACCCTGTGATCTCAATTCGGAGTATACAGACGAGGATCATCAGCCGCAGAGCTGAGCTGAGAGGTCTAGGTCGGACTGCAGTACATTGGAGGCGCATGTTGTGTACTTGAGGTCGAATACCGGCTACCAGGGAAACTCACTCAACATAAAGTACTTGAAGACGACCTGTTTCCGTGATACAACATTCCCATCTCTTCCCATCAATCACTCACAACACATAACCAACTCCAAAACCAATCACTCAACCAACATGAAGTTCATCCTCTTCGCTTCCATCTTCTCTTTCGCGGTCGCCGCTGCCGTCGCTCCTCCAGAATACGGCAACAGCAACCCAACTCCGTATCAAGGGACTCTGCCCCAAAAGCAAGCCGAAGACATCGTCAACGGCTTCATATCAGTCCTCAGGAACCAGCCCTATAAAGGCCAGCCTCCCAGCCAAACCTACAAGAAATACCTATCACCGGGCTTCACCGAACGCTCTGGCTCCATCAACTCTCTGATCTCTCCGCAAAACAATGCAAGTCCAACCGAAACCCTCCTTCCATCTCTCATGAAATATTAATAACCTCCACCCCCTCAGGTCGAAGCCCCCGTCCTCACCGATCGCGAGACTTGGTACAACGGCGTGATGAAGAACCCGACCAAAAGCATCAGCCGCAGCAACATCTACGTCACGGACAAGAACAAGATCCTGTGGCAATGGACCTTCGACAAGATTGGCAGCAGCAAATACCCTGTCACTGGGTTCAACCTGTTCTACATCTCGAACAAGAAGGAGATTTTTGCGGTCGACATCGAGTTTAACAGTATTGCTTGGGGGGTCGATACTACTCAGATTGGACAATATTGTTCGAAGTGAGGAGATTTTGTGATATGTTATCGAATGGGTTTAGTCGGGTGTGAGTTTTCTGGGGGCTGCGAGTTAGTGGGTGATTTTGGGTTCTTTCACGGATGGGGAGTGATCATGTTGCATGACTCGAATGATGAAACTGTCCTTACTGATGAGAGAAATGGTTTTGAGCTTCGTTTGACAAATTCAATCGTTAAACCATGGATGATAGGCATGAATCCCCAAAAGACGATAATCGTTCACAAGCAGCTTTGCTACCACAGGACATATCAAAGGACACCGTACTGTCCAAGTTCAACTTAGGCTTGGAATCGATAGTGGTCCTCAAAAGCATATTACGAGACATGCATTGACACTGCTATCTCAGTCGTTGCAGACATATAAAGACCAACCCAATTACATGTACCACCCGTGTGCCCCTCCTACAACCCTGACTCTAGCCATGCCATCTTAAAGCTTATACCTAAAGAACGGACTCTTATCACCCATCCTCGCAAGTTGCTCCTCGGTATACTTCGCCCTAACCTCATCCTCGTCCATCGCCTCCCTCTGCTTGTTAATCCTAGAGTAAGACCACTCGAGCACAACAGTGCTAATGAGAGTAATAGCAGCGAAAACAAGCCCAATGCTGAACCCAGTCGGGTATCCCTTCTCCTTCTCCGAGTCAAGGAACATGTACGATCCCAAGATGCCTCCACTGTTACCGAGACAGATGTTCAGAGCGATTCCCATCGCCCGCTTCGAGTCTCCCGCCAGGTTACTGGAAATCCACGCGGACCCGGCGGGGTTCGTCGGGTACTGTCCGATGCAGATGAGCATTACGCCGATGTAGCAGGCTGCCACGCGGTTCTCGATGTTGCTTGCTAGGGGCAGCAGGATGCAGAAGCCGGTGAGGACGGCGGCCATGGGGCCGAGGATGAAGGGCATGCGCCAGTTGAAGCGGTCGGCGAGCTTGGAGAGGGTGATTGCCGAGATGGCGCCGGCGACGTAGGGTGGGATGGTTAGCAGTTGGGCTTGGGCTGAGGTGTAGCCCATTGACTTTGTGATCGAGGGCATTGTGAATTTGAGGCCTGCGAGATGTGAGTATTGCAATTTACGTGCGAGGTGCTGGGAGACCTACCATATGCGCAGACCGAAGCCGTGAACAGGATCCAAGCTTGCAAGTACACCTTGTAGTCGGTGACAAGGTCGATCAGGTACGACCACTTGAACTTGTCGGCTTTCTCGGATGTCGCTCTGCCGCCGTCTTTGATCATGTTCTGGATGGCGAAGTAGTGCATTTCCTCGGCCGTGAGCCATCTTCCGGAGAGAGCAGGTGTGTCTGGCATTACGAAGAAACATGCGGCACCAATGATCACGGTGACGATGCCCTCGAGCAAGAAGATACATGCCCAGCCCGGTCGGCCGCCGATTCCGTCCATCTTGGCGATAGCGAATGCAAGGAGACCCGAGAAGGCTCCTGAGAGGGCGGATGCACAGTAGAACAGAGCGAGACGAGTTTGGACTTGGCGTTGTCCGTACCATCTGGAATGTGGATATTAGTAAGGGTCCCTCATTGTTGAGATGTAACTTAGACTCACCTAGTGATCAGATACACAGCGCTACACAGATGAGGGTCAGCAAGACGATCACTTTTAGAAGAAGTAGGGAGCAGGTAAGGTTAGGGAAAGCCAGATTCGGTAGGGTACATGTTTGAGAAGGGAGAGCATACTGCAAGGATGATTAGTGCGCTTCTTCCAACGATGTAAGACTTCAGATAACCATACCCCAGGGAAGAATCCAGCCTCGGCGATCTACCCCGACTTCTACTCCACATGGGGGTGTAGGAGAGTCCGGGGGTGGCCGTTGAGCTTCAGGTCGCTACCTTATATCTGGCCGGAGTGCCATGGTGCCATGCCTTCCAATCTGCACAATTGTCTTGTCGACAACGCTTCGACTCCATAAGAGTATCTTACCTTCACTTCCGCCAAGAAGATCTACTGTCATCGCCATGGCTCAACCTTCGAACGACCGAGCGTCGACTCATTCGGTCGAGAAAGACCTTGAGAAAGTCGACCACATCGAAGTCAACAACAACAAGTATGCCAACATTGGTCTTACTGCCGAAGAGACGGAATTTTACGAGAACTTTCCTGAGGACAAGAAGAAGAAGATGGTTCGCAAGATTGACTTCCGACTTGTACCTGTTCTAGCTCTTTTGTACCTCATGGCACATATCGATAGAGCAAACATTGGTAACGCAAAGATCGAGGGCATGATCGAAGATTGTACGATGGCACGGTCCTTTCAATCTTTGTACCACCGCTGACAAGAGATGAAAAGTAAACATGACTGGCATTCAGTATAATATTGCACTTTCGCTCTTCTTTGGTCAGTCTGAACCATGATACCTTACCTTGTGACATAGATTGCTAACGATATCGCAGTATGTTTTGTCCTCATCTTCCTTCCTCTTCAGCCGGCGCATCTTGCATTTGTGTCCTTTGGCAGCACACAGTATGACTGACCTACATTGAAGATTCCATACATCCTCCTTGAAGGTACTTTCTCACCAAACACCTCGCTTGGCCCTGAGCAGACAGCTAACTCGTTTCGATCTGGCAGTTCCCTGCAACATCTTGCTCAAGAAGTTCAAGAGACCATCAACCTATATCGGCATCCTTGTCGTCTCTTGGGGCATCGTGATGACTTTCACCGGCGTGGTAAAAGACTTCGCCGGGTTGGTCACCTGCCGCATCTTCCTTGGTATCGCCGAGGCTGGATTCTTCCCTGGGGTATGGTTATCTGAAGTCTTACATCGTTGGAAGAAGCGCACTAATCATCCTTGCAGTATGCTCTCCCTTCTCAAACATGTACCCTACCGAATCT
>Ga0115842_100773_pt1 | contig 12774 bp, 8 predicted proteins | sample InSIn2SAF170_2_FD_83856 | JGI IMG/M metagenome (GOLD analysis project Ga0115842, IMG submission 83856)
AGACAATCCTAATAATCCTGATAACCCTAACAACCCGGACAATCCAAATAACCCTGACCAACCTAACAACCCAAATAACCCGGACAATGGCGATAACAATAATTCAGACAACCCTGACGCAACAGAATTGTTAACTTCTGAGATGAAGATTTTACCGCACTATCAAAAAAGTATAGATGCATCGGCATTAAGACACATTTTAAATAAGAAAAAAGGTTTAATTATTGTAGGAGATATGCAGCATCAAGAAGTTGATCAAATACTGACGTATTCAACGATATATGATTTGCCTATTTTAGCTGATCCTTTAAGTCATTTAAGAAAATTTGATCATCCGAATGTTATCTGTACATATGATTTGCTGTTTAGAAGCGGCTTAGACTTAAAAGTGGATTTCGTAATTCGTGTTGGGAAACCAGTGATTTCTAAAAAATTGAATCAATGGTTAAAGAAAACTGATGCATTTCAAATATTAGTGCAAAACAATGATAAGATTGATGTCTTTCCAATAGCACCAGATATTTCATATGAGATTTCTGCGAATGATTTCTTTAGGTCATTAATGGAAGACACGACAGTTAATCGAGTAAGTTGGTTAGAAAAATGGCAACGCATAGAGAAAAAAGGGCGTAAAGAAATTAAATGTTATTTGGAACAAGCTACAGATGAGAGTGCATTCGTTGGTGAATTGATTAAGAAAACATCTGAAAAAGATGCATTATTTATTAGTAATAGTATGCCAATCAGAGATGTAGATAACTTGTTATTGAATAAAAATATAGATGTCTATGCGAATCGTGGTGCAAATGGTATTGATGGTATCGTATCAACTGCACTTGGTATGGCTGTCCATAAACGAGTTACATTATTGATAGGTGATTTGTCATTTTATCATGATATGAATGGACTATTAATGTCAAAATTAAATAATATTCAGATGAATATTGTATTATTGAACAACGATGGTGGCGGTATTTTTTCATATTTACCACAAAAAGAAAGTGCAACCGACTATTTTGAACGGTTGTTTGGCACACCGACGGGATTGGATTTCGAGTATACAGCTAAGTTATATCAATTCGATTTTAAACGTTTTAACAATGTTTCAGAATTTAAAAATGCCACATTGTTATCTGAAACTTCGACGATTTATGAATTGATAACGAATCGCGAAGATAACTTTAAACAGCATCAAATTTTATATCAGAAATTGAGTGAAATGATTCATGACACATTATAATTACTATGAAGCAAACGTTGAGACCAATCAAGTTTTAGTATTTCTGCATGGATTTCTTAGCGACAGTCGTACTTATCATAATCACATCGATAAATTTACTGATAACTATCATGTCATCACTATAGACTTACCAGGACATGGCGAAGATCAGTCTTCAATGGATGAAACGTGGAATTTTGATTATATTACGACGTTGTTAGACCGAATTTTAGATAAATATAAAGATAAATCAATAACATTGTTTGGATATTCAATGGGTGGGCGTGTTGCATTATATTATACAATTAATGGTCATATCCCTATATCTAATTTGATATTAGAAAGTACGTCACCAGGTATTAAAGAAGAAGCAAATCAATTGGAACGTTGCCTTGTTGATGAAGCGCGTGCTAAAGTATTAGACATAGCAGGTATTGAATTATTTGTTAATGATTGGGAAAAGTTGCCATTATTTCAATCGCAACTAGAATTACCAGTTGAAATACAACATCAAATAAGACAACAACGATTGTCTCAATCGCCACAGAAAATGGCCAAAGCATTAAGAGATTATGGTACAGGTCAAATGCCAAACTTATGGCCGCGCCTGATAGAAATTAAAGTACCAACATTAATATTAGCTGGAGAATATGATGAAAAATTTGTACAGATTGCGAAAAAAATGGCAAATTTAATTCCTAATAGTAAATGTAAATTAATTTCTGCTACAGGTCATACAATTCATGTGGAAGATAGTGATGAATTTGATACAATGATATTAGGATTTTTAAAGGAGGAGCAAAATGACTAACAGACAATGGGAAACACTTAGAGAATATGATGAAATCAAATATGAATTTTACGAAGGGATTGCTAAGGTAACAATAAATCGCCCTGAAGTACGCAATGCGTTTACACCTAAAACAGTTGCTGAAATGATTGACGCATTTTCACGTGCACGTGATGATCAAAACGTTTCAGTTATCGTATTAACTGGGGAAGGTGATTTAGCATTCTGTTCTGGTGGTGACCAGAAGAAACGTGGACATGGTGGTTATGTAGGTGAAGACCAAATCCCTCGCTTAAATGTATTAGATTTACAGCGTTTAATTCGTATTATTCCAAAACCAGTTATCGCGATGGTAAAAGGTTATGCTGTAGGTGGCGGTAATGTACTAAATGTTGTTTGTGACTTAACGATTGCTGCTGATAATGCTATTTTTGGACAAACTGGTCCTAAAGTAGGTTCATTTGATGCGGGTTATGGTTCAGGATATTTAGCACGTATCGTTGGACATAAGAAAGCACGTGAAATCTGGTACTTATGTCGTCAATACAATGCACAAGAAGCTTTAGATATGGGCCTAGTAAATACAGTGGTACCTTTGGAAAAAGTTGAAGATGAAACTGTGCAATGGTGTAAAGAGATTATGAAACACTCACCAACTGCTTTACGATTCCTTAAAGCAGCTATGAATGCTGACACAGATGGTTTAGCTGGTTTACAACAAATGGCTGGGGATGCAACATTGCTTTATTACACAACAGATGAAGCGAAAGAAGGCCGTGATGCGTTTAAAGAAAAACGTGATCCTGACTTCGATCAATTCCCTAAATTCCCATAAGTTATTTTGAATATGATATTAAGTCACTTGCGTCGTTTATTAGCGACGATGGGTGGCTTTTTTATTTTATAAGTATTTAAAAGGGCATTTTTATTAATTATCATAAAGATAAGTTAGTTTGAGAAAAATTAATAGAGAAAGAATAAATGTTAAAGATTATTACAATGAAAAAACGAGCTGGTGAGAAATTGAATTCTCGCCAACCCGCTTTATGAAGTGAAATCATTTAAATTAGTTATACTAAGCGCTCATAAACAATTGGTCGCGAAGTGCCAATACCTTGTTTGGATGACGTTTGCATGAGGATATGCTGTGTATCATCATAATCAAGAATATAAATGATTTCTTCATTATCAAAAGATGAAAATTTAATGCGTTGATGTGCCGTATCTATAAAAAGAATATGATATTGATTGTGACTTGTATCATCGCCATGACGTATACAAATTGATTTTTGTAATTGATGATTACTCCAATTACCAATGAATAAATTGATATTGGTTTGTTCTAGATGTGTGAGTTTGGTTGTGTCGTAAACTAAATTTATAAATTGTAGTTGATACATAGTTTTACCTGCCTTTAATCAATATCTATATTACTTTTTAGTAACCTATCATTGAACCATACCAGTTATAATCACGATTGAATGATAAATGTAATAGGCTTGAATCTGCATCTTGGATTGATAATTCTGTATCCCAAGGATTCCAGTAAATAAGTTTTTCTTGGTCATTAATTTTAGCATTAGCAACAACTGCTAGGGCATGTCCTAAATGTGGGTCATTAGGATTTTGAGATACACTTTGTGCAAGAATCATAATACCCACATTATCTTTTGTAAGTTGATCAACTTGATTATATGATGGTACGCCTTCTTGATAATGAATATCTCTACCTTGTGATTTACCGTATTCAATCATTTGATTAGGGAATGTTGCACAATTAGGAAGGTCTTGCTCACTTACTTCAGGGTATAATGTACGCATAATATCATGTGCATTATAAGTGTCTGTATTTTTAGTTGCATTTAATAACGCTGCCATACTGAATCCTGCACACCATGAGTTATCGAATTGTTGTTCTCTAATTTTGAAGTTTTTTAGTGTGTTTTCATATTGAACTTGATCTTCTTGTATCGCTTCGTTTTCTTCAACTTTTGTAGGTGTTACTGTAGTTTTTAGCTCTTGCTTTAATTGTGGTGAAACTGTTTTAGCACTTTCTTTTTCTTTGATGTTATTAGCTAGTGGCGTAGCTTTTACTAATCTAACTTTGCCATCTTCTTCAAAATAAAATCCTTTTTCATCAGTAAGAACAGTGATATTTGAATTTTTATCTTTAATTTGGTCTAAATCTTTAGCGATGAAGTTTGAAATTTTAACACTGTAATTCATGTCTTCTTTTGATTTGTTTAAATCATCTTTATTTTTAGGGCTAAGTGTTAAAGTATAAACAATTTTACCGTCTTTTATAACTGGATAATAGTAACTATTATCTTCTTCGCCATTAAATTTATAAATTTTAAATGCTTCACCAAGTTCGTATTTACCAGTTTTTGCATTACTTTGTTTATCTAATGCTTTAGCATAACCAGCAAATTGTTGTTGTGCTAGATCTTTTACTTTTTGAGGTACTTTGTCACTCTTAACATTAATTTCTAGCTGTTTAGAGTGTGAATCGGCTTTGGCTTTATTGTTATTAGCAAATGCGCCTAGTGATAAAATAAGCATTGAAACCATTATGATGCTTATAATATTGAATACTCTAGTTTTACATGAACTATTCATATAATACCCTCCATTTAAGTCAAAATATTTTGCGTTGTTAAGTTTTTGCTTCTATATACTAAATCCAAATTAAGATGAAGTTTATGCAGCGTCAGGGTTGTCTGAATTATTGTTATCGCCATTGTCCGGGTTATTTGGGTTGTTAGGTTGGTCAGGGTTATTTGGATTGTCCGGGTTGTTAGGGTTATCAGGATTATTAGGATTGTCTGGATTATCAGGGTTGTTAGGGTGGTCATCATTTGCGAAATTGATATCTTCAATATTTTGTTTTAAGAAGTTGCGTACATTTTCATTAATAAATACTGCACCGTTAAATTGATTTGGAACGCCACCCCAATGAATGCCAATGACTTCATTTTTTTCATTAAATACAGGTGAACCTGAGTTACCACCAGTTGTACTTAAATCATATTGCATTGATTCACCTTTTAAGTACGTTATTTTTCCTTTACTTTCCCACATTGTTGCGACAGGTTTATCACCAGGATATCCTGTTACAGTAATATTTTGGTTAACTTGTGTTTCAGCATTATTACTCATTGTTGCTGGTTTAACTACTTCGCCAATATGTTTGTTTTGCTCATTAGGGGAGAATTTAACGATTGCTAAATCACCTTCGCCTGAATATTTAGTGATTTGTTCAGCAGTGAAACCACCATTAGGATAATTGTCTTGGTTAATTGCAGAAGGGAATGCTTTTAAAGCATGAGGATCACCGTGCGTAGCATCTACGACGTGTTTATTTGTTAAAAGTGTATCTTTACCTACAACTACACCAGAAGCAATAAATGTACCAGTAGGTGCTTCAACTTGAATATAAGTAACAGGTGCATAATGACCATTCGTTGTATCTGTGATTTGGTGACGATCGTTATTTGGTAATATAACATTAGCGCGTTCACGTTGTTCTAATGGTTTAAGGTTACCGCCTTTTTGAATCTTAGGTGTTTGCTGTTTGTCTGTCTGCGTTTGTTGTGGATGATTGTCCATAGCTTTTGAAGATAACGCATTTGCTGCTGGAGAACTCACAAGTGTCGCTGTTGTCAAAGTTGCAACGAATAAAGAACTAACTTTTAAAAATTTACCTTTCATCTAAAAACCTCCAAAAAATTTATTTACAAGTTAAATATAACACTAAAAATTTTTAAGTCAATAAGAATATATAAATAAATTAAAAAGTTTCTGTAAAGATTAGAGTTTACAAAAACATTAAGAGAATTAAAATTGAATTGTATTATACTTTATTCGATTGTATTAAATTGGTAAGGTCGTCAATTGTTTGCATTTATCTAAAAGAATAAATAAGAAAGGAATTGAGAGCGAAGAGAAAGTATTTGTTTATAATAATAAATAGTAACGTTTGAATAATAATTGTTTGGTCAAAGGTAGATTAATATGAATGCTGATATATTATTTGAGTGCTTAAGTTTCGAAGAACAATTATCAGTTAGCATATTAAAAGCTTTTGATAGAATCATTTTGAGTGAGGTGTTTAAAGGAGAGGAATATAACTCGGTAGTATTTACAGTCTCTTTAGAGTATTATTTAAAACATATAGAATATAAAAAACTGAACGTACTATGAATTTCGTTCACGACGTCCAGTTCAACATATCATTTTTATTTAGTATTTAAATATTTAGCAAGTCTCTTCATACCTTCTTTTAAAACATCCATTTCATAAGCATAGGAAATCCTCACAAATCCTTTACCGAATTCTGTAAAGGATGAGCCTGGAACGATTGCTAAATGTGTTGATTCAAGTAAATCGACACAAAATTCGAAATCGTCATCGGTGATATGCTTAATATTTGGGAAAATATAAAACGCGCCTTCAGGTTGAGCGGTAATCTCAAAACCTAATTTAGTTAATTCAGATACTAAATAATTTCTTCGTTCTACATAAGCTTCATTCATATATTTAGGAGCTTCTAATCCTTCGTTAAGTGCTGTTATACATGCTATTTGAGCTGGAACATTGGCACAAATACAATTATAGGCGTGCATAAATGTTAATTTATCAATCAAATATTGAGGTCCTAATAGAAAACCAATTCTTATTCCTGTTGCTGAGTGTGATTTACTTAAACCACCAATTAATATTAATTGATCACGAATGTCTTCAAATTCAGCGAAGGATACATGTTTACCACTAAATGTATTTTCAGCATAAATCTCATCGCTAATAATAAATATCGGATATTTTTTTAATACATTTACGATATTTAAAACTTCATTTCTTTTTAAAACTACGCCAGTTGGATTAGTCGGATAATTTAACAAGACAGCTTTTGTCTTTGGAGAAATATGACTTTCTAACGCATCAGGTGTAATTTTGAATTGTGTTGCTGTTGTATCAATATAAATTGGTTTACCACCTAGTACTTCGATGAGTGGTATGTAGCCTGCATAAATTGGTCCCGGTATTATAATTTCATCTCCAGGCTCTATGATAGAACGTAACGTTGTGTCTATTGCTTCACTTGCTCCATTTGTCACAATAATTTCTTCAGGATCATAGGAAAAATGATAACGATTTTTGAAGTATTGACTAATAGCTTCGCGAGTTTCTAATAAGCCTTTATTGTGAGAGTAAGATGTCTTGTCATTGTTAATAGCATCTATATATGCCTTTTTCACAACATCAGGCATAGGGAAGTCTGGTTGGCCAATAGTTAAATTAACACAATCATCCAAATTATTCATACGATTTGAAAATTGGCGAATACTTGGTGCTCTTAAAAATTTAGAATTAGAGTTTAAAGAAAGTTTCATCGTGACACCTCAAATATAAATCAAATATTGTCTAAAAATTTAGAAATTAATAATATCATAACATACTTTTAAAGCAAAAAAGGGTAAATTACTTAAGCTTTATTTGAAAAATGAAAAATGTCTAAATACACTGTAGTAACTACTTTTCAAAATGAATGAAGTGGTTACAGTTAATGTACTTAGACATTATATAATTATGAGTCTTTAAACTGTGATGGTCTTTGTAAATTAATTATTGGATTTGTCCATTTACAAACAAAGTTTGTAGATAATACATATACGATGATTACAGATATACTTATTAAATAAAGATACGTCATTAATGATATAGGATTATCGAATGGGTACCATTCAAATCCTCTAACAATGCCAATAATTAAACCATGTAATAAATATACGTATAGCGTACGACTGCCAATATAAGTATATAATTTTTTCTTTGTTGACATTAAATTTAGAAATGCAGTCATTGCGATTAATATAATTCCATATAATATAAGTCGTTTAAAAGGACTGAATACACTCTGTCCTTCATTTTCAAGTGAAGTATATGGTGAACTTCCTAATAACCAATCTGCATTGATAGGATGAATCACGTAAATGATAAAAAATAAAATAAACGTAATGATAGATACTGGTATTAGTTTTTTATTTTTAAAAATAGCCGTATGTTTTTTGGTGAAAATGTAGCCTAGGTAAAATATTGGGAAAAATACGATTGTCCTTGAAATGCTTAAGTAGCTATCGATGTTATCTGAAAAACCTGCTCCAATAGATATAATAATTGAAACTGATAGCACTTTATATGGATTAAATCTTCTAACTATTACTAAAATGACATGAAAGAAAAATAGCGTGATCAAAAACCATAACGCAAATACTGGGTTAAAAGGATCAAGTTGTAATTCGTCACTTTTACCTGTTAAGAAATAATATATTGAAAAGAATGCAAAAAATATCATATAAGGTACTATCAAGCGTTTTGAAATTTTTTCTAAATAGTATGGTTTATCAATATTTTTCGCGAAATAACCAGATATAAACAAAAATGTTGGCATATGGAAACTATAAATAACTAGGTATAATGCTGATAAATATTTATCGCCACTAGTGTAGGGTTGTAACATATGTCCAAATACGACTAATAATATTAAAATTGCTCTTGCGTTGTCAAAAAAATAATCTCTCTCTTTTAATGAAGTCATATTTTATCTCCTTTATGTCCATAAGACTCTTACTAATTTATTATATTTTGTATTAGTTATGCAACAAATTTGTCTATTGTGTCGAATAGTATTGTAAAAATTATAAAAAAAGCATATAATATTATAAATAATATGTAGTGGAGTAGAACAACATGTATAAACAACTTGAAAAACTTATTACACTGACTAACAATGACTTAAACTTAGTGAATAGAAGATTTGGACAACGCACGGATATCACATCTGAACAGCTAGAACTTCTCCGTATTTTATTTAATTACGATCGCTTATCACAGTATGATTTGACGATGAAGATTAGTAGGGAACAATCTATAGTTTCAAGGTGGATTAAGAAATTAGTTTTGAAAGGGTACATCACAAGTCAACAATCTAGCGAAGATTTAAGATGTAAAGAATTAATTTTGACTGATCAAGCACGTACATTAATTTCACAAATAAATAATGCACGTTGCGAATTGATTGAAGCAAGATGTCAATGTTTATCGGAAGTCGAATTAGACAATTTAAATCAATTACTTGATAAGTTAAATCAACGACGCATATCGTTGTAACACGGCAATAGCAAACACATAATTTAGTGTCATTGTGCACACAACAAAAATTGAATCATGAATTACAAGCAAAAGTAGCGGTGATTGTTAAAATTGATGGTAAACAATCACCGCTATTTTTGCTTGTGTATGTATAAAAAAGGGATCAAAGGTCATCCCCCATGATTGATAGTGGGGGGATGACTTTTGATCCTATGTTCATGTTGCTTATTTATATTGTGGGATGTCGAAGTATTTGCCGACTTCGCCAATTTTATCATAGTAGCCTTTGATGATTTTAGCATTGATGTTAGCCCAATCTACATCTGTAGCATATTGGTGTGTTCCTGGATGTGCAGGATTCCATCTCATTTTGTAAAGCGTATTTTGACCAGCTTTAACATATGAGTTGCCGATGAATTTAGCACCACCAACGATTGCTTTTGATACTGTGTCCCAACCAGCTTGTTTAGCATATTTAATACCTTCACGTAAAGGATCGTTATCATATGCAGCAATACCAAATACGTTATGGTATTTCGTGTTAGAGTTAGTTACAACTTTGTTGTTCACTACATCTGCACCTTTTGCTAATTGAGAAGTACCGTTACCTGTTTCTAATAGGGCATGTGAGATAAGATAAACTTCATTAATGCCATACATTTGAGCAGCTTTGTTAAATGCAGCACCTTGGTTTTCTAATACACCTTTACCTTTTAAGAATTGATTAATTTTATCAATAGAAATATTTTGTGGTTGGTCTAAGCGTAAGAATTGATATTTTAATGCTGGATCTTGAGCTAAACGCTTCGTATCCATTGCATGCTTAACATCATTAAAGTTAGCATCTGTCCACTTACCTGGTACACGTTGTACTTGTGGTTTATATTGTAAACCAGCTTGTATTTGAGCAACTTGGTTTAATGTCATACCTATTTGATTATACTTAATTAATTCTTTAGCTAAATCAGTTGATTTAATCCATGCTAATTTACCGTTAGATAATTTACCATAGTACCAAGTTTGTCCATTAATGACTTGTTCTTTAACAACTGCGAATGGTTGTTCATTAAATGCTTTTAATGAGTATTTAGCTGTATCAGAATTTGGTGTTACATAGTAATAACCATTACCATTTTTAATTACATAAGTGTAGTTATAATCTTTGGCAGCTGATGTAGTTGGTTTAACAGCAGTTGGTGCAGTTAAATCTTTTGAATTTACCCAACCAGTGCGGTTATTAATAGTACCGTATAAATAAACATCTTTGCCTACAGATACTTGTTTCGTTGCATTAAATGTACCTTGAGCAATGTTATTGCCTGTTAAAATGACTTGGTTTTTAGTACCCCAAGGAACCATTGATAAGCCGTTATTTGATCTGTTAACAGTATATTTTTGAGTCGTTTTAACTTCTTTGCCTAAGTTTTGAACATTTAAGTCTTTTACATTGAACCAACCTAATGGAATATTATGACTTGTATTATTTAATAATACGTATGTTTCATTACCATGTGCACGTTCTTTTGTTACATAGAATGTACGATCCGCATATTTTGCACCGTTTTTCGCTGTTTTTTCATAAACAGAAGCACGAATACCAGTGTTGTTTGGTTTAACTTGAGCAATTTTGCTAACTGTTTGAGTCGTTTGAGGTTTAGTAACAGCATAAGCTTTTACAGCAGTTTTTGGTTGTGCTACAGCTTTTTTAGGTGCAGCAGGTACAGCTAAATATGCTTTACTTATCCAACCAGATTTACCATTTACAGTTCCATATAAATAGATAGATTTATCAATTTGTTGTTGCTTAGTCGCTTTAAAAGTTTGGTTACCTGTACCAGATACCGCACCAGCTTCTTGTTTATAAGTACCCCAAGGTACTGAATATAATTTAGTGCCTGGTTTTACTGTATAAGTTTGCATTACATTTACAGGTGATTTTGCATTGTTATAAATAACGTCACCTTGTTTAACCCAACCAATTAAAGTTGGACTATTGTAATCTTTAACTAAGTAGAATTTGTTTCCACCTAGACTTGCTTCTTTTGTTACAGCAAATGTTTTTTGAACTTCTTTCGTTGGCTTACCAGTTTTGTCATAAACTGTAGTGAATAAGCCATTGTTTTTAGCATTAATTTGAGCAACACCGTTTAATGATGAAACTGTTAATTTATTATTTGTTGTAGGTGTTGATGGCTTAGGTGTTGGTGTAGGCGTAGGTTTAGCAGTATCAACTAAATATGCTTTACTTACCCAACCAGATTTACCATTCACAGAGCCATATAAATAAATTGATTTATCAATTTGTTGTTGCTTTGAAGCCTTAAATGTTTGGTTTCCAGAACCAGACACGCTACCAGCAACTTGTTTAGATGTACCCCAAGGTACTGTATAAAGTTTCGTACCAGGTTTGATTGAATATGATTGATTTACATTTACAGGTGATTTAGCTGTGTTGTAAACCACATCGCCTTCTTTAACCCAACCAAATTTATTACCAGAATTGTAATCTTGAACAAGATAGAATTTTTGATTACCTAATGTAGCTGTTTTAGATACAGCAAATGTTTTTTGAACTTCATTAGTTGCTTTACCAGTTTTGTCGTAAACAGTAGTATATAAACCACTATTTGTAGGTTTGATTTGTGCGACACCATTATTAGCAGCAACTGTTAATTTACCAGTTGATGGTGTTGATGGTTTCGACGGTGTTGATGGTTTTGATGGTGTAGTAGGGGTAGTTGTAGATTGCGTACCCCATGGCGCCACTTTACCCATTTTTATTAAATATTTTTCATTAATTAAGTCATATAGTTGATCATAACTATAATTATGACTTCTTAAATATCCATGTGGATCGGCATGGTCCGTACCACCTAAATATTTACTTACAGCGTAGTGAGTCCATACTGTACCTTTTCCATCATATTCAGCACTATCAGGTTTTAAACCATAATATTGCAATTGTGTAGCTGCATAGTCAGCATAGTTATTCATTGAACGTGCAAATGAAGCATAATCGTGTGTGTGCACGATTTCAACATTGATGAATCTAGGGTTACCGACTGCACCGACACCCCAAGATAAGTAATCCGTTGGTGCTGTTTCGATTATACGATCCCCATCAACAAATGCATGTACGAATGCGTTTTGATAGTTGTTTTTCATATAACTAATTTCACCATTTATCGTCGAACGATCATTAGCTGTATCATGAACTACGATACCTTCAGGACGCCCAACACCGTTACGGTATGCGTATTTAGGGAAGTAAGATGTATAATCTTCTTCAATCTTAGGTGCTTTTAAATTATTTTTACGAATGTAATCGTTAATTGAAGAGTTTACTTGTGGTTTATATTTTGGCAAACTCGTTTTTGGTGCTGCAGCGGCTGATCTTGGTTGTGCTGAAGCACTAAAAGTAGTTACTTTTGGTGTAGCTTCAGTTTTAGCTTTAGGTGCAACAGGTGTTGCTTTTGGTGCTGCGGCTTTATATTGCGTTTCAAGAGCAGCAGGTTTAGCAGCTGATTTAATTAATTCTGGATTAATTTGATTTTCTGAATTATCATCTTCATCATCAACTAAACTATATCCAGCACTTGTAACATTATTGTTC
>Ga0115842_100774_pt1 | contig 12772 bp, 12 predicted proteins | sample InSIn2SAF170_2_FD_83856 | JGI IMG/M metagenome (GOLD analysis project Ga0115842, IMG submission 83856)
AACGACAAACGTGTTGATGACTTAGCTGTTGACATCTTAGACCGCTTTATTACAAAATTGAAAAAACACGACACTTACCGTGCTCAAGAAACAACAACTTCTATCTTGACAATTACATCAAATGTAGTGTATGGTAAGAAGACAGGAAACACTCCAGATGGGCGTCGTGCGGGTGAACCATTCGCACCAGGAGCTAACCCATTACACGGACGTGACTGTCAAGGAGCATTAGCAAGTCTAAACTCTGTTGCAAAATTACCGTACAAAAACGGAAAAGATGGTATTTCTAACACCTTCTCAATCGTACCAGGTGCACTTGGAAAAGACATCGATACACAAAAACAGAACTTAAGCTTAATGTTAGACGGATACGCTAAAAAAGGTGGACACCACTTAAACGTTAACGTCTTAAATAAAGAGACTTTACTTGACGCAATGGAAAACCCAAGTGAATACCCACAACTAACAATTCGTGTATCAGGCTATGCAGTTAACTTCATTAAATTAACTCGTGAACAACAAATGGATGTTATTAGCCGTACATTCCACGAATCAATGTAAGGTAGATTAAATAACAATATAAAACTAAGTAGACACAGAAGGAGTCAGTATTATGGCAGAGCAACCAATCGGATACGTACATTCAACAGAAAGTTTTGGAACAGTCGATGGACCAGGTATTCGTTTCGTCGTCTTCATGCAAGGGTGTCGTATGCGTTGCGAGTTCTGTCATAACCCTGACACATGGAATATGGGCGGTGGCACTCCCTATACACCAGAAGAATTATTAGAGAAATCCTTGGATTACCGTGATTACTGGGGTGAAAATGGTGGAATTACCGTTAGTGGTGGGGAGCCGCTCATTCATATTGACTTTTTAATTGAATTCTTCCGCTTAGCAAAAGCAAAAGGTATTCATATGTCGCTAGATACATGCGGTCAACCATTTACCAAAGATGAACCATTCTATAGTCGTTTTGATGAGTTAATGAAATATACTGATTTAGTGCTGATGGATATTAAGCATATTAACAGTGATTTCCACCGTAAATATACAGGTCATCCGAACGAAAGCATCTTAAATATGGCACGTGATTTATCTGAGCGTGGCATACCGATGTGGGTCCGCCATGTCCTAGTACCTGAGCGTTCTGATTTTGATGAGGATTTAAAAAAATTAAGTGCCTTTATTGATAGTTTGGACTCAGTGGCTAAGGTTGAAGTCTTACCCTACCATAAACTTGGTGTCTATAAATATGAACAACTGGGCATTCCTTATCGACTAGAAGGTATCGAGTCACCGTCAAAAGAGCGTGTCGAAAATGCCAATAAGATTCTTAAAACAGATCAATATAAATAAATAGTCCAAGAAATCAGTTAACACTAAAAGTTAGCTGATTTTTTGGTGTTTGAATTGCAAAAAATGTTCATTTATCGTATTCTGAATAGTAGAGAAAAAGTTTTGATAGGAGAGATATTATGAGTAATATTTTAGTTTTTGGGCATAAAAGTCCTGACACGGATGCTGTAACATCCGCTATTAGTTTTGCTTATCTACAGAATCAATTAGGTAAGGATGTTGAGCCGGTTGCGTTAGGAGAAATTTCAGAAGAGACACAATATGCACTAGATTTCTTTAATACAGAAGCACCGCGAATTGTAACTGAAGCCGATAGTAATGTAGAAGCTGTTATGCTTGTTGATCATAACGAACCGCAACAGAGTTTAGATAACATCGATGAATTCGAGATTTTATCGGTAGTCGATCACCACCGTATCGCTAATTTTGAAACAGCTGGTCCACTCTATTATCGCGCGGAACCAGTTGGCTGTACGAATACTATTATCTTCAAGATATATAAAGAACATGGTATCGATGTGCCAAAGGATATTGCAGGCTTAATGCTGTCCGCTATTATTTCTGATACATTGCTATTTAAATCACCGACCTGTACGGCAGAAGATGAACGTGCTGCACAAGAATTGGCTGAAATTGCTGAGGTTGATTTACACGCATATGGTATGAAGATGCTAAAAGCCGGAACAAATGTAAATAGTAAATCAGACCAAGATATCTTAAATGGTGATGCAAAAAGCTTTGAAATGGGAGACAAAACAGTTCGTATCGGACAAGTTAATGTCGTTGATGTTCAGGAATTACTTCAACGTAAAGATGAGCTCATTGAGTTAGCTGAGAAAAACAATGCTGCAGAAGGATATGACCTAACATTGCTTCTTATCACTAATATTCTAGAGAGTGATACGGTTGGGCTAGTTGTCGGTTCAGGAATTGAGACAGTCGAAGCTGCCTTCAATGAAACAGTCAACGACCATCAAATTAAATTACCAGGTGTCGTCTCACGTAAAAAGCAAGTTGTCCCTCCATTAACAGATGCCTTTGAAGGATAAAAATTTTCAAGCTCTCGCTTAGCGGGGGCTTTTTCTAATGCAACTTACTTATGGTATAATAAAGGTAAGGATGGTAGCGCTTATTAGATGATGATTGGAGAGCTTTTATGAAACGACGGGGAAAGAACTTGAAAATATTTCTGATGGATGGAACAGCATCCGGACGATGGATGTGCGAACTGTCGAATTGGACAGGAAAAGCTTATCGGATACCGCGGACAAGTTACAAAGAAACGATGCATCGAGATGAGTTAAGAAAACCATCTATTTATTTTTTGTTTGGAATTGATGATGAAACAGACGAACGAATGATTTATATTGGTGAAACAGAGGATGCTATCCAACGATTGGGACAGCATATTCGGGATGACAATAAAAATTATTGGATTGAAGCAATTGTTTTTATCAGCAAAGATGACCACCTGAATAAAGCCCACATTAAATATCTCGAACGACGGTTATATGATATTGCCTTAGAGGTGGGACGTTATGAGGTGAAGAATAATAGTTCTCCCACACAATCTGTTATCTCTGAAGCTGAAGAAAGTGAAATGGAAGAATTTATTGATAATGTACGATTAGTAGTCTCTGCAATGAGCCATAAAGTGTTTGAGCCGCTTGTTCCTGTTGTAGAACAAGCGATTGTAACCGATACGGATGCAATAAGCGATACAGTTTATTTACACACAAGAGGCAGAACTATAGCATCAGGATTAATGGTACCTGATGGATTTATTGTTCAAAAAGGATCTACTTTGAATGATCGTAAATTATCAACTCACTTCCCAAAAAGTTTGTTCAAGATGCGCAAACAGTACCAGAACGATGGAACACTACAGAATAGTACATTAATGCAAGATATTTTATTCTCTAGTCCCAGCGCTGCGGCAACTTTTATGTTAGGGTATCCAGCAAGTGGACCTCAACTTTGGAAGACAGAAGAGGGTGTCATGTTGCGAATGTTAGAAGAATGAGAAGGAGTGATTTAGATGAAGAAATTATTAGTAAGTTTGCTTGCTTCAACGGTTGTGTTGGTGGCTTGTGGGCAAAAGACTCAGACAGAAGCTGAAGAACAAGAGAAACAAGAACAGGTGGCGGATGCCCAACAAACTGATAACGTAGCGATTGAGTCGGTAAATGATCAATCTTCACAAGAAAATAAAGCTACGGATAAATCAGCTGAGGATACGACCGAAAGTTCAGCTGAAGATTTGAATGATAAATCAGAAGCAGTCAATGAATTAGAACAGTGGTTGCCGAAAACACCAAATGTAGAGCGCATTTATGCTGGCGAGGGTAATGAATATGCGGAGTTTAGCACTTACCCGCAGTTTATTACTGAAGATTCTATTCAGTTTAAGAATCAGAATCCAGGAATTATTTCGTATCATATTTATGAATATCGCGAAGACCGTATTGTTGAAATATTTACTCATCATGGTGGCTTAATGCGCGATGATTTTGCTAATACAGCCAAAACAAGTGACTCTGAAGGCGAAGAAATTATTCTGAAGACACCGATTGAAGTGGGCACGCAATGGGAGGATAGAGACGGTCAGAGTGTTGAGATAACGGCTACTGACCTGGAACTAGCAGCGCCAAATGGGACAGTTCCCGGTATTGAAGTGACAACAACAACTATAGATCAAGATGGCCATGAAGGGAAGATCTACCGCTATTATGGCAAAGATATTGGCTTAGTAAAAGAAGTGAACGAACTTAGCTCAGATGCTGAAATGACCGTTACCTCAACCTTAACTGAGTATAAACCAGATACAGTTGAAAAAATTCCATTCACACTGTATGCACTCGATTATGAAACATTAGATCAAGCCATTGAGATTGAAATGGAATTTGAACTGAAGACAAACGATCCGATACGTCTAGCGTTGACCGACAAATTAAAAGAAGAACTAGATAACGAAACAACTAACTTATTGCCTGATAAAGCAATGATTAATTACATGTATTTAGATGATGATCGAATTGTTCACGTTGATTTTTCTAAAGAGCTAGCTACTGAAATGCAGGCTGGAGCCAGTGGAGAGCTGGAGATCTTGTACCGAATTGTTGATACGATTGCTAATTTATACCAGGCCGAAGCAGTGAATTTAACCTTGGACGGTGATGCGTATAATAAGGGTGGTCATGTGCATATCGATAAAGATCAACTGCTTTATCCAACACATGGACCAATGGCACAATAAATGCATCCGACCAATTCTTATAAATTGATTTTATAAGTTAGTTAAGTTAAACTGTTAATAAGTGAAACAACTAACTAACGAAAAGGATGATAGAATGTTTAATAAAAAGAAATTAGATCATATCTGGTATCCTATCTTGATTGTAGTAGCAGCTATTGCACTTACATTTGTTGGCTATCATGCGGGTGGGGCTGGTATACAAGAAGACGAATCTGCAAAAAATGTTGTAGAAACAACTGAAGAAAATACTGCGATTGATCACGTAGAATCTGGTACGTATGAAGTGACTGGAAAAGGATATAATGGAGATATTGTTCTTTCTGTCACATTTTGAAACAATTAGAATAATTAAAGAAATAAAAGATAAACCTAAATGGATAATTTGGGAAAATGTAAAGGGAGTCCTTGATAGAAATATGAGGGACTCCTTTTTTATTTATCTAAAGGAGCTAGAAGACCTTGGATATGAAAGCAAATATGAAATCTTAAATGCAATGGACTTTGGCATACCTCAAAAAAAGAGAGGATATTTGTTGTATCACATTTTGGAGAAAATAACTTTTCTTTTAATAAATTGGAGAGAACAGAAACTAGACCACTAAGTGAATTTTTAGAAAAGGATGTAAGTGAACTTTATACAATGACCCAACCTTATATGCTGAAATTTTTAAATAAAGGTATAGATAACAGTTTTAGAGGGCGGCTCAAAGTGATTAAAGATTTTTCGTATACTATTTCTACAAAACAAATGAGAGTACCTAATTCTGGAATAATAGATATTGGAAATGGTCAGTATAGGTATTTAACAGAAAGAGAATGTTTAAGACTCATGGGTTTTGATGATAGTAATATAGATAAACTAGAGGGAGTATATCCAAGAAGAAAGAATTGTAATTCAAGTAAGCTGTATAAGCAGGCCGGCAATTCTATTGTGGTTAATATTTTAATGGCGATTATTAAAGTGTTAATGTAGATTAGTGTAAATAATATTCTAAAGATGATATAATGACTACAAGCAGATTTTTTAAATACTAGTAGAATCTGTATGCTATTTTAAAGTAGGGGAATAAAATATTTTTTATAATCTTTTCAATTGTTATTATTTTAGTAGTTTTAGTTTTTATTCTTAGAATATATAATGACCATAAGTATAAAGATATCAATGCTTTGAAAATTCCTGAATATTATAAGGATGTTACTAATATAAGTTTATATCCTACAGATATTGATGGAGTTGATGTAACTTATGTAGATGAGGGTAGGATGCAAGGGTTTAGAGTTGTGCCTAAGGAAAAATCACATAAGGGTCTTGTAATTTGTTTTGGAGGTTCTGAGGGAAGTCCAAATTTTGAGACTGCTAAAAGATTGGCTGAAGAGGGATATGAAACCTTTGCACTATTTATGTTTGGAATGAAAAACCAAGAACAAACTCTGAGAAAAATCCCTTTAGAACAATTTGAAGATGTCATCAATTATTTAAATAAAAATATAAAAGACAATAAGCCAATAAGTGTTTTGGGAGCGTCAAAAGGTGCAGAATATGCCCTTAATTTGGCTAGCAAATATCATGAAATAGATAATCTGATTTTAATGGCGCCTTCATCTTATAATTTTGCCGGTCTAGATTTTAAAGATTATGGTTCATCATGGACATATAAAGGCAAGGAACTTCCATATATAGATATAAAAAAATCATCATTTAACTCATTTTTTAAAAATATTATTGTTCCGAATATTATTAAAAGTCCTATTAGTTATAAAGAAACTTATAACAGTGCCATAAAAGAAGACTCAACAAGCCAAGAAAAACTAATACCAGTCAAAGATGTTAAGGCAAATATATTGATGATTGTAGGCGAGGATGATTTGATGTGGGATAGCCTTGCTATGGCAAATAAAATAAAAGAACAAAACCCTAAGTCAAAGATTTATTCATATAAAGGAGCAGGGCATATATTTGCTGGCAATGGTGTTTTAAATTTAGGAAAAATTAGAATTGCAACAGGTGGGACAGCTGAAAACAATGATAAAGCAGAAAGTGAATCAAGAAAAACTATTGATGCTTTCTTAAAAGAAAACCATAAATAAAAAAATACTTGGGTATTTAAGGACGGTAGAAATTTAAAATCTATTGTCTTTTTTTGCTCTAAAAAGGAGGTAGTAAATGATTTTAAGAATATACAAGAAGCAATAAAGTATGAAGTGTTACAAGACGAAAAAGAATATTTAAAACTCTTAAAAGTTATAGGTAATAATCAGAAATATGATTTTTATAGCCAATTAAGTATATACAACAAAGAACCTGAAGATAGAGATTATGCGACTTTTGATATGTGGAAAAAATATTTTGGCAGAGTTGTTATGAGAGGTCAAAAGAGTATTCCAATTTTAGTTGGAAGTGATATAAATCAAAGAGTTTCATATATTTTTGATATTAGTCAGACTACATCAATGGATAGGAATATTAATGAGGTTAGTTTATGGCAGTTTGACCACGAAAATCATAACGAGGATTTAAAAGAAATAATAAGAGATTCTTCATTTGAAGCTAGTGATTCACTCAATGAAAATATATTTTCTTTGAGCTGAATTTATGGAGATGAATATATTCACTTGGCTCTTGCTGATTTGAGAATAGATATAGAGGATAGACTGAGTTTTGAAAAGTTTATGAGAGACTCAATATCCTATGCGATAGTTAATAGGTTTAATACATCCTATCCTATGGATATGGAAAATTTAATAAATAATTTTTCTAGGATTAATACAATTTCTTTAGAACAGATAGGTCTTGTAATATCAAGGGTTAGTGAAGATATTATAGATAGAACAATAGAAAAATCTAAGGAAATGGATCGTGCTAGGATGCTGACAGAAAGGGCCGCTGCCGACTATAATAGAGATATAGAAAATATAAATGAAGATAGAGGAGGTCAAAATGATTTATATAGACGAGTTGATAGGTCAAGATGTAGAGATGAACGAGTTTTCACAGATGGAAGCGACCGAAGAAATAGCGATGAAGATCGAAGAGAAAACCTTGGATATGATGGAGAAGGATCTGGAATTTATGGAGAGATTTCTGAATCCGACTTACGCAGTTTTAAGACTGTCTTACCTGGTAGGGAGCGAGGACATGGAGAACTGGAAGAAACTTCAGGAAATGTACGAGGAGAAAACACTTTTGAACCATCTGAAGGAAATTCAAGATCAGGCAGTGGACTTTATTAAGAGAGAGAAAGTCAAGATGATGAAAGCCCAAGGATTGACAGAGAAGATGATGAAAGAGAATCTAGAGGAATACCAAGGACAGATGAACAACTTGATGACAACAGTGAAGAAAATGACAATCAAGGAATACGTGGAAGCTTAGAAAATGAAATAAGTCAAGAAAAGGAAGCTGATGAAGCTTCTTTTTTTGATGGCAAAAACATTGAAAATAGAAAAGATTACTGGATTGTAGAATTTAATGAAAACCACGAATTAGTTCCCGATTATAGTGGGCAGATAGTAACCAAAGAATTAATAAATGTCCTAAGACAAAAGGATATAGATGTTAAAGATCATAATCAAACTCATGGAGAAAATGAATTTGGAGAAATAACTGATGATTATATCGGATATTTCAAATTCTACTTTGATCACTATGTAGATGGTGAAGTTGTCGAGCATTATAGGATTGACCTTGGTGATGGTGAAGAAGTAAATGAGCGTGAATTTTCATATTTAGAAGAACAAGTTGCACTAAGTGAGGAAAGATCATTACAAGAAGAAGTTAAGGAAAAGATAGAGCCTAAGTTTAAGATAGGAGATCAGGTTAGATATAAAGATAAAGACTTTACTATTACTGATTTTGATGAATTAAGTGGAGGACTTAAAACTGTAACCATTAGAGATAATATGGAGTATATGGGAGGTATGATTAGGGGTTCGGAAGTAATTCCATATAGAAATGATTCATACCTTGAAGAAATCTTTGAAAATCTAAGTCAAACATCAGAAAAACTAGCAGTAAAAGTTGGTAAAGAATTTATTTTAGAAGACGAGAATACCTTTAATGGAGTTAACTTAATTGAAACAGGAACTAAAGTAGAAGTTGATGGAGAAGAATTTCCTTTATATTAGGGTGAAACATTTGAAGAAAGTAGAAAGATTGATGACCTTTTAGATAGTGGAAACTATGAGATCTACAAATTATCTGAGCATGAAAAACAAATTGAAAGACAAGTAGAGCAAGAAAGCTTTATTGATAACTACAATCCTGAAATTGACCAAATGATGGATAGGTACAATGTCCCAAGAGAAACAGCTGAAAACTTATTGAGGGGTAAAGAAGATTTAAAGAATTTAGGTTATGAACCTAGTAAGGAAAGGCTAAGTTTTGCTAGAAATTATGACTTGAGAAACCATATCTACTCAGAATACCTAACACCATCAGAAAGACTAGATAAAAATATAAAAGCTATTAAAATGCTAAAAAGACTTGAAAATGAAAATAGGAGTCCAAGAGAGTATGAACAAGCATATCTTGCTGACTATTTAGGTTGGGGAGGTCTTGCCGATGTCTTCGATGAAGAAAAGGGAGGACAGTGGCTCGAAGCAAGAAATATTTTAAAAGAAAATCTAACAAATGAAGAGTATTTGAATGCTAAAGAGTCTACCTTAACATCGTTTTATACACCTAGAGAAGTAATGGATGGAGTATATAAGACTCTAACAGATATGGGATTTAAGACTGGAAATATCCTTGAACCATCTGCAGGAGTTGGTAACTTCATTGGTAATATGCCAAGTGAAATAAGAAGCTCTAATGTCTATGGAGTCGAAAAAGATAGTCTAAGCGGAAGAATAGCAAGAGAGCTTTATCCTGAAGCTAATATTCAAATTAAAGGCTTTGAAGAAACAAACTTCTCAAATAACTTTTTCGATTTAGTTATAGGAAATGTTCCCTTTGGAGATTTTAAAGTTAACGATCGTGAATATAACAGAAACAACTTTCTGATTCACGATTATTTTTTCGCAAAGTCAATAGATAAGGTTAGGAATGGAGGAATTATTGCCTTCATAACCTCATCTGGAACTATGTATAAAAAAGATGAATCTGTTAGAAATTACATTAATGCTAGGTGTGAGTTTTTAGGAGCTATGAGGCTTCCTAATACAACATTTAAAGGACTTGCTGGTACAGAAGTTACTTCAGATATTATTTTCTTAAAAAAGAGAGATTCAGTTATAGAAAGAGATGATGATTGGATTCATCTAGCAACTGATAATAAAGGTTTGACCTACAATAAATACTTTGTAGATAATCCTCAAATGGTATTAGGGGATATGAAAGAAGTGTCTGGAAGATTTGGAAATACTATTACTTGTGATGAAAAAGGAGACGAAAATCTAAAAGATTTAATGGATCTTGCAAGTAAGGAAATTTCTTCAAATTCAAAATATGAAGAGGTCGAGCTATTGGAAGATGAAGAATTAAGTCTTCCAGCAACAGATGATGTTAAAAACTTTTCTTACACTATTATTGATGAGGAAGTCTACCTAAGAGAAAACTCAGTCTTAATCAAGCAGAATATATCAGATAAAAACAAAGAAGAGAACTTAAAGCAAGGAGATTTTGTTAAAATATTTGGACAAGTAAAAACAAGTATTGATAACAACGGAAAGGAGCATAAAAATGTTCGTATTTTGTCTTCTAAGTTCTTAAAAGCAAAAGAACAGGTAAAGAGTCAAGACAAGAGTAAAAAGTCCTTATTAGGGCAAATAAAAAGCTTTAAGACAGATGACAAAACTAAGTCAACTAAGAAAGACTATAGCAAAGGTACAGAGAGATAAATAAAGGCAGTCTTCGGACTGCCTTTATTTTTTGTGGTGCGCCCGGCATGGGCGACAACTTGGTGGTGAAAGTCCACTATGAGCCTTTACAGTAGGAATCATTAGCCAAAGGCAAGGGTGTCCATCGTGAGATGGAATCTGAAGGAAGCCAGAGGCAAACACCTGCACTGACGAACAGAAATCTCATAAAGAAGGCCGGATAGGTGTGGATAAGCTTGCCAAACAAAGTGAAGTCCAATACTGTACGAGCACCGTCAGGTAGATGAGGCAGTGATATGGGTGGAAGGTTGTCGTTCTTACCCGGGGAGGTCTGTCTAGCGGGGAACTGTAGCAATAGCGAATAGACAGAAGCCAGCCGACGTCATAGTAGTGCGCGATACGCATGAAGGACAGAACAATGTCAATACAAAGTAAAGATTGGAGGTTAGGAGTTGCGATTACAACAGAAAACAGCGAAAGCTGACAGCCCAGTGAGTTAAGTAGGTGGAACTGAAAACGACAAAAGATGGGTGTGTTGAGTAAACTCCTAGGAAGAAATGACAGAAATGTATCATAAGTCTCCATCGTTGATGGAACAAGTTGTAACAAAAGAAAATTTAATACTAGCAGCCGGAAAAGTTCGAAAGAATGATGGGGCTCCTGGTGTTGACGATATGACTGTTCAAGAAGTTGAACATCATATTGGAGAATATTATCCATATATCAGAGAAAAATTACTCGATGGAACGTATCAACCACAACCAGTGAGACGAGTAGAAATTCCCAAGGGTAATGGTAAAACACGGAAGCTGGGTATACCAGTAGCACGTGATAGAGTGATCCAAATGGCTATTAAGCAAGTAATTGAGCCTATCATAGATAAGCACTTTTCTGATAGTAGTCATGGATTCAGACCAGGCAAAGGGACTGAAACTGCTCGGAGACAATGTGTGGAATATTACGAATCTGGCTTGAAATACGTGGTAGACTGTGATTTGAAGCAATGCTTTGATACACTTAATCATGATAAGATGATGTATCACGTAGAACAATTTGTTCAAGATAAAGCCATTTTAAAATTCATACGTAAATCACTGAGATGTGGAACCATTGAATTATCTGGAGAATTGACGGATAGTGAAACGGGTGCGCCACAAGGTGGCGTGATATCACCATTATTGTGTAATATTTATCTGAATGAGTTAGATAAAGAGCTTGAACGACGTGGGCATAAGTTTGTACGATACGCTGATGACTTTGTAATCTTTAAATCATCAAAGCGAGCATGCGAACGAATCCTGAAGAGTATTACTCGATTTATCGAGAGAGACTTGAAACTTCAGGTTAATCAAGAAAAGAGTAAAACGGGAAGTCCAACATGTTTAAAGTTCTTGAGCTGTCTAATACACAACAACTTTGGCAACTGTCGATTCCGACCGACGGACGAAGCTAAAGCAAAATTTAAGAAGAAACTTAAGAGATTAACGAAACGCAATCGACCAGGAACATTTGCGGAGATTGTGAAAGAGATTAACCAAGTTACTCAAGGTTGGATTAATTATTTTGGGTTAGGTTTTGTTAAAGGTTTCGTGAGAAGGACGGAAGAGTGGTTGCGAAGACGGCTTAGACAGCTCATCTTGAAACGTTGGAAAAAATGTTCAACTAAGATTAAGATGCTTCAGAAATATGGATCAACAGAAGATGAGGCAAAACGAATTGCCTTCTCTCGGAAAGCCTATTGGCGTCTATCTCAAACATATGAAGTCAATAAGGCAATTACAACAGAAAGACTCCACAAATGGGGACTAAAATCATTAGCCGCCATAGCGGAGTCTGCTTATGCAAGATATTGAACCGCCGTATACGGAACCGTACGTACGGTGGTGTGAGAGGTCGACTAGTCAATTAATGGCTAGTCTCCTACTCGATCGCCCGGCATGGGCGACAACTTGGTGGTGAAAGTCCACTATGAGCCTTTACAGTAGGAATCATTAGCCAAAGCCAAGGGTGTCCATCGTGAGCCGGAACCTGAAGGAAGCCAGAGGCAAAAACCTGCACTGACGAACAGAAATCTCATAACGAAGGCCGGATAGGAGTGGGTAAACTTGCAAAACAAAGTAAAGCCCGATACTGTACGAGCTCCATCAGGTAAATGAGACAGTGACATGGGTGGAAAGTTGTCATCCTTACCCGGGGAGATCTGTCTAGCGGGCAACCGTAGCAACAGCGAATAGACAGAAGTCAGCCGACGTCATAGTAGTGCGCATTGCGCATGAAGGACAGAACAATATCAATACAAAGTAAAGATTGGAGGTTAGGAGTTGCGATAACAGCAGAAA
>Ga0115842_100463_pt1 | contig 12756 bp, 9 predicted proteins | sample InSIn2SAF170_2_FD_83856 | JGI IMG/M metagenome (GOLD analysis project Ga0115842, IMG submission 83856)
GAGCATGCACTTTGCCCATACAGGTTACGTTCAGGGCATGGCCACCCTTGCTGCTACCTTACTAGCTTACTACGACGAAGAGAAATCTTTCATTATGCTCGTTCGTCTCTGGGAACTTCGCTGGTCCACTGAACAGAAAGTCCACGAGAGTCGGTGTAAGCATCTAAGGTGACGTGTGGCGGGTGATGGTTGGAGTGATGAAGACTCAGGATGATCGTTTGCTTCCTTGCTAGATCTGGGATCTGGGATCAGGCATCACGTTACTGAGCTTATATTTCATCGATTGTGCTCAGTCTTGTGCTATTTTGACTTGACATAATAAAGGCTGAATGGAAAAGCTAGTGATATATGAGTTTATTGGGTCTTGGTCGCTTGTTGAACAGAGCTTGCGTTAAGCTATGGTAGATAGATACAGAAGCCCGCGTGGGACCTACAAGGCCATTTTCTCGTATGGTATAGGTTGTGATGGCAGGTGTTGAGTGTTGAAGATTGTAACGAATTCTTGATAGACAACAGAAAGCAGAATGACTCTGGTGGAGTTCAGTTCTCAACTAGTACCGACATCACGCTTTTGTTGGTGGGGGATTCAAGCTTGCCTTGGGTAGTCGGTGATATAATATTAAGGAGGTATGGAGATGAACAACAACAGAACAGACACATTTCAGCTCGGTCGACAACATCACTTTCGAGTTGCGATTGATGCGATAACATTGACAGTGAGAGCACCACGGAATCCTGATGGAATGATTTGAGAGGCGAGATTTCAGTCCATGCAGTGCATGTATCAGGTATAGATGATCTTCTCTACAAATATCATACATTACATTAGTGTGTATGTGTCATAACCACTTTACAGAGCTGGTGGCACTTACCGTCATCTCGTCTTCATCCTGGTCATGATCGGCTATCCATCTCCATCTCTATCCTGATCTCTGGTTCCTGACAGATGAAAAGGTGTCCTGCACATTCGACCTCCTCAAGGTATGGCACGACGTCGAGGACTTCGAGACCGTTCTTCTGTAGACTCTGCACTTTTTCTTACTCCCTCCCTCAAATCACACTATGATTTCTTCCTCCTTTGCTGATGCATCTTCCACTCGGTTCTCGCAACTCTCATGAACAGGTCCTCGTCACGTATGGGTATCCAGCTAGTAAGTACCTTCATTGCATTCTCAAAGTCGCCTTCTAGTAATATTTCTCTCATGCCATCGATCAAGGCCGCACTCGCAGCATGTAACACATCGAGTGTCGACCCGAAGTTCGCTTTCTCCTCCCCCTTCTCACCGTTGCTCTGGAGAGGCACAGAATCTTCTTTACCTGCATCATGATCATTTTCATCGTCTCCCAACAACATGAAAACATCCCAAACTCTCAATTGACTCGCAAAGGGGATACTGTAATTAAATAAGGTCAAATACCATCTCGTCCCATAGGCTGTCGGTCCAATCATTAAATCATCAAGCTTTTTCCTCAGCTCTCCTTGTCCTAGCCAGCCATCTTCAAAGTCTGTTAGTGCTTCCATTAATCCTCCAAACCCATTTTCATACAATTTCTCCAGACCGCGAAGTTCCCAGAGACGAACGAGCATAATGAAAGATTTCTCTTCGTCGTAGTAAGCTAGTAAGGTAGCAGCAAGGGTGGCCATGCCCTGAACGTAACCTGTATGGGCAAAGTGCATGCTCAGGGCATGTAAGACACGGAAGAGGAGTCGCTGACCACCGCGATACCGCCGACGAAACATGATATGGCTGGATATCGTTCTTGGGACGTCTATGTCAATCTGGACGTCATCAGGACAGTTACGATCTTGATAGGCGTGAAACATGACAGTCAGCTCTTCGTCTGATAAACAAGGTTTCCGAGGATGTCGTTTGTTGTGTTTTGCTGCTGATGTAGACAGGAAGCAGTGCCAGGCTGTGGCACGCCAGGTGTCGGGAATGCCTTTCCAGGTTCGTTCTACAAGTTTTGGGTTCTTAGTGTCGAATGTGAATGTCATGCCGCCTCCTATAGCGCCTGCTATGGTAGAGGTAGGAACCTTGGTGGCCATTTTTTGCCATTTGGCCTGCCGTTCAATCTCCTTTCGACGAGATGCTGGCGTTGAAGAAGGTACGTAGGTTCCTGTTGTTGTGCTAGTGCCTGTACCTTCGTCCGTTGAAGTCCTTGTAAACGAATTCATAGTGAAGGAGCGAGGCAGCGTAAGCATATCGCCTGCCTCATCTAGTACGCGACGATCTTTGTTGTGAGGGAAGCGATTTGCGAGAGCTCTTGATGCGGAATGATGACGGTTTAGGTTCGCACTCTTCGTCGAGCGTAAAGAGCCGATCGAAGGCACACGCTTGAGGTCACGGTCAGATTGGGTGCTCCGTGCATTGCTTGGAGTTCGTCGAATGGTGTGCTTCCTCCTCGGGGTATCAGCTGCTAGCTGTAGCGAGGTAGACACTCTTTGCAGAGGATGATCTGAGCTGGTGGGAGTCCTTTTGATGCTGCCATTTTGAACGTTGTGGACAGAGCGCGATGGTGATTTCGGAATTATAAAGCCATATCTATCGACGTCCGCGTTGTCTACGTCCTGCCAATCTTCTACACCGCCAGCCAGTTCCTGCTCTTCTCGCGGTATTGTTGGGCTGGAAGGCCATTTGGAGATATCTGTGGTTGATGTCGCCCTGGAAGTGCTGACCAGGCTATCCGGATTGTCTTGAACTGCATCCTGCCACCTCAAGTTCAACCTTTTCGCAGTAGCCAGCTGGGCATCCAGATCGGCGGTCGAGTCGGTGCCCAAGGAATAGAATGCTCTGACCTTCTCGGATAACTGCTCTTCATCCGCGGACATAAGTCTAGGCGGTGGTACTTCAGCAAGGGTGATGACTGCTCTCTCCCCGGCCGTTCCCGCCTCTTCCTCGGAGAGTGGCTCTTTGATCACTGGCATGGTCTGCGCAGATATGACTTGGTCTCCAGCGTTCATTTTCTTCCCGTCGACCAACATACTGCCGCGAGCAGAGAACTTGACATTGGTGGAACCTAACTCTTCACTCAGGCCTTTGGATGAAAGATCTAGCGACAGTGCTTGGAAGGGATCGAGGGCGCTCGCAGATGATGTCTCGGCTGAGTAAGAGATACTCGAGGTGGGCAAGCATCTCTTGGTTGTCTCTTCCGGCGTTGAACTTGCGGGTGAGGCTTTCTCCAGCTCGATCAGTGGGATGCTAGTCGTTTCTGCAGATGCTGGTGGTGTGGTGGCGCTGGTTCCATCGACCCCTGCTGTCCCATATGCTGTCCCTTCGTGCCTGCCAGAGCGCGCTCTTTCATCTTTGCTCAATATCGCAGGGTCCGGCCGGGGTGCCTGGTCATCTTGGATGTTTTTGACCACTTTATTCCAGGGCTCTGAGTAACCATACGGGGCCCATGCGGGGCCGTCTGATGGTAGGCCAACTGTGTCGGGATGGATGAGCTCAGAGATGGTCGCCATGCTGGAACGACGAGAGGATTCGGCATCGAGCTGAGGGAGGAGGTCGAGCTGCATCGTGAGGGTATTTGGGCGCGGGCAGGCGCAATAAGACATCCAGTTCGAGTCCGTCCCACATCGCTCTGTCCACTCTCCGAGGCGCGGCGAAGGAATTGATTGTCTGTGCGAACGGGTAGGAAGTCTGAGTACCCTCGTGACCTTGTATCCTGCTCCCGAGTTAGTCCCTCGACTATTAAATTGTTCTGGGGAAAAAGCAGTTCGTCCAACTCTCTACTGTGGAGAAGTCTAAGCTGTAATTTATGATGTTTCCACGCGACCGCGACCGTGCCCTGCATAAAGGGGCGGTAAAGCTCGTTTGGGGTTGGTGCCCGGCTCATTCGCACCACCAATGAATCCGCTTAAAGCTTCACTGATGCCTAGACGTGATCTTAACAGAGCAAGTCGCTAATCTCAACCTAAAAAGCAAATACAGAACACAGAGTTCCTACCATGTACAATGTTGGAGGTTCTAGAAGAGACCTGTCTTCGTGGCTTCACACGAGGAATATGCATTAGTAGCTTAATGCGAACTCTGTCTGCCGTTTCCTCCTACTGGAAAACTGCCCTACTTTCGTCCTTCTGCAATGCATCACAGCTTCTTCCACCTCTTGGCCCAACTCTTCTGCTTCCTACAAGCCTTCCACTTCTCGAACTCTGTGTCAAGTCTGTCCTCCTCTTGCTCTATTCTCTCTTCGAGTTCTTCCTCACTCAGTTTCACTTTTCTCAATGATCTTCTGTATTGCCCTTTCCTCCGCGCCATGCTTGCCGCCTCCTTCTCCTTCTCCACTTGCTCTACCTCCGCATCAATATACGCTTGAGCCAGATCCATCTGTGACCATTCAACCTCATCATCCTCCATGTCATCCACCTCTTCCCTTGTCCCCTTCGGAACAGTCAGTATCGCTTTGATCTTGGCAGACCGAGCTTTACTCTTGTCAAAGTGTCTGATGGCATGCTGCGGCAGCCTGAAGTTTGTTCCATCTATAGTGACAACAATGTCTAGCAGTGCATGCGACCAGCCATTGTTACCGGAGAAGTCTTCGAAGAAAGCGATTTCTACGTCCTCGTCCTCGCCGTCACTTTCGTTCGTTTTCGCTGTATTGGCTGAAGACGAAGGACTTTTGGGTGCCTGCGGAGGTGGACTGAGACCAGTCCAGTGTCCCGGCCTGGCGTCCACCTCATCGCCCTCATTGATGTTGATGGTGTGAAATCCAGGATGGTAGACCTCATTCGCATGGTCTTTCTCGTACAACATGATGTATGGAGTAAAACGCTCCCGGAGGCTTTGCTTGTCCATACCATGAGCCTGAGAGTCGTCAAAGTCCGAAAGCAAGCATTGTCGCACAATGTCGTCGTTCAACTCGAACCACTTGTTCCGATCTTGCCCTCCACGGACATATGAATGATAGTGGCCCCATTTCAGATCTCCACCACGATGTGATACTACGCCTGCCAAGCGATACGATACATGAGAACCAGGCCCGTATTGGTGGTGATTGAGCCAGGCACTGATGTCCAATGTTTCTGGTATCGTGACTGCTGTAAAGTCCTTCTTCCCAACATTGTTATTCACCAGATTCCCTCGCTCATCGTACTTGGTGCTGCCATCTGCGTTCAGCTGTGGACCCTCGAAGTGGTTGAGACCACGTGCAAGTGTGACAAATAATACTTCTGGCGTTTGCTGGAACTTGAATCGCTTTACCGCCCCAGTATCTGTCCTGCTACACCGTGGGCACCTCCATTCTTTGGGTATCTCCTCATGCAGGACTGCCGACACGCAATCCTCAAGTCGTAATGGTTGTCTGGAAGCTTGATCATCTGTCGACGCCGGAAAATCGGGATCAGGTATGTTAAGGATCATGCCACGATCTGTCCCTATCCGTACTCTCCTCTGCACTCGCCATCTACATCCTGGGCAGTCAACTCGCGGTGCCCGACGCACCATCGTCAACCAGTCGAAGTCCTGCTGAGTAGAGGTGTTGTTCTTGTGCATGCGGAAGTCTTTGATGTTGTGATGTTGCGACAGCTGCCCATCAACAACGGTGCAGATCCAGCTCAGGAACTCGTGAGCATCGAGTTGGTCGAAGGAGTTACTGCCGCTGAACCTTTGCCATGTGCCATGTGGTGGAAGAAACAGAAGCTGGCTTAGATCGTTGGGACGTGCCAACGTGGGATAGCCTACTTCTTGCCAGAATTGATCTATTCTAGAGTTCAACAACCGCTGGCGATGTGCGCAAGGATCTGAAGCTTCGTTAATGGTCGCGAAGATGACGAGAGAGAATAGAATTGAACGTGAACCACATAATTTGGTCATTGAGTACGCAGATTCTATCTTCGAATACCGTTTGACATATTTCATGAGAGATTCTGAGTTGATCAACATAGTCAGGACTGAGTTTCGATAGCAGTGGTTTCCGAGATTGTGAATACCAAGAGGCTCTTGATCTTCCCACATCTTTGGCGCGCGAATCCCCTCGACGAAGACATCATTGACGCGAATAGGAGGTGTAAATAGACGACCAACAGAATCAGGTGGGGGGTAGGACGCCGACTCTGCTGACCTGTGGGAACTGTCACTCGAGTCGGATGATAGAGGAACTCGATCTCCCGACCTGGCACGATTTGCCTTTAATATGTCGATGTTCGTCCCTTCAAATCTCTTCTTATGCGTAATCTTTGCACCGCCAGTCTTTTGTCTCTTAGTCGCTGGAACTGCTGAAGATGTCCCATCGTTAGGGTGTTTGTTTGCCATAGAATCTGTGAAGTGATGACAAACGACTGCGTCTGCCAGTTAGGAAAATGTCGAGGAAAATCAATGTTGCCGACATCTCGAGACGAGCTTGCAACAATAAAGCGTATTGATGCGACCAACTGCGTCCTTGGAGGTCCATCGGACAAAGAAGTTCGCAACATCAGCATGAAATTGGCGTTAGCTTTGGTTTGGGGGGCATGATCGAACAAAGAGCAAAGTCGTTCGCGGTAGCTTGAACAACACCGCATTGCGCACCAGTCGCCATAGGCCGAAGTTAAAGCAAGCGACAACTAAAGATAGCATGCAGTTTGTGGACGGGATCTGTGCGTGGGCTTGTCTTTACATGTCTATGCTGGCGATGAGAAACTCAACAGAAATCTCCTTGTTATTCTATCGCATTATCTTCCACGGCTTCGCAATATGCTTCTTCATCCTGTTGGAGAGTTTTCAACTAACCATTGTTTGCAGTTCGAGCAGCTTACACCTTCACACTGTAATGTTCGTCCTTGGTCTGCCAAAGCTGCTTCTTCGTTACTCTCTCTCGATATCTGCATTAGTCTCAACGGATGTGGACATGCAGTACACCCAAAACGCGAGCCAGGATCACGATTGAGACTTTGAGGACATACCAAGACGGAAGCGAATAACGAAAATGACACCTGATGTTCGCAAAATGTCGTTAGGACTGGATGAGTGAGGATGCTGGTAAGTCAAGTGATGTGGTGTGATGCAGTATCCTACCCTCATAATCTCGTGGAAACATAACCGTGATTTCGCAACACTTCCGAACATTTCTGGGTCTACCACGTTCTCGCTGCTGACGGATTGAGTGGCGATGGTTGACCAGAGGTTATGTGGCTGATGGTGAGAATCCGACTATTTCGTGTTCCCATGCGCATCAAGTTTTGGTGTTCGAATCATCTGTCTGTATGCATCAATCCGCAGTGGCATTGTTATTGATAAATGCATGCTTGCCCAAAAATGCCCTTCACTGATACAGGCCAATTGTAAGATGCTGCGCATACACCGGCATATCGAATGTTCATTTTTCACCCAACCTATTCTCAACCCCTTCTCTAAGGCGCTGTTTCTCGGCCGCCAGATCCAGCTTGGACGAATCGTATCGCACAGCACCAGCCTGGTTGAAGGGATTCTCCGGACTTTTCTCGAAGTCTTTCCGACAGATCTCAATTCTCTGGTTCTTTCTCAACCCAGGATTCTCTTGTTCGATTTCAGGTAACCTTCTTTCCTCAAATTTGGCATATGCGGCCTTGAAGCGTCGTTCGGGATGTCTGTCGAGTTTGACCTCGTTAGAGTCGGCCGTCAAGTCCAGCGCATCAAGAGCATTTTCGATACCCGTCGCGTTTAGCGTAGCTGCTTTTCTAGAAGTCGACCCAGCATCTAGCTGGGACAAATCGAGTGTACCCTTCGACTTCTTCTCCGCAGTCTTCTTGTTCGCGCCTTTCGGTGTACTTCTCTGCGACGCCTCCTCTTCTGCTAGTAGACGATCTTTCTCTGCTTTCTTTGCCGCAGCCTCTGCCTTTTTAGCAGCGGCATCGTCTTGCTTTGAGCTGTCCTTGGCACCCTTCGCCCATTTCTGACTCTCACTAGCAGCCTCTCGAGCGTCAACGTCGGCTTGTTTGCGGGCAGCGGCATCTGCTTTTTTGACGTTGCCCGCCACTTTCTTGGTGTTCTCCACACCCTTCTTGCCTCCCATAATTGCTTGTGTGGTTGTGTAGGCGGTGATGTTGACAATGACAAAGATGCGGATATATTGCGTTGGTGAGAATGCTCGCCAGATACGTGAGACCATAAGAACAGAAAGTTTCTTGCGATGTGATATAAGGAATGACTCAAGTGGTCGCCGCACGCCGACGTGGATGCCTGATTGTGGATTAAGTTGGTGGCATGTGCAGTGCTTAGCAGGTGGCGAAAACACTGGTTATGTCGGCATGTGAGGAGGTGCTCGTGGCTACCAGATCACTAGGCCTCATTAGGATGACTACCTGCATAGCTCGAACCTCACTTTCCTCGCAGCCTCAATCTCATGCGACGTCTTGGTTCTGATGATCGAGGATGCGGAACTCGCCGTGTGGTACTACGAAATGGCAACATCAAACCAGGTACTGGGAGAGCATCCATTCCGTGATTGAAGTCAGTCGGTATCATGTAGTTACCTACTTGTCCTCTGGAATAAGGTCGAGAGCATTAGCGGAGCAACCAAGTTTATTCGACAGCCGATTTCTGAGAATCCCATGAGCCGCACGCAACGTATGTACTACTTTCAACTCTTCAAATCCCAGAGCGCACTGAGCCAGGACCTTGGTGTTCTTTGCACTTCGCGTGTTTATAGATGATATTAAATTAAGTTCTGAGTTCTTATGGGTACACTGAGTCAACCTTGAATGGGGTATCCTGAACACCACCGCTATGCATGAAAACCGTGCGTTGAAATTATCAACCGAGAAATCGTTCTATGTAGTCGCGTACAGTCATCCAAAGACCTGTTTGGTCATTCTCTGGCCTGACCTGCAAGCTTCGGATTGTCTCAACAGGACGCTGCTTCGTAATCTTTGTTTCATCAATGAAGCTACCGTGCAAGCCGTACGTTACTCGCATTGGCAAGTGAACCTTTGCAACAACAATCTTCATGTCTCTTGCATCGACAATCCAGAGATCAGATTTGGACTCTGGTGTACATTCTCCATCCTCATCGAGCTGAGATTCGTCGAAAACATAAAACAACAACCAGCCATCGTCCTCTCGCGTTGCGCCTTTCCGAGATACGAAGCGTGCCTCTTGCGCGAAATGACGGGGCGGAAGCTGGAAGACTTGTATCGGGTCATCGCGGCTTGTGGAAGCCATGACCTCAGTGATAGTCCGGTTGTCAACACAACCAGTCACGGGCAGTACCGCAGGATCTTTCTTACCACGTTTGATCAAGGTCTCCGTATCCATTTTCACTAAGCAGTCGATCTTGCTTGCCTTGCCGAGTGATGTGTTGAACGTAGTGTCTGATGCGGAACAGCCGTAGACATATCGAGCGGGACCCATAGCAGCGTCCTCGCTTGTGCAGGGAAATTCGAACGAAATGGCTGACAGACCGAATTGGTGGTTGATCTTATTGTCTGCCTCGTCGAGATTGAACTGGTAGTAATATAGACGGCATTGTTCTTCTTCATCAGTGGCAGCGACGAGTGATGAAGGAGGAACGATGATGTTGCCTGCAGCATAGACGACCGAAGCTGAAGTCAGGCGACATGCGAGCATGTTTACTGCCGATGTCTTGGTTATGCCGGTCTCCTTGTCGGTATAGTTGTCGTCCCAGGTGTTGGCGGTATGAAAGACGCAGCAGGCCTTGGTTTCAAACCATCTTGTAAGCTCTGGCTTGTGTCGTGGGAAGACACCAAACCTTGATTTGCCTTTCGCATCGTAATTTAGGGGTGGTTTACCTTTCGCGATGTTCAACGGGTCCAGCGACAGTGGAAGATCCATGATAATTGTATGACCGAAAGAAACCCCAAAATCGTGCATCATTCTAGCGGCTGATACTCCGGGTATAGGTGCGTTGAGAAGTCGTGTTGGCCTTTCGAGCGGTGTGTTGGGTATTATGGGTGGATGGGTTGCAGGTATCATGGAGTAATGGACAAATGGCGGTGCAAACGTCGAATGGAACAAAATCAGCTCTTGTGTCTTGGGGTCGACCCGAGGGTGTGCAGTGGTCCACTCTCTCATGAAACCAACAATACCCTTGCCGCCAAAACCTGTGCCTTCTTCACCACCAGCTTCGCCCTCTGCTTTTTTCCCATTGTACCAGCCAATGGTTTCCAAGCCAGGCAAGGCGACTCGCATCGGTGGACCAGACTCACATGTAGCCAACGCTCTGCCATCATGAAATATAACGCCCGTGTTTGCGACGCTGATCTTCTTTATTGCTTGAAGCGAGCCTGGCAGTCGAGACAGAACGGCCAGGAAAATCGTCCGAAATATGACGGTGATCACCTGCCATAGTGTCGCCATAGGGTTGACAAGCGTCGCTATGCTGGGTAGTATAGGTTTTGTAAGGTGCTTCGATGTACGTGTTGAGAGGTAGACATCAGTAAGGATGTATTGATTGACAAACTCAGGCTGGACCCCATGGTCTATCCTTCTGAAACTGACACCACTGAGCATACCATCTCCGTCGAACCAATGGGCATCTCTTCCCAAGTCCTCGTTCGACACCGGATTGCCGCCGTTCCGTACGTACTCTCCTCCATACAACTCCTCTGGTATATCGCCGGACCACGTACATGGCGTAAGAGGTAATGTCTGCTCTACTGGAGCAAAGTTGCCGCTCAGGTATGGGTGGCCATCATCTCTCTTTCTCTTGCGAGCGTTACCGACGACACTGACCTCGAGCATGGTGTTCGATGTCGAATACCACTATGCCTTCTCGTCGTTCACTTAGGTGTCAAGCGATATCCAGCACGCAGGAGAAGCCGCTATGAGGATCGACCTCTGTCTAACAACTAAGAATCACATGCGCATGACGTCCTTGGCGGTAGGCACGGAGCCGTGCAAACAGGATATGGGACATTCGGGCCAAGCTCTCCGAAACTCGAAGCATGTGGGTAGATAGGAACAGAGTACTACAGTACGTATGAAAGGCAGAAACACAACACATTTAATGACTACCTATTGAATCTGGATCGACCTTCGTTGCCTGCACGTCTGTCAAACCTCCTCGTCGAGTGCTTAGGGAAGCCGCGACGTGCCTCAAGCGAAAGCGCAGGCCGAGGAGCTCTCCCTGGCACAATTCCGGACGTAGCCCCGTTCCCGTCGCGAAAACGTCACTCCCCGGCAACGAAGCTGACACCACTTCGCTCAAAGGCAGCTATGCCGGCCGTATTTGTCCTTAGCTCCTTGTTGCTCCCATGTTTCATTTCCAAAAAGTCATGAAGTCATAGGTGGTCAAAATGTGCCGCGCTATTTGAGCCCTCGCATGCAATATCCATGCTTAAGCTTTAGGATTTTTGACAGTCACAATTTTCGTTGAAGAAGATAGTGGTCTTGGAAGGCGCTACCGCTTGCTCGTGCTTGACGTGTTCATCCCATACGCTGCACAAGGTTGCCGCTTGGTTGGCCTCATCCAATGTTACAGTCAATCAAAATCCCACCACTCCTAACAATGGCAAAAATTGGAATATCGTCCTTGGGACTGGTGCATGCTGTATAATGTTCAGAATCACGTTATCTGCTCCCAGACATTGACTCTTGACTTTGTCTGGACTTCTGTAAAGCCCAGCCGTGTGCTGTGAAGATGTACGACTATGCTTGGGTGTAAGTGCTTTCCCTCCTCCAACCAAAACATGTGCTGATCGGCAATTTGACAGCCATGTCATCTATACGATACCTATAGCGCTGGCATTGAGCGTGGTACTGGCGCCGCTGTTGACGCGTCTTGATGTATACAAGATATGCTTCTTGATAACAGTAGCATTCTCATATACAATCCCATGGTAAGCTACGCATTTTGTGAGCGTGCGCACAATATTGATACCAAGGTTTTCAGGGACTCGTACCTTGTCAGGAACCGGATATGGAGTAAACCCCCCCTCGATCATGCTTTTATAACCTAACTTTTCTGCAGCATACCCGCCTGAGGCTGTCTTTGGACCTACACTGTTCTCGATACCAATTGAGGAGCTTTTCTTCTTCGTGGTTCAGACATATATCGTGAGAACCCAGATTTCTCTCATGTGGAATCCAACTAACCAGTACTGTATAGACCACCTGCCTACACATACTGCTCAACAAGCCTGTCCTGACTGCAGTATACCTTCGAAATGAGCAAGTCAAGGGCAAATTCAGTCCTTACAAAAGGCTGGGGCAACTATTTTTCGCCGCATGCTTCGTCGTACCTGTGCTCTTGCCAACCAATCATCTGGAAGGAACCTACATGAAGCTCATCGTCGCTTGGGTTGCTCCCATCTTCTTTATGCTTTGGACCTTTAGCTATCAACTGCTGCTGAGCTTGCCACCATCCAATATCCTGATACCAATAGCGGTACCGACATTCTTCCTCTGGATCGTTGATACCCTTGCTCTTCAGAGAGGAACATGGAGTATTGAGTCAGGCACCAAACTGGGCATCCACATCTGGCCTCATTTGGAAGTTGAGGAAGCAACGTTCTTCCTTGTCACCAACTTAATGATTGTGATGGGTTCGTGTGCATTTGATAATGCTGTAGCCATCCTGGACGCCTTTCCGCATGTGTTTCCCGATGTCCCTGGAATGCCGCCGCCACTCTTGATGCTGAAGAGTCTGTTCACGTCAACTGCAAGGTATGATCAAGATAGATTGGAAGGATTAAAAAATGCTCTCACAGTTCTGTCAAAGAAAAGTCGATCATTCTACCTTGCCTCTGGCGTTTTCAATGGCCGACTAAGAATTGACTTGATCCTCCTCTACGGCTTCTGTCGAGTGGCGGACGATCTGATCGATGATGCCGGAAGCGCGTCC
>Ga0115842_100775_pt1 | contig 12739 bp, 11 predicted proteins | sample InSIn2SAF170_2_FD_83856 | JGI IMG/M metagenome (GOLD analysis project Ga0115842, IMG submission 83856)
GCATGCTTTTAAAGATAATACTCAGTGTGACATACTCGGTACGTGATATCTGCCAGAGGTTCGTCCCAGGTGTGTTCATCTCCATCAACATCCTCCATTGTCTCCGTGTATTTACATTCAGAAAGGAGAGTATTGGGGAGGACCTCATCGAAAAATAATGTACAATTATGATTGCTGTTCAGCATGCAATTAAGCGAGAACTTAGAACCATCCGCGGTCCAAGCGTTATGACAAACCTGCCTCCATATCAACATGCCCAACATCAACACACATTATTTTGGCCACGTCTCTTAGCGTCTTTGCTGGGTTATCAACCTCTTTCTTCGTCCTTTGCATCATTAGCGCCAAGAATTCAGTCATAACATCCAACCTCATCTTCTTAGCCATTTGACTTTCCGGGTCCTCAAGATCTTGTGGCTCCGCACGTCCGCCCTCAACCAGGTCGATCTTGTGTTTCGCCTCGAGAGTATCGACAATATCAGCTATATCTTTCAGCACCGTCTGATCAACCGCAAGCCGTGCATTAGCGCGTCGTCGGCCTCCAGCTATAGGCCGTTTGCCATCTGGTCTATGCAGCATTCGTGCCACTTGTCCCGTGATTAGTTGCACGACCGTATCGTTTGGCGTAGCCTTGAAAGCGGTATACATTCCCTGCATTGCACAGATCGTGCCGGGCAAATCAAGGCCATAGCAAAAACTGCGGATGACCTCTGTATAGAAATCATCTTCAAAATCCTCCCTTGCTGCCCGTCGTGCTTGAGACCGGAGGTTAGTTTGCCATATCATCATGCTGGAGAACAACTGGCGGAAAGTAGTAGGTGATTTGCCAGAGTAGATTCCTTGTTGGGCGACAACTGCTCGCCATGCCAGGGCATACGTCTCTAGGTTGGGTGTGATTTGATGCTCGAGACCATTAAAGAGTGCCCAGAAACGGTTGTATGAACGATTGTGGAGTTCGGCAGCGAGCCATTTGTTGGTGACGAAGTTGTTTGGCTTTAGTGCGGCAGGACCGATCATGATGCTTGTGAGACGTTGAAAATCGGACCAGCGGTGACGTTGTTCAGCGTGGTCGAAAAGTAGGGAGAACGTTTCAGTATTCGCAGCTGGTGTAGGGCGGGTGAGGTAAATTGGGGGTAGGTGAACATTGTTGGATTCAATTTGAGGCATAACCTTGCGAAAGACATTTTCGAACGATTTGTTGCTTGTATTGTGCGTGCGTTCCTTGACTTGATTGATGCGAGCTTGTATCATTTCCCATGCAAGCTTTTCTGCTTTTTCACGTGAGTGAGGACTTTGATCGCGAAGCCAGGCGCCGATTATGCCATTGAGATGCGTTGGATCTGGTTTGATGCCTCGTTCATACATCAGATCTACCACCATTGACGCGGCTTCAGTTCTTTGCTGGCCTAGGAGTTTCTTGATCCATGATGCGAAGAAGTATTTGTTCTGATATTGCTTCGGTAATGCTAGAAGCATGGTCAATGATACTTGATGGATAGCCTTCTCGACATCTTCTGGAGCACCAGCAAGATCTGTATTGTTAAGAGCTTTGTGGTAGCTCTCTAGGGTATTCTCGCCCGAACCTCGAACTCTAGCAACCATATCTTTGAACACCGCAAGGGCCATCTCGTTGTGGTTGTTGTCAAGCAATGCATCACTGACTTGCTCGTAGAGTTCTGCTGGCATTTCTGCTCCAAGCAATGTACGCATCTTGAGGTAAACTGACCAAGCCTTTGCAGGTGATTGTGCTTGAGCCCAACTCAAGACGACATGCATCAAGATTTTAGGGTCTGCACCTTTATCGAGAGCACCGAAGGCAATATTCTGGGCCTTTGACGGTCGATTGATTGACGAATACAGCTGAATTCCTGTCGAATAGAAGTTCGTAATCCATTCTGCAGACATATTGCTCATGCTCTTACTTCTCAAATCTTCCCATACGATCACTGCTGCTGCACTATCTCCGCCCACTTGTAGAGCTTGAATGTAATCGAGACACTGTTCGTTGCGCAAGGACCTGCCAGCCGCCTGCATATCTCGTCCGAGCATCACAAGATGGCTCTGCCGCACCTTCAGGTCACTTTGCGATTGCCACAGAAAATTCCAGACCGGCTCAGATATGACTTTCGAGAAGGCAGGTATCTTTTGCTGGCACCGCAGATACCATTTCCACAGAGTTAGGCTTTTCATCACATCTCCTTTCCCAGCTTGCGCTTGAGACAAAGCTTTGTTGAAATGGCTCACGAGTGCCTGGTGTGCTCTGGGTGTTTGTAGGTTGAGTACCAGCTCTTGTGATGCCTCCGTATCTTCTTCATCTTCCTCCATTAGCCGATCAATTTCTGCCAGATCTAGTGTATCCTGCTCATCTTGAGGATTAATACCCTCCTCAGCGAGTGCTTTGAGAACCTCCTCTCTTTGCTTCGCAGGCAATTCTTGCATAAATTCGCTATGTGGTCCGAATGGGCCCTGACGAAGAACAGCCAACTGACGATCTACTTCTTGCAATTCTCGCCAAACCTCAGCAGTCTCATCCTTCAACTCCTTATCTGGTTCGATCTGAATTCGGGAGGACTTGTCGGATCCATGCTGTTCGAATTCTCGAACGACCAAATCATCTCTGATGTTCCCGAGCAACTCAGAAGGTGCGAAGTGATCGGGAGAAATTGACTGTGGTTCCAACGATATAGTAGATGGTCTGCGTACTTTACGGGCAGCCTGCCGGTATTCTCGAATGGGCATCAAGCCCTGAAGACATTGTCGATGAGGCGCAAAACTGGGTGAATGACAAAACTGCTGGTGCCATCTTCGAGAAAAGCGGCATACACCTTGCATAAGTATAGCGATGCAGAAGATAGAGAGGGTGATGAAGCAATCGAAATTGCCGTGAGATTGAACAGCGTCCTACCCATAAATTTGTTGCACAGCCGCATAATCTTCGGGGTTTCTCCTTTCCCATCTACGCGTTCCGACGCGTATCTCCTTCCATTTTATACATTTACTAAATACACGGAGACAATGGAGGATGTTGATGGAGATGAACACACCTGGGACGAACCTCTGGCAGATATCACGTACCGAGTATGTCACACTGAGTATTATCTTTAAAAGCATGCTGATAAAGGTTTTTACAGGCGTGCTACATCTTCCGATCATCACATCAAGAGACAAAGAGTCAGCCAAGGAAGAAAAGGAAGCTCACCAATGGCGATGGCTACAGCCCTAGGTTCCCTAGACTTTCCAACGTCGATGAGCCAGCATCCTCAGTCAAGCAAAGGCAGAAGCAGTTTCACGAGTTCTGGCAGCAGAAACGGAACCAGCTTGATGCAGTGACCAGTGGCCTCGATAGCGACAAGCTAAATCAATTGACAAACTTCGTTGGTGCATCAAATTTGTCGACACCCGACGATCGTCTCCAAGCAGCTTTATTGCTGTCCGGTGTCGAAGGTACTAACTATGATGCGGTGATTCAGCACTTGAGGCAGGGGCTACGCAATCCGAACGTTGTTCTAGTCCTCCAAAGCCGACAGTGCTCCAGTCTACAAAGTTCACTGAAAGCAATTATAAGAGCTGCTATCGTTGAGTACTCAGATCTGGCCGCGTATGAGGAGCATCTCTCGAAGCACAAACGACTATTCCCACTGAACTTTGATTTGGAACTACTGGAACAATTTGTGCAAGTAAATTCTCTCAGACACGTTGTTGTCTGTCTTTCAGACGTTGAGACGTATGATGGATCGTTATTGAACGATCTGATTATCAGCTTGAGAAGTTGGCAAGACCGTATACCATTTACTCTCTTACTAGGCGTTACAAGCACCGCACAATTATTGGAATATCGCCTATCAAAGTCATGTCTTAAACTTTTGGACGCACGGATATTTGATTTCCTGCCATCGAACGACCTTCCTGATACTTTGTTAGCATGTGCACAAACTACCGGCAATGGTGCCTCACACATTTTCCTCGGACCCAGTGTGGTGAATCATCTACACGAAATAAGTCAAGGACAAGGGACAGCTGTTCGAGCTCTCAGGAGTGCACTGGAGTATCTGTACATGTCGCATTTCTTTGCAAACCCGCTCTCACTGCTGGTGGGGCAAGATACAGTCCTCAACAATCGACAGCTTGCTCGAGCGATCCGGTGTACTGAGTCTTTTGGGACGCACTGCGAAGAATTGTTGGAAGAGCAGACTAAGACGTCCACTGAAAGAGTACGTCGTCTGCTTGAGAACGATGATGACCTGTTAGAAGAAGCGAAGCAGAGCATCGCAGAGGGACAAATCGCATATGCTCAAGTCGTTCGGATCATTGAAGCTTGGTCAGATCTGTACGAGTGCCTTTCGAAAGTTGACCAAAAATTACGGAGAACAAAATTCGAGGTCACGGCTGAGCTATATCAATCCATGGCGGACTTCACGGACTCTGCTTCATACTTTGTAGTTGAGACATGCATTAATAATCTATCTGCGTCTCAGCTACTGGCAGCTTGCGAGCGCTTACAATCTCGAACTTGCGATATTCTCGCTTTAACCACCTTAATCGACGACCTAACCAACCATGACCAGAATACAACCGATGGTGTCACAGAACGATCGGACGGGCATAATAATAACACATCAAAAGGATCTGGATCAGGTAAGAAGTTGGGAAGGGCTAGTCAGAAATTACAACACACCAGCAGACCATCAAATGCATCGTTCATTGAGACATTGAGACAAAAATTGCAAGCATCCTCTCTCGATATCACTTGCCTGTTCCTCCATGAAGCATATATCATCTCTTCCAGCACCATACGATTCAAACAGAACTTTGAATCAAATCCTCGTGTAGCCATCGAAAGAGCATTACTCAAACCCGGAGACTATCTGGGATGTGAGTGTTGCACTGAAGGTCGCAAAGCCACTAGCGATGGAGGTGACAGCCAAAGAGGCCACGAGCGAGGGGATGCACACTTACCGCCTGCATCGATCCTATTTACACTTATGCAGGAAGCACCCACAACCATCAATGTTAGGGATCTCTTCGACGCCTTCCAATCACGTTTCCAACCAACAACATCAGTGCTGCCTGTAAATGGTGTCGAGGAACAAACAGCGCCTGATGCAGGGATACTCGTCGCTATGACCCAATTCTACAGAGCTCTTGCCGAATTGAGGATGCTGGGCCTTGTCAAACCATCTACAGGAACACAGGTCAAGAAACGCGCGGTGGGGGGAAAGACTGCGAAGGCCTCTGGCCAGGACATTGATTTTGTCGCAAAAACTAGCTGGGCTGGATTGTGACCGTACAGTACTGTAAGTGTCAGTCCGCGCTCACTGCAGCATTTTCCACACTGTGAAGGGCACCGGATGCTAAATATATGATTACCAGGGCAGTTCTGGTGGCTGCCTGCACATGCAGAGATTTTCTTTTCTTTGCTCGTCAATGGCGGGTCAGGATGCAGTAGGCACACCTTGGGCTTGTGAAGCCGTTGCCAAGTCTGGCTTAAGAATCATCGTCTTTCAGCTCTCCTCAGTGGACAGCGAGAGCGAGTATTTGGCTGTGCGCTTGAGTCAGCCACTTACCAATGTCCAAATTCTTTATGGATATCCGTTCCATTGGCTGTCCATCACTTGTGCAATGCCAATATCCCGGCAATCGTAATCAGCATATATTGGAATGTTTGCATGCAGTCTTTTCGTGTGGAAGGATCAGTCGGAGAGTCGTCCATCATATCTGCCGACAAATGCGGTAAAGGCGTCCAGTCAACAATTGCGATCTTCTTTACACTAACCCCAATAGAGTTTAGCTGGTCCGTAACACCAGATATCTAAATGCACGATGATTCCATTGTCCGATGCTATTAATTACAACTTGGCCTACAACACTCCTGGTCCGTTGTACAGACACATCATCAATATGCCGGCGTGTATTGGTCGAGTATTACCTCAACGTCCCTAATAGCTGTACGTACAGTAACACGAGCGCCTTCTGCGTCGTATCAAGAGCATCACCCCGTCATGGAAGTCAACAAAAGCCACGTGCACACAATATCTTTGAGTCCACCGGTGATACATGGTATTGATCAGGCAGTTGCTAGCCAGCCTCATGTTCCAGCTACTACCATGAACGTCTTGGTTGAATGACAGTGTGGAAACTATCTTTGGCAGTCCACTCAAGGTCGCTCAAGGGGCTGGATCAACAGCTGCCCCGAACCCATAAAATACATGATGATACCGTATGGAGTACCCCAGACCAGTCCCTCAGCCATTTCCTCTTCCATTATCGTGAATCGTCATAGCCAAGAGCGGAACGACGACTCACCTCCAGTAATAGTCAAGATCGGCCTGCTTTACCATAACCCCGTCATACCGAAGGCAGTTAGGGCTTGTCGGCTGGTATGTCGGTGAATCCTTTACCGGTAGGGGACGTATCTGGTGCTTTACTTCTTCTTTCAATCATGCTTCATTCCGACATTATTCAAAGCTTACTCTCTAGCTAACAGTGCAATCTTCGTTATGTGGCAGGACGAATCACGTAATGAAAGCCAGAGTCGGCATACCAGTTCAACAATCGTCGGAGATGACTCCCCAACAAGACCAACCACGCCAATCTCATACGACAAAGACTTCGATTTTCTTGAGCTCAGCCCTGTAACAACTCGACCTGTCGACGACCTCTTCTTGAGGCAGTATCTACCTGGACTACATAAAGATGTTAACTTTCAGACGATGAAACAACCTAGACGTTCCAGCGAGGTCCCACTAGCCCACCCCGTCGAAATGGACGAAGAAATGGCAAAGCCATCACCACCAGCCGCTGTTGGATTCTGGCATAAAGGCCTCGCTAAGACTCGAAAGAATGTTGCTCGAAGATATACCGGAACATTATTCATTCTATGTATTGCTATCATGGGCATCTTGTCGATATACTGGGGCGTGTTACTCAACGTCAAGGAAAATATGCATCATGCCACAGTTGCTGTTGTAAGTTTCGAAGGACTGCCACCGTACGAGGCGGATACACCAATCGTCGGACCATTTGTACGGGCAGCTGTGGAAGAGGAAATATCTTCTGTGCCGGACCATCTTGGCTATCAATTCTTGGATCCAGCCCAGTTCGACAACGATCCGATGCGAGTCAGGCTGGCCGTATTCAACGAAGAGTACTGGGCAGCCATCATCATTAATGCTAATGCTACGGCACTTCTCCGACAAGCTGTACAACAGGGCAACACGTCATACGATCCACGAGGAGCTGGCCTGATTGTCTACAACCAAGCCCGCGACATCGAATCATACAACTTCTACATCTATCCCGTTCTTACTCGTCTCAGATATGACATAACGACTGCCTTCGCCAGCGCTTGGTCACAAAGTGTGATGACCAACTCATCACTAGATGCTGCAACCTATTCTCAGGCACCACAAGCCGTCAGCCCAGGTATTTCGTTCAGCATGCTCGACTTACGACCCTTCGATCCACCCGTCGCCATTCCGACCATCACAATTGGGTTGATTTACTTGATCATCATCGCCTTCTTCAGCTTCACTTTCTTCATCCCAACGCATATGAAGTTTGTCCTCCCAAACCCTGCCGCACCACATCCACCACTCAAATTTGCTCAACTCATCATATACCGCTGGTGCGCCACAATAATAGCCTACTTCTTCCTCTCATTAGCCTACAGTCTGGTCTCGCTCGCCTTCGGAATCCCTTTCTCAAATCTTCCACCACCAGACATCGCCATTGCCGGCCACTGGCCGCCAGGTGAGGAAGTTCTCAATGCCAACTATGCCGGACACGCCACCTTCCTTATCTACTGGCTCCTGAACTTCATCGGTATGGCAGCGTTGGGTTTGACTTGTGAGAACATGGCAATGTTCCTGTCCGCACTCTCACCCCTACCATTCTCTGCGTTATTCCTGATTTGGTGGGTGATAACGAACGTTAGTACTGGATTTTATGCACTGGAATTAGCGAGTGGTTTTTATCGATGGGGTTATGCGTGGCCTCTACGGCAAATTGTAGAAGGAAGTAAAACGTTGGTGTTTGGGACGAAGAGTCATTTGGGATTGAATTTTGGAATATTGCTTGCATGGGTGGCGATAGGGACGCTCTTATTTCCGTGCGCGTGTTGGGTTATGAGGTGGAAGAGTATAAAGGATAAGAAGCGAGCAGCACAGGCGACCAAGCAAACGTGAGCTACTGATGAAGGAATGCCTACGGAAAAAGCGAAGGAGTACCTAGGTATTTGGGTGTCTAGATGGTGAATGGCGCTCTATGGTGGTGATTTTGCTTCTTTCCATGCGAGCGATATCATACTGGTGACACAATGGTCAAATTCTTCGATGTACGAACTTAGACATCTGAGTCGCTCCTTCTATTCATTGTGTTGTGTAGACCATCCCAAGTCCCTTCCATAACGCAGTGATAGTGATTGCCGGAGTCCTCCGCACATGCCTAAATCTGTGCCAAGCTCTGGTTTGTGCCTCTGCTCAAATACTGTTTGTGCAATATCAGATTGTGGCATTATGCCGTCAGCTAGAGTGCGTAAAGATAGATTACTGCATATCAACCAGAATGAATTCAGGAAAGAGCAACCTGAGAAAGAACAATCTGGCACGCCGAAAGACAATGGTCACTCTGAACTCCTCCGAAACTCAACTTCCATTTTTATACAACTTTCGTCCCAATGGCCACCAGCTATTCATTACTTGAACCATCCATTAGTTTCACAACATCTAACAGAGCAGCAGAGGAAATGGCTACATCGCAAACCCATTACCCATGAGTGTCACACTACTTCTATTTCCAGCACAGATAATACAAATCAAGCAAAAGACACCATCCCCACGATCAGATTACCAGTAGTAGATACGGCAAGTAGGATTGGTATCAAACTGATTGACGACGAGAAACACCCAGCACACAACCAATACGGTCTGTTCGCAGCACGGAACCTAGTACCAGGAGAATTCGTAGTGCCATACATTGGCTACATTCATTCAAGTACTGCGTCTGAGCAGAATGAAGCACAACGACAAGCAGGGATAGCAACAACGCCATCTCCGACCCAAAATCACGATGACACGACTCGAGATCGGCAAGCTCGCCACAACAGTTTCGTGGAACACACAGACGAGAGCAAGTCGGGCCTAATAGCGAACGCACCAACCCAGCTGATCGGATCTTGGGACAAATCAGACTATGACTTGAACCTGGTTCGAGAGGATGATATTGAGCTCGCAGTCGACGCGGCAGTTATGGGCAACGAAGCGAGATTCTGTAATGACTACCGCGGAGTTCCTGCCTTTGTCGATCTGGCCGTCGATTTGAATGCAAAGAAAGACTGGGATAGGCGAAAGAAGAGAGCGGCGAAAACCTGGGAAGGCGATGCTGATCGAGAGAGTGTCGTACAAGCAGAGCAAAACCAGTGGAATTCAAAGAGTGCCGACATGGCAATTCCCAATGCAGAATTCCGGGATGTGTGGTTCGAGTGGGCTGTTGAAGAGAACAGTACTAAGGCGGGTGCAGACGAGGGCAGGACTAGATTGGGAACTGACCGCTTCAAAAACACATCGAAGCTCGAACAGACTATCGATCAACTCGACCTAAATAGTCATGAAGACACTGCGAAGTCGAGTGACGCGCAGCAAATGGTCAAGACCAAGCGAAGACGAAAAACGAAAACAGGCATGCGCGGAGTTGCGATCTTTGTGCTACCAGCGGGCAGAAGCGGTAAACGAAAAGACGGTATCAAAGCTGGCCAGGAGATACTCGTGAGCTATGGAAAGGGGTTTTGGGCGCATCATGGAGTGTGAGATATTGACTAGTTGGTAATGAATGTCGATCCATGGAGACACAAGAAAACATACTCGATATTTCGACTGACGACTTGCGCTTGGCATGCATCACAACTCTATTCACCCGATGTCTCGGTCCGCATAACTCTCAGGCTCGTGCATGAGCACCATCCGACACTGCGACACGAAAAGGAGAGTCGAGCGACGCTGGTGTTTTGGTTGGCAAGGTGTCTATTTTTCAAGGAGGTGGGCTACTTTCGGACGAATCAGGTATTGGATATGGTGACACAAGGACGGTTGAGAACGTGTGAGGTCCTGTCAAATAAGTACGTATGTACGTGGTCCAGAAGGAAATTAAGTCTATAGTCAACTGCCACAATATTAGATAAGCCTCACTTGAGGGCGGTAGATAGGCTAAAGCTCTCAGTGTATCGTTGTCAAGCAGGTACATGTGTGTGTATTAACAATCATAGTGGTAGTAGGTTGGCCGCTTTTGTGAATGAGTTGCGAAAGATGATGCAAGTCGCAGAAGTCAGAACAGCATAGTATTCACTGCAGTACGGTCATGTTGTTGCTCGAGCTGGTGGTGAAGGGTTATAGCTTATCCCGACGATTTACCGTGTACAAAACTCACTCTCCTTAGTTTGTATTTTGCTACACCAGTCGTGTATACTCCACCGCAGCTTCTTCCCAGATGAACTGTACGACCTTGCATCTATGCAGTATAAGCCTCTCGTGTCCGGCAGACACAGTCTCTTCATCTCTTCGATTTTACTGCATTCCCAGCATTGCAATGTATGCAGGTAGGGAGGGATACCTCACTTTTGAGTGATGACAAGGTGAGGTAGCAATATCAGTTTTTGCCACGCTGCGCTCTCAGATGAAACGAATGAACACTCTCACTTGAGGATGAACGAACAGTCAAGAGCAGTCGGTTGAGAAAGAATGATAGCCTATCACTTTGGGGTGATAGCAAGGTAAGGGCGTGACATTTGACATTTCCCAGTACTTAAACAGGTCCAATGCGCCCTTTCGATCGAGTTATCTGGCACCCAGAACACCTTCTACTACTGACCGATCTGCCTTCTCTTTTGATCTTCACTTTGTATTACTGACCGATCTCCCTGCTCTCTGGTCTTTCCTGAAGGTCACACCTTCATCCTGTTCTCACCATGGCTGGCCGGGCAGCAGCCGAGTTTGAACTCCCCCCGGCAGAGCGCATGGCCAGACCACTCGTGTACTCAATACGAGATCTTGACGCGAGGGGGCCATTCCCTCAATTCCACAACAAGCTCCATGACCTAGTCGAAGGTCTCAAGTTTAGCAGTGTACAAGATTTCCAAGCCTGGAGCAAGAGTGACCTATGGCTGCAATACTGGGGCGAGTACTATTACGATCACCTGAAGCCTGCAATCGAACAGAAGCAGCAAGCGACCGACGAAGATCTCCCGGGTATCTTAGAGGCTATCGATTTTGGTGAGGCTGACGGTCGACGCAGACACAGTGATCGTTATGGTAACAGGTCTGATTGGACATCCGTTGACCATGAAGCTTACTTTATCTACAACGTCACCAGAGCCAATCTCGACGACCGACATGGCGTACTTTACAAGAAAGATTTTTTACGGAATGGTGCATACAATGCTATGTGGCAATGCAAACTTTATGCCACAGCAACTACTCAGCGCAGCAAATTGGAGCAAATTAAGGATAAAGGAATGCCAACCGAATCCTATCGACCTACGAAGCAGTCGGGTATGCCAGACACAGCCTGTCTCCCTCCACCACCACCTCTATTCATTCCTTGTTCGGTCTCGCGTCTGGAAAGTCCAACGTACCTTCGGAAGCGGTCGGGCGAAAAAATCTCTGGACCACCCTCGAAGCGCGTCGCACCCGATACAGCGATATTGGCATAGCTAGCGTGCCAAGCGGTGCTACTCAACAGCCAACCGACACTGCTCAACAACCAACCGGTCCGGAAAGCAGGTCACCAACACGAACACGCTGTCTACTACAGAGCCCAATCAAGCCGAAGATGAGCGTAATCCAGAGGGCAATGACGACAACGACGACAACAGTAATGAACCAAGCCTCGAGATACCATTTCGGATTCACGAAGCATATCTCGAAGATGAAGAGGATGAAACGACAACTCCACTCAATCATCACGCAGAACTTGTTACTTTGACACGTGCTCAGGTTGCCAAGAAAGAGGTGTGTCGTCGCGAAGAACAAGACCTAGCTGTGCTTGGTCAAGATAAGACGGAACAGGACTGTATCTCAAATACAAACACACCGCGGTTTGACATGAATTCTCGATATTGGAAATTTGTTGCATTCCACTATGCGCTGAATCAAGACGCCTTCCAACCTATGGGAAGCACATTTTCTCACAATCATTTCAAGGCAACGACACGTCGTTCCTCGACGTCCAGTCAAGAACTTGGAACGGGAGTTGGACGCCGCCGTACGAAATGGGGGGAGGACATATAGTACGTGCTATTGCCACCAACACTGCAACAAGAGCTTGGTCGTCGGCCAGTACTTGGGAATCACCACAACCACTAGGCATACTGCGCCACTGACTCTGGTGCTTCGAAACGTCCGCAGCTTGTGGGGAACACATTCAATATGGTTGTCGCCATACTAGGACCATGTTCGTATTGCTGTTCTTCCATAATTTTAGTCTGACGTGTCTCGTGCATTACCCATTATACAAAGATATCAGGTTAGTAGTCATGCTGACGTATGGTCTTAGGCTGTTCTTAAAAGCCATTTAGGAGCATAAAACAGCGTTGCCTTCCGTAACGCCATCGGTCATAATACTGTAAGGCTGGAAACCCGCAAATGCTATGGTGATACTTATAGGTATAACAGGACAGGATGGATACGTAGTGATATTTTACTCTTGACTGCAGTATATAGGTGATCTTATATCAGTATTGAGTATAATA
>Ga0115842_100776_pt1 | contig 12728 bp, 9 predicted proteins | sample InSIn2SAF170_2_FD_83856 | JGI IMG/M metagenome (GOLD analysis project Ga0115842, IMG submission 83856)
GGGGCCCCAAAAGAGAGTTGTTCGTCTCCTCACACGTTACCTCACCCTATATTCTTTAGGGGCGGAGCCACTCACTATTCCGATGGTGAGGGGTCACTCACTATTCCGATGGTGAGGGGCTCGACCACTATTTACCCACCCACCCCAATCCCCGGGGTCCGGTAGGGGCTCACCATTCCGATGGTGAGGGATTTGGAAGCTCACCTTCCCACTATTTACCCACCCACCCCAATCCCCGGGGGCCGCCATCACCCGGTAGGGGGCTCGACCGAGGTTACGAGGCCCGGTAGGGACTCACTATTCATATGGTGAGGGTGCGTTAGCACACTCGACTGCCTTTAGTTACTTATTTGAGAGGGGGGCCGCCATCGACGGAGTCACTCACTATTCATATGGTGAGGGTGCGTTAGCACACTCGACTGCCTTTAGTTACTTATTTGAGAGGGGGGCCGCCATCGCCGCCATCGCCGCCATCGAGAGGACCCTTTAGGGGGCTCGACTGATAAGGACCCTTTAGGGGGCTCGACCATAAGGGAGAGGAGAGGAGAGGAGAGGACCGGTCAATTGTATTTGGAAAAGTCATATTTCAATAGCAGCATATATAGTGGCATCCGGTTATCCGGTAAGCAATCCCCAGCATCCATTTTCTCCGATCAACTCGGAAACTCCATCCACATTTCTCCGATCAACTCGGACACTCCCACCGCTCCCCAGCGTCCTTTTCCTTTGTCTCTTTTTTGAGAAAAAACCCCCCTTTTGATTCGTCAGATAGGTAGAGGTGGGCGTCAAATCAGATAGGTAGGTGGGTCTCGGTGGGGAATACTAAATCACCGCGGGGATTCATTTAGGGGAGGGGGGTTGCCGAACAATACGTTTGCCCCTGAAACCAATACGTAGTGGTTTCAGAAAAGATATATTATATACGCTACATGGCATAAGGCCTTTCAATCCAATATCGACCCACCTGGAGAGATATCAGGGGCTGATACACCATAAGGATGCTACAGCAGGCTCGACCATAGGGGCCGGGAGCCTAAGAAAGAGGAGGTCTGTTAGGTTATTTCATATAAACAAAGGTAGGTGAGAGGGGGCCCAGTTCTATAAGTCACGTAGTCGCTTGTCCGCACCGGGCAAGGTCCGGCAGGGTGAGGGTGAGCCTGTCGAACTCTCGACCTATGCCCCCCCACCCAATAAGTAAAATGATACGTTAAGTGACTTTTTTAGTTACTTATTTGAGAGGGGCCACCCAATAAGTCAAATGAATTAGCGAATCAATTAATGAACCATCCCACCTTGAAATGCAGAGCCATCTACCGGATTGGAAAAACTAGTTTAGTTCGCGTTCACTCTCCACCCTATTCATTCGGAAAGTGAATTGAAATACTAACTAAACGAATTGGAAGGATGAGTGCCGCTTAACTGACAGTTTTAGGACTGAAAGAAGGACGGAACAGAAAGGAAAGATTCTCTGATCAACCTGCTAAGAGTACTGCACGGAAGGAGTTTTCCTCAAAGTAGCCGTCCCGTAACTGGAATCTACGAGTCGCTTGCACTGAGCCCTTTCCCTGACTAACCAGTTCTCTCTATCAAAGCACCATAGGTGGGCTTAGCTGACTAACGAGCATCAAAGACCTGAGCTTACCGCTACGAGTAGATTCGTAGAGTAGACTGAATCGCCCAAGCTTACCCAGAGTTTCTATGACCTCCCTCGAGTACTTCGCTACCGGAAAAGAAGGCTTATTCTCTTAGCCGCTTTAACAACGGTTTCAGTTCAAAGCCTTAAAGATTGAGTTTAGTAAGCCTTAAAGAGCGAGTGAACTTAGAACAACGCAACAAAGCACTTTTCGCCTTCAACTGGCCCGGAGTCTCGCGCGTAGTTATGAGTGGAACTCTTTCTCTTCGGCACTTGAACTGTTACCGCATTCTGTGTTCAACTGTAGGCTTGAACTTGAAAGAGCCTCGAGTACAGGCTACGCTAGCAAAGGTACACGGAAGGGAGACCAAATCCACTACTGAATTAGCTTCCCCCGCTTTCAGTCGATAACTGGGAGTAGTCACTGCTCTATAATCCGATCTAGGTGGTCCCTCATCGAGGAAAGCAGCATTCGATGAAACTTCTTCTCGCCTTCGAGCAGCAGATGACATAAGATCTCCATTTCAGTCAATAGACCTCACCGGGCTAGGGGTGCGGACGGGACGGAGAATGGCGATGGGTTTTGATTCCCTTGTTTCGGTGCCAGAAAGACCCTATTCTTCTTCGAGTGGGGATTTTCGACGTCCGATCAAGTCCAATAGTTCACCTTCTTCTGGTCACCTTGCCTTCCCTTCCACTGCGTCTTCGGGCTCGGCGAAGTAATAAGTAGGGATTGAAAGGTGCCTTGCTTCCCTTTTCGCGTAGCTCAGACCAAAAGAGCTAGTAGTAGGAATCCCTCTGATCTTTATCACCTGTAATATCTGAGGTCACTAAGGGATGCGGGCACCACATAGCTCTCCTCTTTAGAGATTGCCTGACCTGTCTCCTCTCACCTCAAGAGAGGAACGCAAGACTGCTAGCTAGTCTTCCCTTTGCCCGAGTCTTTATAGGAGTCTATCCTTCTGGAGGAGAGCCCGCTCTCTTTCCTGTAGCAGCCCTTATAGCTGCCCTTATAGCTGACTGATTTCTTTCCTAGCTCATATAAATGATCATAGCCTTCTAATCTCTTTTAGACTTTGCGCAACCCGCGCTTCTTTCCACTCCAGCTTAGACTCCTCTAGGAGCTTCAACTCCTGGAATTTGCTTTCCCTCTATGGCCGCTTCGAGTATGAATCTGAAGCCGGTTGGACTGTTTATCTGGTTCGATAGAGCGAGATGTATTCGATGCGTAGGCTTTAGTCTCCTTTACAAAAGGAGCGGCTCTTAAAGGTTGTCCTTTCTTTCCGTTTGAGGTGTCACGCTCCTCGACCGAGCGAGCTGCTACTTTGATTCTTGATTCGCGAACCTGAAAAGGCTGTAATTCAGAAGCCTCAGTCTTCGCTTCGTCGACACTGAACCATTTGACTTCTTCCTTGTGTAACCATAAGGTGAGGTCCATTAGTCTGATTATGCTGTCTGGAGTCAAATCCTTATGAAACTCCTCTGGTTCGGGCAACATCTGTAAATCGCTTCCAGGGCCAAGTTTTGACGTTTAACGCCCTAGGCCGGCTTGATGTCTGTCCCAGGTCCCGGCTTATCATGTGCGAAAAGTGTATGTTCCAATTTAGCAGCCGCTGTCCGGAGATTGAATGATTTCTTGTCATTAGTTCGCTCTCGCCTTTGCTTGCCTACCTAACTAGAGGAATGGTGCCCCCCAATCTACGACAACCTGATCTACGACCATCCTCACTCATAGAACAAGTCAAAAGAGAGGAAGCCAAGCGATTGTAGATTCTCGGAACATGGGTTCAGGTGATCTCCCTAAAGCGCTTGAGAAGGAGAATCTCGAAGACCTTCTGGCTGACTTGATACAGCTCAAGGAAACGACCCCTAGTCTCGTGGCCAGGGTAGATTCTGCCCAAGCTCCCCAAGCATCTTCCTCAGAGAAGTCCACAAACCTGAAAACTTGGCTCAAAAACGAGGACCGGAGGGGCTCGACCATAAGGGAGAGGAAAGCTTGGCATGCTTGAGGCTAAGTTCTTAAAGATTTCCAAACCAAACAAGAAAAAGAATTAGAAACTCAGATCCAGCCACTTCTTGCCAAGAGAAAAGAACTATCTTAGCTCAAGTTTTCAGTCACTTCTCAATTGGAGGAGACTAATGAAGAAGCTTTGAAGAAGGAACTTGCAGAGTGGAAAAGCTTGAAGGAAGAAGTTAGGCAAGCCAAACACGACTGGCTCGAGTTCATTCTTTGGATCCCTCGAGCCGGAGACGACAAGCTGGAACGAATGAACACGACCCAATCGCGAGAGCGATTGTTTCTAAAGCAGCAGCTGCAGATACAGGCGATGCCCCAAGTTGGAGGATAGTACTCTCATTATGCACTGCACAGTAAATCACGCACCGATCCTTGCCCGGTGCGGGCAAGCAATAAATTACCTTGCTTCTTCCAGTCTTCGACTCTGGCCTTGTCTTTAACTAGCCTTGTGTTCTATAGCCTTACGGCTTGGATACGCCTTGCGTTGTTGTCCTCGGCTTTGGTAACCCTACTTCCCTTCTGTCTTCGACCTTGTCCTTGGCTCTGCAGTCTTCAACCTTCCTCTGGCATACTTCTCACCAGATCCAGATCCTCGATTCGCTATTCATACAACTTTGGCTACTTTAGCCGCATTCGCTGCATCTGACAGGGACGATTTCAGATAGGTAGGTTGGGTTGCTCGTTGTGGTTGCCCGGGCCTCGATCTAGATCCAAGAGAAACCGGGTCGTGGTCGGCAGAATCATATATATCTGCCGGGGGCTTGACTTCTTTCTTCATGAATGATTTTGGAGAAGCCTGCCTCGAGAGAGACATATGGCATATCTGACTGCCTGATTGGCGAGCAGCTGTCCTCATTCATAAGTCCAAAGAACTAGCAACCAAACTGGTGGCAAGCAGGAGAGTGACCAGGCCTGATACTGATTGAAACGTTTCTTTAATTGGGTTCAGATAGCCCTAATTAGTTTTCATTAGTTTAGTGAATGTTGAGCTGTCATATCTAGCTGCCATATATGTCAACATGCCCTAAAAGTCAAGGGATCATATTTCCTTGCCCCCCGGAGGGACAAGCGGCTTCGCACCTTTAGTAACCACTTTGACCCATCCGCTCTTCTCCTGACCGATTGGAGGAAGGGAAGCGAGAGCTGACTCGACTGTTAAGGACCCAGAGGGGATCGACTGTTAAGGAGAGAGAGGGAAGCACAAGGTTGGTGACCCGGGGGAGGAAAGCGAATGCAGATCTCACGCAAAGTGAAATCTCAAGATTCAGATTGGGTTTGTGTTCGGTGTGGAGTAGATAGGGCTATTCCTTAGCAAGGCTATTCAGTAAAGGCGGGAAGGGATCTATAGCAAGGGCAGTGGCAGCCCGGGTCTACCCAAAGAAAGGCAGAGTTGAGGAAGAGTGGCAGCCCGCAGGAAGATAGATCAAACAGCCTTAGCGCTTTAGCTTGAACTGTAACCTTACCCTCGCTACTGACCTGTCGCTTGGCCCGAAAGACTGGAACTAGAAGTTCCTAGAAGTCAACTGTGCCTAGACCTCAATCAATACGCTTACTGAGAGTACCGGTACCAGAACAAGAACAAGGATTTCTCTTTGGTCAAAGCCGCCGCATCGATCGTAATTAATTGCTTGTAGGAAAACTGTTCGCCTTACACACGGATCAATGAAAAGTAAAGCTTCGATTCTCACTTGTCTATTTGGTGTAAAAGAGCTAGCTTTCTTTCAGAACCTTTACTCGCCCCTTTGATTTACAACATTTCGCCAAACTAACTAACTCTCGTCAAATGTTGAGAAAACTTGATGTGACCGTAAAGTAGCATAGAATCTCCCCTTCTCCTGTTCATCAAATAGAGAAGGTCTCTTTCTCTTTGCCTTGTCCTTGAAACATTTTTGCTTTTTTATGTCGAAACGTATCCATGGGCAATGAGTTTTCTTATCCGCTCTGAAGCTACGCATCAGCTGATCTACGACTTTAAGATAGATGTCAAAAACTTACTCTTCTTTATACCAGAAGAGGAAGCTAAACCCGTGCTGACGAAGAAAGAACTGAAAGATAAAGAGAAGGTTCCCTCACCTTCGTCTCTATCTAAAGAAACCTATGCAATAAGTAGAATTCAACGTAACCAGAAAGCTCACAGTAAGGAAAGCAACTCTTTTCTTTTCACCAGGGAAACGGGTCGACTAGCCCTAAGCAATGAAGAAAACCTATATTTCGTATGGCAATAGGAACTGAACTGAAATATTCTCTGAGTTGCATTTAATTCAATTCAATCAGTTTGAAAGAGTGCTAACGGCAAATGCAACTACTTCTTTCTATCGTTCGTTCCTCATGGGTACTTGTTTTTACAGACATTCAATGTCACCAAATGCGACTAGAAATATGAAATAAGAATGAAGGCAATTCGGATCTTGATTAACGGGCGAAGAGTTCGGAGGAAGTGAAAAAGATTCTCCTTCTTGGTAGGGTCCATTTGGCTGATTATATACCCCAGAGTGAGCTTCTTCTTCCCTGAGTTCCCTATCCACAGCTGAACCCGCCTGAGAGAACGACGTTCTTTCTCGATCATCTCGTCTTGCCCTTCTATGGAATCATTTATACCCTTTCGGGAAACGGGATCACAAAATGAAGGTCCGGAGGGCTTGCGCTTCTGAGGGCAAGGAATTGACTCAAAATCACCATAAGCTGAAAACTCATCCGGAAATGCCCTACGCGTGACAAGCGGGCAACGGGCCGAGAAGCAAGCGCCATAAGAAAAAGATGCTACTGTTGATGTTCCATGCCAAGGATGGGAAATAGGGAACGGTTGGTCATGCCGCGTCTTGCCCTCCTTCACAGAAGCAGGAATAGATCGAGCTAGTAGGCCAAAGAGGCGGCCGGTTCTGGTCCGAAGACGGGGGCTAGAGATCCTGGTGCATGTAGGGGGCGTAGGCCCGAAGGCCACGCTCAACACTTTACTACTCGGGGTTGAGATCCCCATAGAATCAAGGTAAAGAGATGATTATGACCCTCCTGGTCTGTCTATCTTGCATCGGCGAGTCACCATCGCCCTCAAAGCCTACAGTGAAAGCTTTCAGAACTCCAATTCCGATAGTTTTGAAGCTTCCATCCTAATTGAAGCCTCTAATTCGATGAGCTGGCCTTTCAAAAGCAAAGTACTTCCGACCAGAACTAGAAGCCGCATTATAGATGTTGATTTCATGCTGCTAAGGAACAGCTAGTTAAGTGGTAGGAGGGAGTCTTCCATTCATGCCTTCATGGATGGGGCTACCTATGAGGTATGGCTTGAAAGCTGTTTTCTACTATAGGACAATTACAATACAATAGAGATTTCTGGACAAACTAGCGAGGACCGGCAGGGTGCGTAGCACGCTCGACTAATAAGGACCCTTTAGGGGGCTCGACTGATAAGGACCTTTAGGTGCTCGACCATTTTTTGACTTATTTGAGGGGCAAATAAGTAAATTGAAGAGGAGAGGGGCTCGACCATAAGGACCTTTAGGTGCTCGACTGTTAAGGACCTTTAGGTGCTCGACCATAAGCCCCCCCACCCAATAAGTAAATTGAAGAGGGAGAGGAGTTTACTCCCAGGAAGGGAACAAAGAGCAACAGACTTCGCTTCACTATCCTTTATGAACCCTTGGAAGAACTTACAGTGAAGTAAGGAAGTGAAAGGGCAGTCCTAGCCCTAAGATCTTTTTCTTTATATTATATTATACCGAGAAATACCGGAAAGATCAAATTGACAACACGCAAAAGCCCCTTACGAGACTTCGAAGACTCGCTGACGATCATCTTTCCTGGGGTATTCATGTGATTCTTATGGGTCATGTTGTCATAGGGGCATTCACCCCTTTTCACAGCGGCTTTCCCGAAAGGAAGAGATCGGAGAATCGGTTTCGGTTGATGGGAGAGGGAGAGCGGAGAAAACAGCGGATAAGCGCGCAGCGGATAAGTGCATCGGTTCTTGTTATCGGTTGCCGCTCTTCTTCTCTCCTAGGTAGAAGACTCAGGGATTCTTTCAACAAGCGGAAATTAGCTCCTTCATGCGCCTAGCAGACAGATAGAATACATTCTTACCTGTTCTAGCTTATTACCTTAAAGTAGGAGGAAGGAGAGAAAATACATATAAGACAAAGCAGACTATCTTAAGATAGACTAGCAGACAATCTTAGACAGACTAGACACTATACACTAGAATTAGACGCGAGAGGGGAGTCCCAACCAGAGGAATTAGGAATTTCGTAAAGTGATGTTGAGTCAACGATGAGTGAGCAACAATCGGTAGATAACTGCCAACACAAGATGCTACTCCTATTGGAGAGAGCAGTTGGATGCTAATGGGATACAGGAGAAAGAAGAGAGCTACAATCTAATACATTCTATTCTGTCTTGAGCTACTGGACGATGTAACGTACCTAAGATAATAAGACATAAAAAAAGAGTCAGGTAACTAGGTGCAATACAAGAGGACGGTAGGACGACGAACCATAGGATGTCAGAGAAGCATCCGGGTTGTAACCATGTGAAGATTCAAAGGGGGCCCACATCGATCTAATTCGTTCCAGTGATCTTCGACCACCCCATGAAAGAGAGATAGAAACCTTAGAGAGCTTAAGGCCAGAAGGGGCTCGAAAGTAAGAAGGAACTATGCTTCACTCCCCTTAGAGAACTGACAGGGAGCTTGCTGGACTAACAATAAGACTTTCTATCCTTGGCCTAGCATCCAAATAGAATACCATTCTTATCCCGTGCTAGAACACTAAAGTTAGCTACATCTTTCAGGTAAACCATTCCCGAAACTAACGCCATCTAGCTATCAAAATAGAAAGTACATCCGGTTTCACTTTCCATCTTCTCCTAGCTTCCATCCCTTTTCCTTGCTTATCTATCTCTCTAATACGCTCTTCGTCTAGCTGCCCATAGAATACATTCTTATCTAGCCTAGCCTGCTTAAGATAAAGGGCCTTGAACAAAAGTCCTCATGATTGACTACTAACCCCGATATCCCTCACTAGGTCAGGATAGACTCGGATCATTACATCCTTTTTCTATGGAAGGATGTATAAGAAGAAGAAGAAAGCTGATGTCTTGGTTCATCTTTCTCTGTCTTGGTAGACCTTGAAAAAGGTGTAAAGAAAGAAAAATGGAAGTCTAGAAACGAGACGAGGAAAGATCAAAAGAGTGTAGTCAATCAAGTCTACTTAAGAAAGGAAAGATTAGACAGGCTAATTGAGCGCTATTCCACAGAGATCTCAACCTTGCCCCTTGAACAAGGGCTAGTTTGGGAACAGACCTAGAAAGCTATGCCTACAGATAAGAAGATGAATCTTGAGCTGGCCAAGTTCATTCAGGATGAGGGAAAAAGGTAGCCTATTATATAATATAGTGAACAGGTGCTAAGAGATCATCTTTTTGAGCTAGCCAGACACATTGATATATGCAATTCAAATGGGCGAAGTCAAATGGATAAGCGAAGATTCGCAATGCGAAGTAGGGCTTTGACCAGTATTTTTGTCTTTCTGCTTGATGAGCCGTACGAGATGAAATTCTCATATACGACGGGGTTGTTCTTATCATTAAGAAGCCGACCTTGAACCAGCAAAAGCAAGGGCGGGCTTCGGGAAGGCGTATCAGATAATAGGGGAAGCGACCTGACGCCAAGACTTGTTCTTCCACTGGCAACCACCAACATACACTGTAACTGTTAAGAAAAGTGGGTTTGCAGACTGAAGCTTCGTCATGCCCCCCAACCTCTCCTTAGTCCCTGGACTGTGAAACCGGAGCTGATTGCTGGCTCCAAGCTACCTCGCTAGCTAACTCTTATTGAGAAATATCTTGTATGCAATATGGGAAGATTATGAAATACCGGATTAAGTGCTTGCTGTCATTTACCGTACCAAAACCTTTGCTTTGATTGACACCCTACGTCCCTCTACGTCACCTTTAATAAATTCAGGTCAATTGCTTGCATTACCGGAGGCAACCCTGCACCCACTTATTGCTTTCTGTAAGCAGCCGCCTACAAGACACCAGTAGCCCTCCTTGTTGTTGGTTGACTATTTAGTCCCCAGTGGAGCGGATAACACGAGACGTCACTCGAACACGCCGCTTTAACGCAAGTAGTGTAGTCAGTTAAGCCGTAATGTGGCTACGCGCTAACTACGGCTTGACTTTCCTTAGCCAAATAGAAATAGAAAAGTTCTGTTAGGTTCTTAGTTTCTTAATCAGTCAATTAAGAGTCAGTTTCAATTATCAAAGAAGGTCCCGGAGGGGCTTGCGCTTCCTAGTGCAAGGAATATATTGATCTTTTAGGTAGATCGGCTCTATGCATGCCGCGGCTAGGGAAGGTTGAAATCTTTCGAACTTAAAAACACCACGATCTCATATTTTCTTCTTTCTGCTGCCAATACAACTCAAAATCTATTCCCATTCAGCATATTTACCACAAACCTATATCGAAAGCGTTATCGCACCTTATGAATACGGGGCTATGAAAGGCACACTCATATTTATCCTACACCCATCTAAATCCCTCTGTCGTCACGGATTCAGCAAGAGCCAGGCTTAGCACAATTGCTGCTATATATATGTAGGCAGCACTTCTTCTGTTTGGATGTAACTTGAGTGGGTCAAACTCCTCTTTTTCCAACATATACCTAGCCGAGCTATTTAGTGGTTCCCCGCATTCGCATGGGCTTGGAAGGGAGTGCGTGCTACACACCTTATTTACGTATGTGTCCCTGGCTACGCTGACCAGCTTTTCTAGATCGGGTGAGCAAAGTGCCTTCGGGTTCTCTAGCAAGGGTTCTGGTACAGCCATCCACCAAATGGAGAATCCGATGACTAAACAAGTCAAAAGAGCAAAGCGCAAGTCGTACATGTAGGAGTAGAGAAGAGCATCATTCAGCCTAAATTCTTGAATTCGACCCGTTTCCCGGGTTACATCAGCCAACCCCTGCTTCTCTGCAGGGCCCCAGTCAGTGAGGAGTGAAATCCTGTGTGAATCCAAAATACGAGTTTATTAACTTCAAAGGTGCTACTTCAACTTCTGCCTGAAAAGCCACGTGCGTGAGTGTTCGCCCTATCGTGCTTTCTCATGCGTTTAGTTTATAGTTCTGGTAGGTCAGTGCCTTTCCCGTCCCCGAATGGAGTAGATCGCTGAGTCCATAGGTTGCCCTCTCCCTTTCTGATGAAGCGGATGGCCCCGCATCCAACCAAAAGGCAGTCAAAGCCGAAAGTCCATTTGCGGAGGTACGCGGTGGAAGAAGGATATGATACGGAATAGGACATATCCAGGCATGGACTTGCGGACCAAGGACAATCACGGAATCTACTACTGAGAGTCGTACTCGGAGCTTTCGGTCTTGGGAGATACAGAGTTGCTTGCTCAACCAACCAGAGGGGAATGAGATTCTTAACTAGGAAGGATTACTAAAAGAAGGGGATGAGACACCCGGAAAACGCGCATTCGTCATTAGCAAGAAAACGGCATAGCTAACGCTTAGGCTTTCGCGAGATAAGGAGTTGCTTGTTGGCTTAAACCCCGATTCTTCCTTAGCTTGACAGCTAAAATATTTCATAACCTTAGCGCTAACGCACTAAGATATGATATAACCTTCTCCTCCTTTTTGGCTTGTTCACCATCCTCCATTAGCGCAGTAGTTTTCTTTTCTAATTCTAATCTAATATGGATGGATCTTCCGTTGTAGATTCCTTTTCCCGACTTCCTAATCTAATCGGGTCGATGCCCTTGCTTGCTGCTTGAAAGCCGTAGTTTGCCAGGTCTTTCCCGCCGAAGCGAACACCAGCTTGAGTCGAGTTCGAGTTTCATATATATACTGTGACCTTAGGGCTCCTTTCATTCAAAGAGGCGCCATTTCGGTCAGGAAGAACATGCATCGGAGAATAAGGATAGATATGCCGGAAAGACACGATACGGGGAGCCATACTCTACTCTACGGGAGAAGGGCAAAACACTTGTCTCTTCGGGTGGTCCCAGTCGGTAGAAGGACTATGGGGATGGGCACGCTGAAAACCTAAGTCCCCTTTTCCCTTCCTTATGATCAAAGAGATTTTGAGTCGGGTGGAGAAGGATCTGTCGTCTATGCTTTCAACTGATCCTGAAGATTTGAATCGTTTAGCTAGTGTCCATTCCCTGTCTTCTTGTGAGGAGAAGCCGTCATATCAGTTTCCCTGGTTTCTAGATCTTTGTGACGATAGGTTTTATGCTTCCGTTTTCTCTCTTTCCTAGGCCTGTTCCAGGTGTGTACCCGGATCGTCATATTATTTGCCATCCTCGAGACTGTTCACTCGGGAGTGGTTCCCGCGGTAATGTAGACAACATCTAGGTGTGGGTGTCTACTAGCATCTATATCCTCATCCGATAATGTTATTGGTTGAGGTGCAATGATCTGGGAAAAGATAGACTGAAGTTCTTTAGTAGGTTATCCGGGCTGAGTTAGGAGCGACTGGGCTTGGGCTCTCTCGATCCATAGCAACTAGGAGAGTAAGGAACTTAAACCAGTACTTGTCTGGCATGGCTAAAACGAGGAAGCGCGACACTGCTTCAGGCTTGCTTCGGGTTTAGAGTGAGCGGGGACTTTGCCTTCTTCGTAAGCGTCTGAGACGGATCCGGGCTAGCCAGGGTGAACTCTAAATCATTAATAAAGGCTCGATTCTTTTTGATAATGAATAGGCAATGAATCAATATGACTCAATTGAGTGCAACCACTCAATCATATATAATGAGAGAACTTCATCTCGCTACTGCAACGATGAACTCGAGAACGATGAACTGGTTTCTCGTTATAAATGAAATGAAAGAATCTCCCTCTTGCAACTTGAGAAAGAAGTGATCGAATATGATCAATTCTGAGATTGCATAATGACATATGCCCATAGCAGCATTTATAAGAAAGCGTAATGACATATATAATGATATTGATTTCTTTGGGGGGTTTATATATTGCTCAAGGCTGTGAGCATCCATATCTGAGATTGGCATTGATAGACCAGTCGATCGAGTGCCAAGCAAGCAAGCAGACATTGTTATGGTGGTAGTTATATATGAGCATGTGG
>Ga0115842_100777_pt1 | contig 12723 bp, 16 predicted proteins | sample InSIn2SAF170_2_FD_83856 | JGI IMG/M metagenome (GOLD analysis project Ga0115842, IMG submission 83856)
GAAAGATGCCTTTGAGGTATACGTCTGTATCTGCATAGTGGACCCCTCCGAAGACTTTTGCAGGAGCAGACTCGATGATGGGCTCAGAAGCTTCCATCTTAGCGGTGACAGTGGAGGCCATGTTGGATTGATTGGATTGAAAGTGCAAGTACGTTCAACAAGGTTGACGTGAAGTGGGAAGTGGGTAGAGGGAGTGATTGAGCTGATGTTATGGCAAAGTTGATAACTTGTAAGCCAAAGGAAGACGTGATTGTGATTGAGCTGTCAGATGTAAGAAAGCAGGCGGCAATGGACTTTCCTGCCGCTTCATGCATGTTGCATTTCAGTGCAGTTCAATAGCCGAGCATTGGGCCCCTATTCTCGCTCGCTTGCCGTCAGACCCGAAGCTGTCTTGATCATGCCGACGCTCCACTTTCTGAGCGGACGGCAAAGGAGAGGAAAGTTGCTCTTGACAATACCCGCCTGTCAGTTCTCAATCCACCTAACTATCTTACCTTCCACTCTTCTCTACATCTATACACAGCAAGCATGTCCGCTTCATACCTAGAAAGCCTCTTTGGCCTAAAAGGCAAAACCGCACTATGCACTGGCGCCACACGCGGTATTGGCAAGAACATGGCAGAAGCTCTTGCTCAAGCTGGCGCGGATGTTTTTCTAATTCAGGTGAGTCCACCAAGTCCCTCTTGGTAGGCGTGCCGATGCTGATGCTGATTCCGGATTGACTACCGTGTTCTCCGCTGAAACTCCGGCTTGCAGCGAAATGAAAGCAACACAGAAACTCGTGATGCCATCCGAGCTATGGGCAGGAAGTCTGAGATTGTTATCTGCGACCTTGCAGACAAGGATTCTGTCCGTGGAGTTGTCAAGAAGGTCGTCTCGCCCAAGTCCGAAGGTGGCATGGGCGAGACTATTGACATTCTCATCAACTGCGGCGGCATTCAACGGAGGTGAGCACTCAGAACAAGCGTAGCTCTGCAGAGTATGAAGATGAGGCCATACTAACCCGTTGCATATGAACACAGAACACCAGCCGAGAACTTCCCAGATGAGGACTGGGAGGAGGTTCTCCAAGTGAACTTGAACACGGTCTTCACGCTCTGCCGGGATGTTGGCAAGCACATGCTGGAATCCCGAGGTGGTGTATCAGGTGAAGAAGCCAAGCCAGAGGGAGCAGCAGATGCAAATCCACGAGGACGAGGAAAGATCATCAATGTTGCTTCGCTCGTTTCATATCAGGGTGGGATCACCGTACCTGCATATGCTGCCGCCAAGCACGGTGTTCTAGGTATCACGAAGGCTCTCTCCAATGAATGGGTCTCAAAAGGCATCAACGTCAATGCTGTTGCGCCTGGTGAGCTTTCTGATCCTCCCACCACATTGCATAAGCCACCTTGCTGACCATCACTTCTCGAATTCAACAGGTTATATCGCCACTGAAATGAACTCTGCATTAATTGCCAACCCTGTCCGCTCGCGCCAGATTATGGAGCGCATACCAGCAGGCCGATGGCGTTCGCCAAAAGACTTTGAGGGATTGACTGTCTCCCTAAGTGGTTCTTGAAGTGACTACATCAGTGGAGAGTGCCTTGTATGCGATGGTGGCTGGATGGCCAGGTAAAATCTGCCCTTTTGTTGTCGCCTAAAGACCATTGAACACTTCCGTGTCAAGCCCAGATGGCTATTTGTGCGAGTAGAGACCGAGAAGGGTATTGTTGGCTGGGGCGAAGCCACGCTAGAAGTAAGCTCGTAATCTCACCAGCTGCATCCATAAAATCGTAGCTCATCCACTTTAAACAGGGACATTCGGAAGCAGTAGAGGGAGCTTTTGCCGACTTTAGAGAGCGCTTCATTGGATGGGACGCAAGCAATGTACGTCTCCGGTGGCACGCAAGGTAGACTGTTATACCTGACGAGTGTGTTCGACAGATTGAAGATATCTACCAATCTGCCTACCGCCACCGATTTTACCGCGGCGGACCAGTCATGATGTCTGCGCTGTCGGGCTTAGGTACGCTTCAGGAATACCATCCGTACACTCCTTCATGCTGACGACTTTCGGCCTGTAGACATCGCGCTTTGGGATATCAAAGGTAGAACTCTGGGCGTTCCTATATGGCAATTGCTCGGTGGAAAAGTCCGCACGAGATGCCCTGGTAAGTTTTACAAGCCCTTAATTGATCGCAGGTGCTTACATGTAACTGAGCCGCCTCTCCACAGTTTATGGATGGATTGGTGGTGACCGGCCGGGCGATGTGCTGGAGCAGGCGAAAGCTCGCAAGGCAATGGGCTTCACAGCTGTCAAGATGAATGCTGTCGAGTCGGTAAGTACTCTCGACCATACTTCTAGAGAAGTACCGCTTCGAGACCTGACAATCCTTGTCAGCTTGCTTGGCTCGACTCTCCTCATGCTTTGGAAGCTACTGTACAGCGTTTGAAGGATGTCAAGTCTGTGGGCATCGATGTTGGACTCGACTTTCACGGTAAGGAAGGGTCTGAAATGCACCAGAGTCCCCACCTGACCTTGGTGACTTCTAGGTCGAGTGCACAAGACGCTAGCAAAACAGCTTGCTCGGGCTTTAGAACCACACAAGCCACTTTTCATCGAGGAGCCTCTACTACCACAACAAGTGGAGGAATTGAAGAAGCTCTATGCACAGACAACTATTCCCATCGCTCTTGGTGAACGTCTTTTGACTCGCCAAGACTGCCGCCCTTACTTTGAGGCAGGCTGTATTGATATTATTCAACCTGATATCGCTCACTCTGGTGGCATCAGTGAGACGAAGAGGATTGCTAATATGGCAGAAACGTATGATATCGCATTCGCGCCCCATTGGTAGGTCAATATCCCCCGTTAAAGTTATACGTCCTGTACCTACCTTCCTGGGTAAAGGCGACGTTGAAGTCGAGAGGAGAGGAGAACCTGACTCTCGCATTCTTCACAGTCCGCTGGGTCCTATCGCTTTTGCTGCGAGTCTGCAACTCGGCTTCAACTGTCTGAATTTCGTTATGTGAGTGGATGGCTAGCGACCTTTCGCCACACTTCGGAATGGTACTAATATGCTACACGACTACCTACAGTTGCGAAATGTCATTTATGATGCATTATAATTCAAAAGACTTCGACTTGATGACCTACATGAAGAATCCCGAAGTGTTCACCGTCAGAGAGGGAATGGTTGACCTTTTGACGGGACCGGGGCTGGGCATCGAAATCAACGAGGAACTCGTGAGGAAGTGCGCCGAGGAGCACAAGGATTTCTCTTGGAGAAACCCCATCTTCCGTGGAAAGGATGGTGGTATCAGAGAATGGTAGTTTGTAGCTTAGAAGTTGCTTTGTATCGCGGCATGATCGGCTAGCCGGCTTTCACTCATTCAAGTCTCTGAAGCTCGCAAAGCGATAGTGGCATAACAGCTGATTTCGAAAAAGCCGTGCTATCTGTCAGATATGAATGGTGACAATTTCAAAGTATATACGGAGCAACGGGTGCAGGTCCGGCCTCGCAAGACTGGACGCCGCTGAGCGTTCTTCGCAAGTTATCAGCATTCATATTTTGTTCCTGCGACTCAGCTTGCCAGCAAATCTGGAAAGCATAATCAGAAGTGACCTATGACTATGCGCCTGCTAATCGTGTCCGAAGCCGCCAAGTATCTTTTGACCGCTGGCACGTGATCACGAAGGTCCAAGCGCCCTCCACGCAATTCCTTCAGCTTGAGCCTCAACTCCAGCCTTTCCTTCTGACTAACCTAACTCTAAAACCGTTGAGCCTGACTCCGGCTGCAGGCTATGAGTCCCTCACAGTCGCCTCCGCTACCGCTTTGGCTATATACGGGACTCGTCGCCTTCCACCTTCGTCAGGCTCCAGAAACGGCGACTGGCCTGACGACGAGGCTTAAGTACGAAGGATGCGGAGGCTGCCCTAAGGCAGCCGTAGCTTTCGCAGTACTTAAACGCCAAGGAGGAAAGGCCTGTCGCCACCTTCTCGATTTCCAGCCTGTTAATCTAGATTCCCGGTTGGCTTCTCACCTTATCAGCTGAAGAGAAGTCAACAAAACCAAAGCTACATCTATCGCTGTCTTACCTTACGAAACATCTTTTGGTCTGTCATACCTGCGAAAGAATCCTGATGGACTTACCTGCCTGCAAATCAGCTGGTCGCAAAAACTTCGAAGGCACGGGTAGCTGGGCGAGCTTTACGTTCGACAAGCACTTTCAGTGGAACCTATACTGTTCACATCCTGACGCGTGTGTAGGTCTAGGGTGCTCGACTGCTTGTTTCCTGTGCATTCAACCTGCTCTGCCAGCTGACTTCTAGGCGCCAGCTTAATGTTCCAGTAGCCTTTATAGCTTGCACGAGATCTTCGCCTGCGAGGCTTCCAATTTTCAGTCCATCAAAGAAGAGAAGGAAAGGAAACGCATATCGCGTTGAAACGTGTGCATCTTCCAAAGCTGAATCAGCCTTCTCTGTCTTCCAAGTCTGGACATGACGTCTACGCCTTCCACATTTTGGGTATAAAACCGAGGCAAACTGGCTTACCCTCTCTTGTCTTCCTTCCTCTCGTTCTCAGGTTATGAGCCAAAAGCATGTTTATTAACCCCAATTATCATCTATAAATGCTGGACGAACCTGGCAGCAAGTGTTGGCTACCTCTGCGCTACCAAGGATTAATGGGCCAGCAAGAAAAGGCCACCGCCTACAAGTAGGCTCCGCACGTCGGGCAAAAATTATCGACAATACTACTCGTGAGCCTAATTTTACATGTTCAAGTGGCTAATCTGTCGCCTCAAAGCAGCACGGCTGTCTCGATATCTCGCTTCTATCACTGGTCAACTCACTACCTGCGGTCGAAATTCACAACAGCAAATGCAGAACTACGTAGAAGCGCCTTCTGGGAGTTTTGTCCGCGTAGAAAAACCTGAGAGAAAGTCATTTTATCAATGCCTCTTTCTCAACTGCAAGGGCGAAGGACAAACGCTGCGCGATATCTCAAGGCACTACGATCTAGACCATGCGGATAGCCGCCTCTCATGTCCAATCTCTGGTTGCGAAACGACTTTGGCAGACCAGAGTTACCTGGAACTTCATATGGCAGTAGAGCACGAAGGCAAGCGCCCTTTTCAATGTCCGAAAGATGGTTGTAAATGGGCCGGAAAGTACGAAGAGCACCTGAAAAGTTCACCTCAAGGCGGCCCATCATGAACATTTCTTCCACCGCTGCGAAATTTGTAAAAAATCCTGTTCTTCTCGCCAGGCAAGAGCCGTACACGTGCAGGACCAACGTTACACAACCGGTATGCGTGTGAATCTTGCGATGCAGTCTGCGAGACACCCGAAGAGTATTTCGAGCACTTGAAAAACCGACATCCGAGATAACGTCCCCATGCATGCCCAATTCTAGGCTGCTTCCGAACATACAAAGAAGCCGATATGCTCGATCTCCATGTTAGCTCTGTGCACGAAGGAGAGTCGTATGTTTGCGGACGAGAAGGATGCGGTCTAGAATTCAGCACCGAAAAGGCTAGGAATTTCCACATCAAAGAAGCTCACGATTTGACTAGAATTTAAATCAAGCGCTACACCTGCAAGTTCTGCAAACAGGCTTTTTCAACTATAATCGTCAAGCAGCTTCATGAAGAAGGCGCGCCTTCGACGTGCGAAAAGCTGCAAAAGGCGAGAAGTACCGAGAACGACACGGAAGCTCGGCCCCTGGTATGCCCTGAATGTGGCAAGCGCTTCACGCAGCCTGGTACCTTGAATCGACACATGAAAGCAGCGAAGAAGGGTCGCAAAAAGCTTCGATGTATGCTCGACCCCAAATACAGCTCAAGCTCGGATAACTCCGGAAACGAAAAGGATGAGGCAGGAAGTTCAGATTCAGAGTCTGCTACCAAACCCTCAAAGAAAGGCAGCAAAGCGGGAAGTCTCAAGAAGCCTCAAAATCCGAAGAAGCGCAAGAAGTAGAGTTATCCAGCTGCTCGGCTTATCTCCAGGTCACGTGCTTTCGATGCTATTATTCACAGTGAATAAGCCTTCAGAACGGCGGTCTTCAGATGTTGAAAGCTTTCTGCTCAGATGGTAATCAGCTTTCAGGATATCAGGTGTGAAGAAAATTTCATTATGGCATTGCTCAGGTGACAGCAAGCTTTCAGGATGATGATGTTCAGATTAGCGCAAGTAACAGCCTTCAGGTTGACGTTGTCAAGCAGTTCTAGCGGTGTTCGATGTCATCAAGCTTATGACGGTTCAAATAGTGGTGGAAGTCTCAATGTTGTTCTCGCGGAATGGTTAAAATACACAATGAATGCATATGAGTTGAAATCAAGCGTCTAATAGTCGCCAACCATCAACTTCATGACGAAGTTGCCCGACTCGTCCTGTCCCTTCATGAGCATCTCAAACGCCTTGTTGGCATCCTTTAGGTTGATTTTCTGGGTGACGAGCTTGTGTGCATTCGCTAGCCTTCCTGCGCCAAAGAGAGCGAGAGCATCTGGGTAGGTATTGCAGTAACGGAAGACGCCAATCATGTCGACTTCTCGGAAGGCAGCAGCCGAGACTGGAAGCGTAGCGTTCGGTGTACCCATACCAATGAAAACGACTTTGCCGGCGGTTTTGGCGCACTATGTGAAGATTGTAAGGTAAGATAGTCAATTTCCAATTTTGTAAAGCCGTTGCCCATGTGAGAGGTGAGGTTGTACTTACATGAATGGCAGTTTGCATACAGCTCTCTACACCTGTGCACTCGAGCACAACATCGTAGCCTTCAGGTGAGTATTTTTCTAGAATGGTTGTGCTCGTCTCTTTGGCCTTTGCTAGGCTCTCCGCTGAGTCCTTCGGTCTAGGTCCCATTGGCAGAACGTGTCCAGTGTTGGCGAATCCCTCTTTGACCGCGAAGTCAACTCGAGGCTGATTGATGTCAACAACTGTAATGTAGGTGGCACCAAAAGCGGAAGCTACGCTGGCTCCTAGAAGGCCAACAGCACCAGCTCCAAGTACGAGCACAGTTTGGCCTGCTGTAATATGCGCGCGACGAGAGGCATGTAAGACTACTGATAGAGGTTCAACGAGCGATGCTTCTTCGTATGAGACTGTATCAGGAAGCTTGTATAGGAAAGACGAAGGGTGGTTGATATAAGTTTGAAGGGTGCCGTCCGCGTGAGGGTAGACCTTTGCAGAGGAGGCGAAGCGCACTATACTCGAAAGCAAAGTAAGCCTTGGTCATAGAGAGCAGCTGAGCAGGTGTCACAAGATAATGCTCACTGTTCAAGCACAGATTGTATCGTCCTAGCTTGCAGAACTTGCAGTTCTTGCAGTAGACTCCAGCCTCAACAGCTACACGGTCACCGACCTTGAGCTCCTTCACACCTTCTCCAACTGCAACAACCTCTCCTGCAGATTCGTGGCCGAGCGCCATAGGGTCTCGCAGGACATATTCTCCATTACGGCCACTGTTCAAGCAGGTCCTGTCAGTACTGACGTCTCCACAGGCGCCTGCAGCTGAAGAACTTACTGAATGTAGTAATGCAAGTCACTGCCGCAGAGACCAGTAGCCTTGACAGCAACTTGGCATTCGCCAGGACCAGGCTGTGAGATGGTTCGCTCGGTCTGTGCAGTTGCAGAGGAAGAGCAACGCGATCACCTTTAGCAAAAGTGCGGCAAACGAGACGAAAGCACGCAGTGAAGATATGCTCACAATGCGAAGGTCCTTCGCGCCGTGAAGGACAGCAGCAACGTTGGTTTTACTTGAACCCATAGTTGTAGTAGTGGTGAAGGATATTAATGTGCTGCTATCCAGGAAAGAAGGAAGCAACGAACAAGTCAATTACTGCAACATTGTGTCGCGCTGGCCCAGAAGGCCGTCGAAAACGACTTCTTACCGAAGCTATCAGGTGCCAAACAAGATCCGGTCAAAGTGTCGGGTATGAGATGTGTCAAGGCAAGTTACAAGATCAAGTTAAGAGGTGAGAGAACTACTACTGTGTATCCGCAAGCTGTTCGGTGCTCTACGGAGATCAGCTTTCTAAAAGTGACAGGCCTGGAAGTGGAACGGCTAGCGATGGTCGATTACCGGCTCATTGATGTTTCTCCCGGCGGAGGCTTGGGAATTATTGACGCGCCAGCTTGATGGCCGCAAGTTATAGAAGAAAGCGGCACGGCAAGCGTCACTACAATGATACTACTGTAGCTTCATGAAGCCTTGAGAGGACCGCTGACCCACACCGGCTAACAAGCATTTTCATCGCCTTTCTCAGGCCTGAGAGGAGCTCCTCTCATTCATTACCACTCTCCACTTCGCTCCACACATTCGAGCTTCGCTTCCTTACATTAGATTGACTCTCATTACTACTGTCTATAACTCTGCATCCCATAATCAGCTATGAGCGGCAAAGAAGATATCCTCCTATTCGGTCTTGGCGGCGTTGGTGAGTGTTTTGCGTGTGAAAGTGTCCTGAGAATGCGAAGCCAACCTGTATCTCCCATGATGCGATCACAGGCTCCGTTTACGCTTATATTCTCAACGAATCGCCAAACGCTCAAGTTACGGTCTGCGCCCGCTCAAATTACAAGGCTGTATCAGAGCAAGGTCTCGACTTTCAATCCGAGAAGTTCGGCAACCATCCCAACTACAAGTTTCACAATGGTGAGACCCTTTGCTTGCCCCATTCCAGCTTTAAGCAATTGCTTATGTTGCATTATTCTATGGCAGCCGTCGCTACTCCCTCCGACTCCAGCTTGCAAGGTGTCAACTTCAAGTATGTTGTTGCCACACACAAGGGAATTCAAGCCAGCCCAACTGCGGCGGAACAATTGAAACCGGTGGTTGGTAAGGACACTACAATTGTCCTCATCCAGAATGGTGTCGGTGTAGAAGAGCCTTTCCAGGCTATGTATCCCAACAACACCATCTTGTCCGGAGTCGTAAGTGAAAGTCACAGCAAACCTGCTAGCACCTTTCATTGACACTACGCACTATTGTGATAGACATGGGTCAATGCCAACCAGCCAAAGACAGGTACAATAGTCCACAAGTTCGACGAGACAATGCAGTTCGGGGCGCATTTCAACAAGAATATTGACCGAAAGCTCGAGGAGGAGCGACTCAATCACTTTGTTGAGCTTCTTCAGCAAGGTGGTACAAACGTAGAACTCGTTCCATCAATTGATGTATGGAGGTGGAAGAAGACTATCTGGTGAGTGTCCTCTACTGTTTCGCATGAGGGGTACAGCACTAAATCCGAAAACATTATAGGAACGCCACCTGGAATACTGTAAGCAAAACAGAAGCTAGGGTGGACATGAACGACTCTGACTCCTTTCATGCAGCTCACCGCTATCACCCTATGCCGAACGGATCAGCTGCTAGCAGCCTCAGATTCTGGACCCATCGTAGCGAAGCGGATCATCGCTGAAATGGCTTCCATTGCTCGAGCACTGGGCCACGAAATCGAAGACGAATACCTTGTGAGCTTGATTGAGCGGGACCAAATCAAGAACGGTATCTACTCTAGTATGTGCATGGACGCTTGCTGGCATCGACCAATGGAGGTGGAGGTGAGTGAAGATAGTTGTGCGACTGAAGAGAGAAATAACCTGACTCTGGTCTACCCTTAGACCATTGTCTCCCTCCCCCTCCGAAAAGCAAAAGAGCTTGGACTCGAAACTCCCACACTCGAGACCATCAATGCGCTTGTGTGCGCACTGGATTGGCGATTCCGCAACAACATTCCACCTCCAGCCAATGCTTAGTGTGCAGTCGTTGTAGTCCAGTTGTGTTGATAGCAAGCCGTAAATAATGAGTCTATTATCAGTACTGATGTTATCAGTACTGATGTAGAGCATTGCTGTACAAATTGCCGTTGCATTTCAGGACCGAAGGTACCAGCTTCAAATCACAGGCGATGCAGCCGGTGTGATGGACCACTTTTGCCAGAATTTCGCATCTGAGATACCAGCCCGGCAGTTGGAGGTGCAGAGAACCGTCCTTCAAGTTGCATGCAAGGAAAAACGCGTTAAGTGGCTGATCGAGAAAAACGCGTCTTGCTGTCTTTCGAACGAGAGGCTGCATCTTGCTCTCACAAGGACCGCACAACCTCTATAGCCATGGTGGTAAGTAGGATACCCAACAAGATATTCCAGGCTACCAAACTGATCTTGCCAATCCTGCCATTGTACCACATCATAGTCCCCAGTCAAAAGAGCTCGTGACGATGGCCAGCCTTCCAGTAGCAATGGGCCCGTTGCTGGCCACAGTGGTCCATCACACCTACGCCATAGCAACCTCAGCAGTGCTCCTCCATCATCCTTACCACCCTCATCACCTCCTCAGCCCTTTTCAAGCGATGTTGAGGGCGATATCAGCGATATCGAAGGCGGCGTGCGTGATCTAGACACTGAAACTGATGGGGACGGCGAGGACGGCGCTACTCCAGAAGATGAAGGCGAGGATATTGAGGATCTCTTTGATGATAATATGATTCAGTAAGAATGCAAGACCCAAGCACATTGACTGGCGGGCAATGAAGCACCTCATTTCTAATCATGCTTTTACGCGTTTACAGAGATTACGGCGAGAATGAAGCACTCGACCGCTACGATTCGATGGACCTGAACGATGAAGATGACTTTGATGCTATGGATCCCATGGCTCGAGCTGCCGCTGAGCGAAAGATGGAGCGCCGTGACAAGCGCGACGGCAGAGTTGAAGGCAGGACTGGCCGAAAAGGCAGGTCGCGTGCTCCTGCTTTCCTGCAGAGCGACTCAGAGGATAGCGATGGTGAAGCAGCTTTGCTAGAGAGAAGACGTCGTCGTAATGTGTACGATGAAGTTCAACCTGCGGATGGAGTATTTGAAGGAGGCGAGGATGAACTCCCGCTGGAACAGCTCTCAGATATCAAGGCCAACTCCATCAAAGAATGGATCGAGACCGACGCAGTCAAGCGAACTATAATGCGAGAATTCAGGAATTTCCTCATGACATACGTCGATGACCATGGAACGTCAGTGTATGGCCAACGCATCAAAGCTTTGGGAGAAGGTAGGGCGCGAGCTTTAGCCACAACAAGCCTCACTGTTGGACTCATTCTGACGCGTCTTTCCCCGTTACAACAGCCAATTCCGAATCTTTACACGTATCGTTCTTACACCTCTCTGATAGCAAAGCCATTCTGGCTTACTTCCTCGCCAACTGTCCAACGCCAATGCTCTCTATCTTCGACCAAGTAGCTCTCGATGTTATTCTCCTATACTACCCACTTTACGAGCGCATCCACCCAGAGGTTCACGTGCGCATCACCGAGCTCCCTACCTCGTATACCCTTCGACAGCTTCGCCAGATTCATCTGGATGCACTAGTTCGCGTGACCGGCGTCGTGACACGTCGAAGCGGTATTTTCCCTCAACTCAAATACGTTAAATTCGACTGCGGCAAATGTGGCGAGACTCTAGGACCGTTCTTTCAAGATGCTACGGCAGAAGTCAGAATCTCCTTCTGCCCCATATGCTCTGCTAAGGGCCCCTTCACTATCAATTCCGAACAGGTAAGAGGACAGCGCATTTTTTGCTGTATTTCTGGCTAACAGCTCCTTTCCCACAAGACTGTATACCGAAATTACCAGAAGATGACTCTTCAGGAATCACCAGGGTCAGTTCCTGCTGGTCGTCTACCTCGGCATCGCGAAGTTATCCTACTCTGGGATCTGATTGATTCGGCAAAGCCTGGGGAAGAGGTTGAAGTCACGGGTGTCTACCGAAACAATTTCGACACAAGCCTGAACATCAAGAACGGCTTCCCCGTCTTCAGTACCGTACTAGAAGCTAATCATATCCTCAAGAAGGAGGATCTATACTCATCCAGTCGTCTGACTGAAGAGGATGAGAAGCATATTAGAACCCTTGCTCGTGACGAGCGAATCGGGAAGCGTATCATCAAGTCAATTGCACCATCAATTTATGGCCATGAAGACATCAAGACAGCTATTGCCCTCTCCCTTTTCGGCGGCGTGACGAAAAATATCAACAACAAGCATCGCATTAGAGGTGATATAAATGTTCTTATGCTAGGAGATCCTGGTACAGCCAAATCTCAATTCCTCAAGTATGTAGAGAAGACCGCTCCTCGCGCTGTTTTCGCAACTGGTCAAGGTGCATCAGCTGTCGGTCTGACTGCGAGTGTCCGAAAGGATCCAGTCACGAGAGAATGGACACTCGAAGGAGGCGCACTGGTGCTAGCAGACAAAGGAGTTTGCTTGATCGATGAATTTGACAAGATGAATGATTCCGACCGAACTTCTATCCACGAAGCTATGGAGCAACAATCCATTTCCATTTCGAAAGCCGGCATCGTTACCACGCTGCAAGCCAGATGCGCCATTGTAGCGGCGGCAAATCCCATCAGAGGTCGATACAACCCAACAATACCTTTCAGCCAGAATGTCGAGCTTACGGAACCGATCTTGTCACGCTTCGACGTCCTCTGCGTCGTCAAAGATGCGGTTGACCCGGTTATAGATGAGATGCTTGCCCGGTTTGTGGTCGGCAGTCACACGCGAAGTCACCCCGACTTTATCCCAGAACAGGATGAGATGAATGTCACTACAAGTTTAGATAAAGACGTAAGCTGCTTTGGCTTGTTTACAGCATATAGCATAATTCGTACTGATTCTCCTCGCACAGATTCTACCACAAGATGCACTGAAGAAGTACATTCAATATGCACGCGATGCCG
>Ga0115842_100778_pt1 | contig 12721 bp, 10 predicted proteins | sample InSIn2SAF170_2_FD_83856 | JGI IMG/M metagenome (GOLD analysis project Ga0115842, IMG submission 83856)
GGATTGCATTCTGTCATGCCAAAGAGTTCAATAGATCTCCAATGTATTTCTTTTGAGAAAGAAATATGGACTTCGGATGTTGGGTTACTTCAATACCAAGATAGTAATGAACATAGCCCAAATCAGTCATTTCAAAACTTTTCCCCAATTCCTTATTTATGGATGCAATGTAGCTTTCATTGTTCCCTGTCATCAAAAGATCATCTGCATATGCCACAAGATATACAACTATTTTGCCAACTTTCTTGACAAATAAAGTTGCATCATCAAGATCATAATGTTTGAATTTCAGAATATGCTCAGTTAGTTTTTCATATCAGGGTCGTGGTGCTTGTTTGAGGCCATGCAAGGACTTCACAAGTTTTCATACTTTATGTTCATGTCCTTTCACAGCAAATCCTTTAGGTTGGGACATAAAAACATTCTCTTTTAGATCGCCATTCGAGAAAACAGTTTTTACATCCATTTGATGTACTTTCCAACTGTTCTGAGCTGCTAGGGCAAAGAGTGTCCGGATGGTAGCCCATTTTGTTGTGGGGGAAAAAGTCTCCTCATAATCGACCCCTTCCTTCTATGAAAAACCTTTTACCAGAAGTCTAGCTTTTTGCTTGTCAAGTGAGCCATCAACTTTATACTTGTTCTTGTAGACCCACTTGTAGCCAATTTTTTTTGGTTCCTAATGGATGACCAGCCAGCTTCCAAGTGTCGTTCTTTATGAGGGCATCATACTCCTTTTGCATCACTTCTTTCCACTCATCATGAGAAGCAACTTCTTTGAAGGAAGTTGGTTCAAAGTAGACAAGTTCAATTCACAATCATAAGAAACATCCATATCAATAAGTGAATTAGAGTCATCTACATCACCTCCATTTTGCCTGTTTGAATTTCTAGTTCCTATCTTTCCAACCTCATCAGGATGAAGACTTTCAAGTGTATTTTTCAGCCACTTTGGGGGACCTTTCTCAGATGGTCCAGGCTTCTCCATTGATTGAGTTGGGATTGAATCAATATTGAGTCTCCCAATTCTATCAATCACATCACTTAAAACATCATCCATTGTTGGAGTTTCATGCGAGGGAGAGTGTTCTTCAGAAGAAGATTCCACATGTTGATCTAGTATAGGAAACCCCCATTCAAGATGTGGAATCTAATTATCAAATTCTTGAAATGATTTTTCTTTTGTGAATCTATCCAAGCAATCAAGTTATCACTCAACAACATTGTCATTTTTGGATGATTCAAGAAAAATTACATCTCTAGATACAACAAACTTTTTATTTACTTCATCATAGAGACAATATGCTTTGGAGGTGTTTGAATACCCCAGGAAGATACACTTACAACTTCTTGCACCAAGTTTGTTTCTATGTAACTTTGGTATCAAGGCATAACAGGTGTAACCAAAGAAACTGAGATGCTTTACCTAAGGAACATGTCCATACCACATTTCATAAGGAGTCTTGTTTCTAATATCATTAGATGGAAATCTATTCTTTATATATGCAGCACATAGAACAACATCAGCCCAAAACATTATCTTTACATTTTTTAAGAAGAGCATGGATCGTACCATATTTAAGGTTGTCCTATTCATTCTTTCAGCTACACCATTCTGTTGTGGATTATAAGTTACAGTTGTTTGATGTTTGATCCCATGTTGGAAAAGATAGTTTTCAAATTCATTTGATGTGTATTATTTTCCATTATAAGTGCGAATAGATGCAATATGAGATTGTGAATCATTATCAATCCATTTATGAAAATTCCTGAATGTTTTAAAAGCATTAGATTTGTTCTTCAATAAATAAACCCAACACATTTTGGTGTAGTCATCAATAAATGTCATCATATATTTATTTCCATTTGTAGAAGTAACATGCACTAGACCACATAAATCTAAATGAATGAGTTCAATTTTTCTATGTGCTCTTGAATGTGAATCATGAAAAGACTGTTTGCTATGCTTTCCTAGAATGCAAGCATCACATTGCTTAAGTTTCCTAGGAATTGTAGGCAAACCAGTGACACCATTTTTCTTCAACAAGCAGAGATTGTCATAGTTCAAATGTCCAAATCTAGCATGCCATAATAAACTTGATGGAAGTGTACCTTCTTCATAATGAGAATTGTATGAAAAGTGTTGTGCACTAGTAGAGGTTCCTTGCAGCTTGAGAAAATTTCTTCTTCTATTCCCCTCATGACAAGTGAGTGGTTAGATGCTTTTCTTACCTCAAGCTTGCCATCAAACATATGAATGGAGTGACCTTACTGGTGGATGTGGACCAAAGACAACAATTTTCTCTTGAGCTGTGGGAGACATACAACATGATGCAAAAGAAAGTTTGGAAGACTAGGCAATTTAAGCCTGACTGTGCGAAGTCCTGATGGCTTGATTTTTTCTTGGTCTGTAAAGTATAATGCTCCATCAACATTGTCACTAAATTCTTCAAATTTTTTTTTCTATAAGTCATGTGGCAGGTTGCTCCTCAATCAAGCAACCAATCATTTTTCCAAGAAGCAAGTGAAGCATTAAATAAATTTTCATTTACTCCAGTATTACATTGTGCCACAACATAGTGAGCAGATTCAGCTGCTTTACCTTTGTTTGTATCATCAATTTTACCGTTCTGTTGGTTTCTTTGTTGTTCAATTTTGTCCCTTGGTAACTTGCATGTAGAGGCATCATGTGATCCATTTCTTTTGTAGCATATGCAGTGCAAATCTACCTTTTCTCCTTGAGAGTGTCTGCCCCCCTTGCCTTTGAAATATCTTCCTCTTCCTCTTCGACCACCTCTTCCTCTTGAAGACTCTTGAGCAGGATGCTTTTCTTTATGAGCAAGGCACACAACCTCTTCAAAAGATTCAAGGACTATTTTCTTTCCAAAAGCTGTCTCTCTTTCAGCAAACTTTTTCACAAGAGAGTCAAAGGTGATATCTTGAGATCTTCATTTGCTTGCAATGACTCAAGATAATTGGAGTAAGTAGGATAAAATTCCTTGAGAAAAGTGATAAGAGGAATATATAATTCAACTTTATTGGATTTAATATCATGCATTATAGACTTTACTTCAGATGAAAAAGCAAGAGGATCATTATTTTTCAGTTCAAGAGTGAAGAGTTTAATCATGAGTTGAAAAACGTCAAGTGTAGAATGTGAGTCATAAAGTTCTTTTAGCTTTTGTAAGGCTTCAAAGGGAGTTGAAAATGGTGAAATATTTCGATTCACTTCTTCATCTACAGATGCTATGATTAATGCATAAGCTTTGCTATTCTTGTTTTCCCAAATTACGAGCTCTTTGTCTGAGGTAGGTTTTTCTGGCTCTTTGTCTCTGTCTCCAACACACACTCCTTTCCACAACTCATTCAAAATGAGGGTGTGATTTATCATTTGGGACCACTCATGATAGTTCTCCTTGCTAGTGAGAACTATTCCCACAATATATATGATTGAATGCATTGTAAAATATGTGTATAGTGGGAGAAAAAAAAATCACTCCTTTAGTGGTAAAACAATTTTCACTTGCTCTGTAAAAAAATGCATTGTAGTTTTCAAAACACTTTACTATGGTGGAGTCTTCGAAACACTTTAAATAAAAATTGATTTATAAAACATTTCCCAGAGAAATATTCATATCATCAATGCACTGTCAAAAATTATCTTTCAAATCAGTGCCAGAACAAGTTCTCCACGCTGTACATGACCATATAATTGGATGACCAAATGAGTTCTTCATCGGAAAAACAAAAAGGCTCACAGAGCCATTACATTAGAATGCGCAGATCTCATACAGCTAGATCACAACTACAATGGGTTCTTCACGTGTTGTCAGGCTGTGTTATCATTCTCTGGCTAGCATAAACGCTCCTCTATTCTTCCAGTCCACGTGCACAACTAATAACAAGCTCTCTGTCAGCTTGTTGACTGATAAACAAGCGATGACACAGATCTAATACATGCTTTCCAGAGTCGAATAAAAAACTTGAGGGAGCCTGTCAAAGAAATGGATAATGGTGGATAGGTCGCTTTGTATTTTTTATGGAACACTAAAGGTTCAGGCCTATCACGCCAGGGATCTGTTATTGATGCTATTATAACCATGACTGAAAGGTGTATACAAATTGAATGGTATGTAGAGAGGATAGAGAGGCCGAGGTGTATAACGCAATTTTAATACATAACTCACAGTGTGTTAGGTCCCTATAATACTAGTGATTACCCCATTACTATTGTAGTTATACCCCTTATTAATATTGTTGTGCCCCTATTACCCCTATATTGTTATTACTGTGCCCCATAGAATCCCTCTATTCTTATTTTTGTGGCTTTATATTATTATTGTTAGGTGGGCTGGATTATATTGTGACTCCTTAGACTCCTATATATAGAAAGGAGGTTTTGTCATTTGAATCATCCAAGAACTGTTCATTTATGTAATGTAAAGGAGGTTTCCCCCTTGAAGAGGCTGAATTCTAAGGTGTTGATCTATCTTTTATACCTTTTCTTGAGCTGGTTTCATAACATTTGGTATCAGAGCTTTGGATTCTAGGGTTTTGATGCTCCAAACAGGTCATTGTGGAATTTTCGCTATAACTTTTTTCTGCGAGGTTTCAGAAGTTGCAAAAAAACCCATTTGAGAAGAAATCACACTGAACCTCGGATCCAAATTTCAGAGCCTTTCACACTATATTTGCGGAGATATGATCTGATGAAGTTGGTCTTTTTGGAGACTTCTGAATTACATTCCAAATAGGTGACCTGGGGAAAATCATCATAACTGTCTCTCTAGGGATCGGATTGAAATTTCATATGAAGGTACAGAAAGAGGACGGACTCTAGTTTCTTGTATGCATTTTTCAGATCCAAAGGTCAAAACAATGACTCGTACCACGTCGTATAAGTTCGCTCTACTGAACTAGTCTATAATCAAGTCACTGTGGGATATTTCGCATAACCCTTCCGTGGAGAATCCAATTTGGGTCAGACTTGTGGCATTGGAAAGAGGACATAGAGGGCTACTACAGGTCAAAAACTTAAAACTAGATGATTGAAAAGTATAGAGATACTTCAGAGGCAATATCGAGCTCCTACAAAGTGAAAAAAGGTGTGTAGATTTTCTTAAATTTTTGCTTAAGATCGGTTTGAAAATCATTTTGAAGGAATTATTATTGGTAACTGATGCCCTGAGGAAAAAAAATGAAAACACCTAGTAGGGAACCTGAAAGCTCTAACATGACTCATGAAGAAGAGGAAGAAATGCTACATGATATATCAAGATTACAAGAACAAGTGCAACAAATGTCACGCTCACAAAAGCTAACAGAAGCTAAGATAAATGGCATGGAATCTAAGATAAAGGCCGTGGAAGCTAAGATGGATGATTGGAAGACAGATTTGAAGGGAGACATGGAAGAATTCAATATAGATTTGAACACAAACTTGAAGACAGGCATGACGGATATGAAGACAGATTTGACAAATTTTCCACAAGAAATACTTACTAATGGTGAAAAGGTAGTAAAGGAAACTCATGATGCGAACAAATCAAATGTTAATCATGATATCATAGACTTTAATGTTGGATCAAAGACCCACCATATTCCAAAAATCGATATGAGGAAGTTTGATGGCAAGGATCCTGCAACATGGATATTATAGATGGAACAATTTTTCGATCTCAATAATGTGAAAAACACACAAAAGGTACGTATGGCAACTTTATATTTGGAACCAAATCAGTTTGTATGGTATCAATGGCTTTGCTCTTGTAAACAATTTATCACTTGGGAAATTTTTACGGAAGAATTGATAGCACATTATGAGGATACAAAAAGCAACACTTTTTTTAGCCAATTGATAAGTCTCAAACAAAAGGGTTCAATAATGGAGCACATTGAGGAGTTCCAAAAATTGAACATAAGGGTAAAAGATATTTGAGAGGAGCATAGGATTGATGTGTTCATAGGGTCTTTAAAGGATAATATCCAACATGATGTTTGCTTTTGGGAACCTGATTCATTAGAGAAGGCATTCAGGTTAGCAAGAAAAATGGAAAGAAAAATTATGGCAACCAAGAAGCATACCACTCACAACTATAAAGATGGAAGTGTTGTTGCCCCTAGTCTTCCAGAACCTATAAGGTTGACACCACAACAATCGGAAGAAAAAAAGAGCAAAAGGGGTTTGTTACAGTTGTGATAGCAAATACACTAAAGGTCATAAGTGTGCTGAGAAGAAATTATTCTACATAGATTGTGAAGAGGAAGAAGAAGAGAGGCAAGAAAGGTCAAAGGAAGAGGATATACTCCAGGAACAAAGCCTAGATGAAGAACAAATAAATCTTACCATATCTTGTAATGCATTGGCGGGAATTACCACTCCTCAAACCATCAAGATAGAAGGACAAATCAAAAAGAAAAAGGTAATAGCGTTGATTGATTCAGGAAGCACCCACAATTTTATTCATTGTAGGGTAGCAAAAGAATTAAATTGCTTCCTATATCCAGCACCAGAGTGTCAAGTGATGATTGCAAATGGAGGAACAATAAATTGCTCTGGAAAGTGCCATAATATCAAGCTATCCATGGGAGAATATGTATTGACTAGCCCAATGCTTTTCATTCCAATGGGAGGTTCTGATGTTGTACTAGGAGTCCAATGGCTACAATTCCTAGGTACAATAGCTTTTAATTTTCAAGAACTTTTCATCAAATTTTCTATGGAAGGAAAGGAAGTTGAATTAAGGGGTATAACAGGGAAACTAGGAAAGATAATCAGCTCTAATGGTATGACAAAGCTTCTAAAAATGGAACAAAGAGGTGTAATTGCACAATTATGTTCGCTAGATGTTTCGACATCGGAATCATCTATTTCTCCAGATCTCCAAAAAGTCCTCGAAAATCATTCCAAGGTATTTGAGACTCCCAAAGGTCTCCCACCTATGCATGATCATGATCATGCTATTCATTTGATTCCAAGAAGTGTTCCTCCAAACATCAGGCCGTACAGATATCCCTATGTCCAAAAGAGTGAAATTGAATGTATGGTTGCTGAAATGCTAGAGGATGGTATAATTCAACCAAGTCAAAGTTATTTCTCTACTCCAGTAGTATTGGTGCACAAGAAGGATGGATCATGGTGTATGTTTCCGGATTATAGGGAGCTCAACAAGCTCACTATTAAAGATAAGTTCCCCATTCCTATCATTGATGAATTACTGGATGAATTGCATGGATCAATTTACTTCACCAAGTTGGACCTTCGTTCAGGATATCATCAAATCAGAATGAAGATTGAAGACATTCTAAAAATACCATTTAGAACTCATGAGGAACATTATGAATTTTTGGTCATGCCTTTTGGCCTTACCAATGCACCTTCAACATTTGAAGGTTTGATGAATTCAATTTTCAAACCATTCCTTAGAAAATTTGTGTTAGTATTTTTTGGTGATATACTAATCTATAGCAAGTCTTGGAAGGATCATGTTGAACATGATGACAGGGTGCTACAACTATTGGAGGAGAAATAATTATATGCAAAAAGATCCAAATGTTTCTTTGGAGTCCAGGAGGTGGAATATTTGGGTCATATTGTATCTCATGAAGGAGTTAAGGTAGACCCTAGCAAAGTTAAAGCCATTAAGAAATGGAAAATCCCCACATGCATAAAGCATCTGTAAGGATTTCTGGGGTTGACAGGGTATTATTGCAAGTTTGTTAAGAATTATGGGAGAATGCAGCACCTCTAACAACATTATTGAAAAAAGATGCATTTTCATGGACCTCGGAAGCAACAAAGGCCTTTGAACATCTTAAAGAGGCAATGTGCCAAGCACTGGTCTTAGCTACACCAGACTTCACAAAAACCTTTATTGTGGAATGTGATGCTTCAGGAAATGGAATTGGTGCCATTCTAATGCAAGATGAAAGACCCATTGCTTTTGAAAGTCGTCCAATCAAGGGAAGGTTTTTAAGCAAAGCTATTTATGAGAAGGAAATGTTGGCAATACTCCATGCACTTAAGAAATGGCGACCCTACCTAATGGGAAGACACTTCAAGGTAAAACTGGATCATGATAGCCTTAAATACTTTTTAGAACAATGATTATCCTCTGAAGAGCAACAAAAGTGGGTCACAAAGATGTTGGGTTGTGACTTTGAAATCATCTACAAAAAAGGGAAGCAAAATGTGGAGGCAGATGCACTCTCAAGAAAGGATGAGGATGTGGAAGCATTGTTGTGCGCCATTTCTATTATCCAACTAGATTGGATAAATGAAGCAAGGGAGGAATGGAAGAATGACGAAGAAGTGTGGGCACTTATTCGAAAGCTACAACAAGATTCCAGTATGTTTGATACATTTAGCTGGAAAAATGATTCGTTATGGTACAAAGATTGCTTATACCTCTGTAAGAATTCCCAGCTAAAACAAAAGATTCTTATGGAATTGCACACTTCTCCCTTAGGAGGGCACTCAAGATTTCTAAAAACTTACCATAGGGTTGAGAAGGAATTTTTTTGGGATGGCCTTAAATCAAATATTCAAAAGTTTGTGGTAGAATGTTTGGTTTTCCAACAAAATAATGTGGAAACAATTAAGACACCGGGTCTATTACAACCTTTATCCATTCCAAGCCAACGTTGGGAGGAGGTTTCAATGGATTTTATCACAGGTTTACCCAAGTCTGAGGGAAAGAGTGCCATCATGGTGGTAGTTCACAGACTTACCAAGTATTCACACTTTTATGCATTATCACATCCATTCAAAGCCAATACAGTTTCTACTGCATTTATGGAAACAATTCAAAATCTACATGGAAACCCAAAGATTATTGTAAGTGACAGAGATCCCATTTTCACTGGAAATTTTTGGACAGAATTATTTTCTTGTCTTGGTACTCAGTTAGCTCATAGCTCATCTTATCATCCTCAATCTGATGGGCAAATTGAGATAGTAAAAAAATGTTTGGAAGGATATCTTCGTTGCTTTGTATCTGATAAACAGACACAATGGGTCAAATGGTTGCCTCTGGCTGAATGGTGGTATAACACTTCCTTCCATATAACAACAAAAATGACCCCATTTATGGCACTTTATGGGTATCAACCACCATCCATCACATCATATTTAAGAGAAAATTCTAAGGTTCAGGCAGTGGAACATCACATCGAACATCAACAAGAAGTCCTCCAACTCTTAAAGGATAACCTCGCGTTGGCACATAATAGAATGAAACAACAAGCAGATCAGCATCGCAGTGAAAGAAGTTTTGATGTAGGTGATTGGGTATTCCTACAGCTACAACCATATAAGCAAATGTCCCTCAAGCAAGCTAAGAAGGATAACAAAGTATCACCAAAGTATTATGGTCCGTACAAGGTGTTGCAAAGTTTGGTACTATGGCATACAAATTGGAGCTTCCTGTAGCTTCTCGATTTCACCCAATTTTCCATGTTTCATGTTTAAAGAAGGTTATAGGTGACAAGATCCCAGTTCAAACAATATTTCCAGAACTTGACGACGAAGGAAAAATTATATTGGAACCGGAAGTAGTCATAGAAACAAGAACTCGACAGCTATGAAATCGATCAATTTCAAAGTATCTTATTAAGTGGAAGAACTTATCTGCTGAAGATTCCACATGGGAGGATGAGAATTTTATGCAGAAGTATCCAGAACTACTCAAGCGTTGAGGACAACACTTTTTTGAAGGCGATGGGCATGTTGGGTCCCTATAATACTAGTGATTACCCCATTACTATTGTAGTTATACCACTTATTAATATTGTTGTGCCTCTATTGCCCCCATATTGTTATTACTGTGCCCCATAGAATCCCTCTATTGTTGTTTTTGTGGCTTTATATTATTATTGTTAGGTCGGCTGGATTATATTGTGACTCCTTAGACTCCTATATATAGAAAAGAGGTTCTGTCATTTGAATCATCCAAGAATTGTTTGTTTATGTAATGTAAAGGAGGTTTCCCCCTCGAAGTGGCTGAATTCTAAGGCATTGATCCATCTTTTCTATCTTTTCTTGAGCTGGTTTCATAACACAGTGTGCGATTGTTGGCACTTATAGCTTATGGAACTCATAGAAAAATGGTTTTATACCACTGCATAATACAATCAAGATATACGTACAACTCAATACCATTTCCGCAGGAAGAAATAACACCTCTAGGAAGCAGTGCCATACACCACAACACCTTCTGCTTTAGTGCGTTCGGTACAACAACCAGCTCCAATGCAACAAATTGACTTCTTTAAGAGGTAACACGCTTCAACAAATATATTAAACAATGAATGAGATTTTGCAGGGATTTGACAGAGATGTCAGCCTATAGAACATGGGTAGAATATAGGTAGAATATGCAGAAGGGAGTTACAAAGTAGAGGGAAGCTAAAAAGATGGTGTTAGCTCTGATGCCATGTCAGGCTAGGTAGTAACTCCTCAAAGAAAAAATGATTCGTATGTTTATTCCTTTAGGTTGATCTTCATTATATACATGAGGGAGAGACTGTTCACTGCATCTCCTGATAACTGTTCACATTACTTATTTATTTATTTACATTATGTTCACCCAATCCTGATAATTAGGTGTCAATAGTGAGTCCAACTCCGCTCCCAGATCTGATGATCTGAGGCTCTCAATGGCTAGATCTATCAATTTAGCATAGAAAAATTGAAAATTTTCAAATTTTGAAGGAGGTACTGAGCTCAAAGCCCTTCATGCATCACCCATACAAAGTATTTTATGATAAGCTCGGGATCAGATTTAAGTTGTGCTCTTTATAAAACAGGGATTGGGATTTCATTGGTTCAACTGAGAACTTCCCCAAACACCTGATGATAAAAAAATTAAGACTTTCCTGCAAAACTCAATTCAACCATCAACATCGAGTGAAAAAACGATAATAAAATTCAGATTTAATAGAGATACATGCTATTATATTCAGAACTTAAATGATCATTCAAACCCCAGTGACTGAGCAAGATACTTGTACTCAAATCACTCTTCAGAAGGCTCTCATCAATGGCTCAAGAAGAAATCTATGCATGAAAATGACACATCTTACAGTATTTCCATGAAGAGTAACACCAATATAAATTAACCCCAAAGTCTTTCTTTATTACTCATAAAAAGGTTACAAGAGAACTTTTCACTTAGTACACGATCAAAAGATCGGATGAATTCACTGACAAATGACCTCCTATATAAAGATAAATCCTCCAATGCCTAGTTCGAGTGATCCTCGTCAAAGAAATCTCAACTGTTGATGATGATTAAAACTTCTTTTAATCTCATCCATCGAAATTATAAATTATTGAGGAAATTCGAAATTTTCAATTAAATGCATTTTAATTAATTCAAAAATTATTTTTTTGAATTAATTTCCTCAAAATGTTGACTTTGACTTAACCCCAGGGACCAAAGGCTTAAAATTTAGCAAAATAATTAATTTACCTTATTCCCTCGACCCCTTAAGCTTTAATTTTTTTAAAGGATCAACGAATTTTTCAATTGGAGAATTTAAATTTACCTATGACCTAGAATTAATCAAATTTTTCACTTAGGATTTTAATTAATTTTGGCCAGAAAATTTAATTAATTAACTTATGAGGGGATAAATTATTTTTCTAACCCTCAAGGCATTTTACATCATGATTTCACATTTTTTACATCTTAGACAAGAAAACCCATTTGCAAAAGACCCTCACAGACTACCCAATTCCACGACCCAAATATAATCTAGCAAATCAAGCAATTTGTAATAAAATAACCTAACCAAATAATTAGGATTATTCCCAAATCACTTTTACATAGACTCTATCTAGAACAATAGGACTCCCCTAAGATCCAAGGGACAAAAGGCATTCTGGATTTGGAGTAAGGCTGAAGGAAAACTCTGTTGACCATCCGAGAATGGATTGGTGAGACAAAAAACCTCTCGAAATGTAGAGAGTCACCGGAAAGGTAGGTTTACCTAGGTGATTGAATACATGACACGAATCTGTTAAGATTATTTACGTTATATAGATGTAGACTGGGTTTACAATATAGGATGATGATCAAACTGATGATGATAGCTGGATGGCATGAACACATCAATCAGGTGCTATCCATTTTGCAAAAAAAGGGGGTGTACTACTATGGGTCGTTGACATGTAGTGGTCAACATCTGGATCAACTTGGGGACATGTTGCTACACTAGAGGAATGTGAGAATCCAAAATTTTCATCCACACAACACACAACAAAACATAAGTAGCATCCATCCAAAAAATCATCATATAACGTTAAGCACACGAAAGATATAAGCTTTTCATTTATTAACTAGTCTAACAACATGAAAAACCAAATCTAACTGCAAAATGAAATACTAAAATAACAAGGCATAAGGTTAGAAATACAATACAAATATACCCCATGGCATCATATGTGCTCAATATAGTGTAGGCTAATCATTTTCTTGCTTTCAGGAAAATATGTCGACTATTTCTTGGATGTACCTTGTTCAATCTTGTATATGGTAGGAATTTTTCCTATCCAAAAATCAAGCTACTCATGAGCATCTGATGCATCAAATCGCTTTCTCATTCTCTCTCTCTTGTGCCTTTTCTTCGTGGCAGGTTGTATCGCTGATTATGTTGAACATTTTGCTTCAAAACTTTCGGATGAAGTATGTAAGAAATGCATCACATGTCTCTCTTCATTCTG
>Ga0115842_100779_pt1 | contig 12712 bp, 11 predicted proteins | sample InSIn2SAF170_2_FD_83856 | JGI IMG/M metagenome (GOLD analysis project Ga0115842, IMG submission 83856)
GCTCCCAGCATATACTTTTTTGTTTTGTTAATTTGACGTAGAGAAAAGTTGATGTGATATAGATAGGTAAGAGGAGTGAGTTTTTGCTTTATTAGGTAGGTAAGGTAGGTATGGGGGTTTGTTTAGTTTATGTCTTTGAGTACCGCTTCGATGATCTTCCCCTTCTTTTCGTTCTCTTTGCTTCAAACACAATTCCTATTGACGTTGTACAAGGAGCAGTTTGGCAGGCTTTAAGTACTGCATAGATACACCAGATACCTACATGTACTTACGCAATGCAGTAACTCCATGCTCGACCTCGGAAAAGGCTCTGGTGAAGCAGATAGAATAAAACACCGTCTCTTGCATATCAGTTCTTCACCATCCATTTATCTTCCAATTCGTTCTGGTCTGATTCAACCCCATGGAAAGACAGGACTGTTCATGCATGTCTACATGTCCACCGAACGAGACAGTGCATATACAATCCAGACAAAAAAGTATATGCTGGGAGCAAAACAAAAAGCGAGGGATTGATCTAACGATCAATGGGCTGTGTTTTCGCCCGGGCTCGAACCGGGGACCTTGTCGGGTAACAATGTTCAACATGGAATTGTGAACGACACGTGATAACCACTACACCACGAAAACAGGATCGGAAAGCTTGCGTTTCGTACACGAGATTTGTGTGCGAAATTGTGCTTCATTTTTCAGTGATAACGCATATAAAGCAATTATGAATTGTTGGAGAAGATGGGCTACGATGCTTTGGAGAAAACGCTTCCGAATGCGAAGGGGAAACGCAGGCCACGAAAATTAGGCTACGGCTACGTATTGCAGACTGCCAATGCAGGTCGGGCACAGTACACTACGTGCCTGGCGTGGCAGAATCCCTACTCCAGCTCCTTCCGATCTTTCAATTTTCGGTGAATTTGTAATTATTCCGATCGATCAAACGTGGAAGGCCTGCTATGGCAGGCCGTTGAGTTCAATAACTACCTACATACGTAGGTAAAGTGCCGATGCTTGGGGAGATTTATCGACAGCTGTTACTTGACACTGACATTTAACCAATACATATTGGAGCGCAAAGAAGAGAAATGGGGTTACGAAGGGTTTTAGGTGCAGGGACGAGGCATCGTGGGCACGGCTTTGGGGGCAAGGACTAGGGATTGTGGTCGGGAAGAAGGAATAATTGGAAGGCAGGGAAAGACAGGGAACAGGCGATGGCTGTATTGATACTTTGCTGTCAATACAGCTTTTATCAAAGCAATATTACGGCGTCAGACCAAATGTCGTGTCATGGATATATCCTTGATTTTTGATCCACTTCCTGGGGTCATGACTTCAGTGAAAGAAAAAATTTCCTGGGGGCAGTTAGGTTACGAGTACTGCTGTACGGTACGTACTGTCAGATCCGCACTCGTAGAGCTTATAGGTCGATAGTATGTTCAGATCTGTGGAAGTGGTCTGTGGATATTACGAGATATTTGTGTGGAGATCTGGAATGCGTTGGATGATAAGATTTTGTTTGAGGTTGAGGTGTGATTCGTGAGTCGGAAGTGACCGGACGAGCAGATTTTTGGTAGATAGCAGTAGGGCATTCATGTGTCGGGCATCAGTCCCGGTACCATATCCATACTGCTTGAAGTGCACTCCAAACAATGATATCCGTAGATACCACGTGCATGCGGTGCTTACGTGCATTAGTACTGCCTCTTTTTCTTCGAAGACGTTGTCTTGAAATCATTGATATGTAGGTAAGAGGAGAATCGACGGAAATGCTTGTATGGGAGAATTCCTCGGCTCTCCATTGGCTTGACTTTACCAATGCCCGGATGTTAAGCTTTGGCGAATGGGATCCCTTTCGGGACGGGTATGGAGTAGTGCTACGACTGACAGCAGGCTTCTTGTGAAGATATTGAGAGTTCAGCATCGGATCTTATCGATTCTGAAACTATAGTGTGAGTGGGTTGTGGATTAGAAATACTGCAAAATGGCTGGGATGTCGATGATAGCACTTCCCTGTCAGAAGTACTTCATTCATGCTGGAGAGCTCGGAGATCTGGTGGAGTTATGCAAGCCGGGGATTTCAAACTGACAGATCTGCCAGAGCTTTTTCCGCTGCAATTGCTCGAATACAACTGTGCCACAGCTCACAGACAATAGGTGAACCTGGTTGACGAAGGGTTTCCTTTGTCGAGCTGAAATTATCAATGAACATGTGCCTCCACTGCCTCTCACCTACCTGATAAAACGTTACGTCTTCCAAAAGCTTAGATGGGTATCCGTATTCCCCCTCCCCATCCCTGGTCCACTTCTTCTATGCGGGAGTTTGCGTGCACTCCGTAGAGGGAGCATCAGCTCGAGACTGGCAGATCTCAGCCCTTTGATGTCGTAACCTAAGTGCGACCCAGATCGGGAAAGCCGTGCTCATAAGACGAGACATCTGTATTGTTTCAATCGCGCCATAGCTCTTGACAGCATTGATATTGAACTGTGATATTGCGATCACTCTCCATCTTTCCTCATTGAGAGGCATGTGGCATAGAGGGAGCACATGCTCAGGTGTCCCCTTTGCTTGGACCGGATTATTCAGCTCAGGAATCTGCGGAAACAAGGATCGTTGAGTTGTTGTCCAGAAGGCTTCCACGATCGTCAGCTATTGGCTCTTGCTATCAGTACGACAGCGGTGAATAACACTGGCAAATAAGAAACAGTTTGTGGAGATAGGCGAGATGTGGTCTATCGCTCAATGAGATGATAGCAAGGCTAACGAGATGGTAGAGGACTACCGGTCCTCAATATAGGTCGAAGAAGTCATGATTCAGTGGTGCAACCAACAAGAACGTTTCCTGACAAATCGAGTTCTATAACCGTTACCACTTCGTGGTTGTAAGCTGCCGGATAACACATGCAAGTGTGAGGCGATGCATACTGATGAGTTGTCTTTCGTGTTTGCTGATCCTCCTAGCGACATGTTGATAGTATTGACAGTACATTGCAGCAAAGAAGTCAGCCCACAAATTAATCCTTCGGTCATCCAATCGGGGCTTGTGTAAAGTTCCTAGTGCGTGGTGTCAATTCTACAGTAGTTGGTGGGCAAAGCGGCCATTAAAACTGGCAGACTTGGCGCCCTGTTCCCTAGTGATAGTGGCCACTTGTTTCGAGCTTAGCGTGCTTATCAGATGCGGGCGTGCAGTAGAGCAAGCTTTAGCAACGCCATGGTACGGTACAGTACAGTACTGCTGCGTACCCTGGAGAACAAGATGCAGAGTCTAGTCTTGCCTCCCTTACTGTAGAGTAACAAGGCAGGTTCACGATGCAACCAGCTCGGATCGCGTTCGAACGCGACAAGGAAACATTACCGATTTGGCTATCTGTATCCTATAGAAAATTCGCCAAGGGCGGTTCGCGATTCAATACGAGCTTTGAGACACGTCCAGGATCACACATCTGAGAACGCGATCTCTCGATCCAGACATGGGCTCTTATTCGCTCCAAAGATTGGAAACACGAGAGTTCGTTGGAAACCGAGTATGACCACAAATGCGAACAAATATCTGTGGAGTCTCCTGGTTCCTTATTCGCCAGTCGTGAATGACTTGCATCTCACCATGAAAATTGGCATGTTGATCGTCTCCAAACTCTCAACTGCGGCAGTGTACGGGGGGGTGCACGTCTGGACGTTCATCTGCAAGGAAAGTCTTCCGAGGGCAAATAATGTTTCACTGAATACTAGACAAGCTGCTCTGTTATCCATGATAGTATCGTTTCACAATCAATTATCATGTTTGCATTGACAGCGCGATGCAAAAGCATGTTTCATGAAGTGCCTCTAAAGGTTCCATTACTCTCGGAATGTCTGCCTGACGATTGAGCCCTCGTACAATCTTCTTGGCACAAGGAGAGCATGATGATGAAGTTTGTCAAGGGCAGCACTCTTGGCTAGAGGATCACCAAATGCTTTGTCAACTTTTTTTCCGATGGAGGAGTCTGAGGACGAAGAGCTTAGCAGCTGCCCGTTGGGCAAAAGATCATCAACCAAAAGAGGAGCGTAGGCAAGAGAGGGTTCCGTTTTCGGTTAGATGGTGAAGCTAGAAACGGTAAGAGGCCTAAATACAAGGTTTCACTGGATCTCCATGACGGTGATCTTTTCTTCAAGAGGAGTTCTACCACGCCAGCTTTTCCTCATCTGAATTCCTGACAAATGTGATGAAATCTGTACAGTATCCTTGAGTATCGCTACTGATAGGATCGGCGACGAGTCTGGAGCTGTTCTCGAGTATAGTGGAGTCAGGGCGCGACGTGCTAAACGTTACATGTACAGTATTGTACTCTTGGGAGGAAGGCGGAGCAAATACATTACCTTCAGAAGGTGCCCTTCCTTGTCCTCGGCTGCGCGCCCAGCCCCAGAACGAACCGCGGGGACGTCAGCGGAAGACTGCCACATGCCAAAGCACAACTCGCAGGAGTAGCCCTGTTCGGTGAATTTAGTTGGCAAGGCGTGCGGTAAGGCCGACCTCGGTACTGCTGTATGACGACCAAGTTCTGTACAGCACTGTATGTACTGTAAACGAAAAGACCTTATCGTGTCCTACTAGCCTGGTGCATTGGCTGTCGGTGAGATGAGAGGAAATCTCTATGTTGATGTCAAAATCTTGTACTACCTGGCACGGATAAGATAGGCGGTGTTATTCGGGCAGATGTGCATGTGTATCATCTAGTCGTAATCGATTTCCTGTGTGTTTTCGTCGATTCCGCACGAACAGGTTGTTGAACCAGCTCGCCTCAAGCAACGACCCCTCATGCAGTGCTTGGTATTGATGATTCAACAACCAGCATCATGCCACAGGAATCGATAATGTATTTTTCCGAGTGCGGAGATCCATGTGTGAGAGCTGCGGGTGAGCAGCCAAGGCGTTAGGACCCCTGGCGTGCCGGCTTGCCCTGTTCAGCATGGAAGCGTCACGTCTAAAATTAATTGCCATGCAGGCCATGCAGGCCATGCACCTGCAGCCTTAGCCCATTCCTGGGAACTAGCCTGGTATCCCCTGGTCTCCATATCGTGGGTCTAGGTCATCCTGGCGATCACCGTCATGATATCCGTAATGCATGTTACCGTACGAATTGACTTTGACAAGATCGAACCTAACATGTCAATGCTGACCCAAGGCATTCAACCGACTTGTGTGTGCTTGATATTGTGCTCTGTCGCTCTTCACGCTCGCTTCCTGATTTTCATTGCCACAGCCTGCTTTTGACCTTTCCAGAACAACATTCGCTCTGCCGAAGGCTCGACCCTTTCCACGCTTTGAATATTACCGACCGGAACTATAATGCTTCGAATTTAACAACGCGCCGTACTACATTGCACACTGTAACGCGCCACCTACTACCCGCTTCGCAAGGCCATTCATTACACTCGACCTCCTCCACTATCAAGAGCCACAATCGATCATACCGGCCGTGCACCAGGAATTCAAAAATATATACACCCACCCAGCCAGACCACACATCATGGACTCGCCTACAGAGCGCATGCCGATAGCATGTGTACACTGCGCAAAAGCTAAAGCCAAATGTGACAAGAAGGTGAGCAACATCTACCGCAGCATGAAAGAGGAGGGAAGGGCGGTTTGTAGCGGCGAGGACACAGACTGTTGTGGCTTCCGTCAGGTGCCGGGTTTTGATATCAATGCCGAGCTCAACTGGGCCATCTTAGGACTATGGTAGCTAACCTCAGACTATTCAGGTACCATGCTCAAGATGTGTAAGCAAGCAACAGGTCTGCATGAGTCGTGCTACAAGAAGATCCTCGCACAATCCAAACCGCCGGCATAACTTGCCTCGAGCGCATTCCGAGAGAGCACTGCACACGTCGGCGGCATTTCACGTCTCGCAACTGTCTCAATTTGCAGTACCAATGACGACGCAAGACTTGCCGATATTATCTCCCAGTATGTCTTTGCTTCGCGTGGGCGAGAGCCAACTCGGCTGACATTCATTTTAGATAACATGAGTCCACAAAATTACCATCACCGACATAGTCTTTCCGCCGACACTGCTCGCCATGTGCATATAGCACCAGCTGTATATGGTCCTGAGATGGACGCGAACATGCTACGTAACGGATTTTCACATACCCCATCAGACATGGCTATGCCCCTGACACCGATGATGCCCAATATGCCGCATTTAGAACATTTCATACCCATGAACGGCCCCACTTATGATCCCGAAGGGGACAATAGATTCTTCAATATGGGCAATGCTCATGGTGGAATAGTGGACTTTAACGACAATATGTTATCCGAGTTCATGAGCTCTCCAACTATGTTGCACGAGCCACATGAAATGATGGTAATGAATGCAAAAAGGGCCATGCACCACCCCAATCACATGACAATGATGTCCAATGGAGCTGCAATCCATAATTCCCGCATCACCCTAGAAAGTCCTCCACACCACGTGCCATACAGAATGCGAGCTGGCCCCTCTCCATCTTCATCCTCTGTCAGCGGCCTGCAGGAACCCGATGCCGTCCTGGCATCTCACTCCGCATGGCCATATTTCCAATGTCATAGGGTAGAAAAACACTCTTTGTATACGCCCAAGACCGCCAGCATCTATCTTGAGGGACTAGCTCAGACTTTACGAAACCAAACCACTTGGCAAGCATGGACATCGCAATTGAACGAGCGAATGCTCGACGTCGCGACAGAACGGAAAATCTCCACCGAACCAATTGTAGGCTGGTCACGAGAGAAATTACTGGCAATCACTCAGGGCTTTCTTCACAAGGCCTTGGACATACATCGAGCCGGCCAATCCAACCGCGACGACAGCCCTCCGAGCCCCGAATCAAGTCATGAAGCCTTCCTCATGCTTCCGCCTCCAGAAGTTATGCAATATTTCCTACGGAGTTACGTTGTACGATACGAACCATATTATTCCTCGATTCCAGGTGGGCGCCTGGATCCAAACTCTTTGATGCACTCGTCGCATAGCAAAGCAGCAAGCCTACTCATCCTTTTGATGGTGGCTTCCGGTGCCTCAGCGACAGCGACGCCCGAAGCCCGCTACGTTGCGAGTGGTCTGACGGAAGCTTGCCGTGTATCTCTCTTCGACACGGTGGAGAAGGACGTATCTCAAGCACGTGAAATCCTGGTGCTCCGGTCAGCATTGCTTCTAATATGCCTCGCTGCATGGTCAGGCGACAAGTGGCATATGGACATGGCCATGGGCCAGCGAGGATTGTATCTTGCTGTAAGTCTCCTTCCGTGTTACCTACTGCATTTACTTACCTTGATAGATGCTTGCTCATGCTGGGCTGTTGGACGTTTCCGAGTCACGTATCGACATCAACCAATGTAGACTTGACCAAGAGATAGCGTGGTATGATTGGAAGGAGCACGAAGGCCGCCACCGTCTTGCACACTCTTGGGTGATTGTTGACCAAGAAATCTCTCTCTTCTCTGACGCGACGCCTCAGTTGTCTGTGGTTGACCTTCACGTGCCTATGCCTGACTCTGACGACCTTTGGCATGCCTCGACATCCGGAGAATGGTTCACACTCTTTGAAAAGACGCATGGGTCAACGTATTGCAGTCCTGGATCGATCAGGGATTTCTTCACAAAGTTTGTCGACGGTGACCTTGCAGGAAAGAAGCTGTCGCCAACACAGCTGCGCTTGCTACTGCACCCTCTGCAGGCTCAGGTTTGCCAACTGCGGCAGTTCATTGCATGCTTGCCTGATGGCGGCAATCACGCCAAGGCCTCAAGAGCTGTATCGAGGGCAGCTACGAAGGCTAGACTTGAGGAAATCTCAGCACTGCTGCAACAGTGGTATGCGATTAGTCGACAAAGCTTCTCTGGAATGGATCCAGGCACGAGTTGGACCACATGCGCAAATTTGATTATGTACCACCTCATATCCTTGAACGCCATCACGAGCTTCAAATGTATCGAGCAATTTGCTCGTCGTGAGATGCCTCTTGGCCACGGCCGTCACCAGACATGGTTGCAAAACAACTGCATTGACCAACCAGAGGAGGCACTGTTTCATTGTGGACAAATATTGCGACTTATCCGGTCAATGCCTCAGCCTGTCCGACCACCATGGTGGGCAGGGGCTATCTACCGAGTCGCCATGGTTGGTTGGGCTACCAGCATGTCCAGAGGAGGTGTGCCTTATGCGACGGAAGAGCAGGGTCAATCTGTTCGGTTCGCTATCGACGGAGATGAACTGACGCCCGAGCATGAGGTCCTCGGCCGTTTCATGAAGTACCGAGAAGGCGAGCCCATGCTAACGAGTAGTGACGGCACATTGAGGCCGTTCCATGTGCCATCGAATATTCTCGGTCACTGCGCTGATATTCTCGAGGATGACTCATCGATGAGACTGGCTGATGGCATCAAACTGAAACTGCGCAGTTTCATGGAGAGCTGGAAGGATGGATGACCACCCGTCTATGTTGGCTCACATCGAGATGGCACTGCTTGACTTCCTTGAAGGAGGGCCATGGTGTGGTATTCTTTCCTTCTACTTTTGCATTATTCAACGCCGTTATGACTTATGACCCATAGATGTGTTTTCCGGCATTGCGACGGCGTCTTGGGGTCTGGTTTGGAAATTAGCGAGGCCGAGAATATCATCTTGGTTTTGCCGCTTGCAGCAAAAATCCTAATAAAGGAAGGTTTTGGAGTCGTGCCTTGTGCTGACGACAGATATATGCGCTGGTACGTATGAGAAAAATGATGTGGCAACATCAGGGGGCCTAGATATTTAGGAGCAGAATATCCACCTTTTTGAGGATGTTCGTGTCAACAATGATACCATCTTTAGCATCCAAGTTCGGTTCCAGATCGAAAGATTGCGAAAGCTCCGAGTACTCCCTCGAAGAGGACGAGCAATGACAGAGCACCCTCGGTTAGGGGCACGGCATCTGTGAGATCGATTCAAAAGTAACGATTGACATATTTCGCCGGCGCAAACTTGTCGGTTATGTTCAATGAGAGGTATATGTTGGTCTGGTCTGCGCGCGTGTTTGATGAATTCTTCCAGCGCGAACAGCGACAAGGGACTCCAGATGAACGAAAGTTGAGCGTCCGTCGGTCTTACATCAGTCGACAGTTAGTCCTGATATTGCTTTTTTTCGCGGAACATTTGTTAATACTGGACACGGGATCGGACTCATCGGACATTAGCCTCCGTTATACTACTATGTAGGGGTGCACTACTATAGCGTTCCATGCTAGCGAAGGTCTTTTGATTTCGATGTTCAAAGAAGCGAGTGGCAGCGCGAAGCGCATGTATCGTGCCGTGTCCCTCAATCCGACAGCCGACGACGGAAGCTATAAACAAAGTAACCTCTGATGGGTGAATATGGTCGTGGTGTTAATACCACCACAATATAGACCGGACTTCAGGAGTGCCGCCTCCTTGGCGCCAGCGTCATTAAATCCTGTCACTGTACAAAACAACAACCCTCCTAGACGATCTGAAGATCGCGTTTGTCTGTTCATTCTTAGTCGGCACGAGCACACAGAATGACGGTTGGTTCTAAATGCATTCAACATGTATTGTGTACAGTACTTATGAACACGTGCCTTTACTTCTAACAGCACTGGCTCCTTGCCTAAACTTCTGGCCACCAACCTCTCTGCCTACTCCAGACTCCGTGCTATGATTATGCTGGATGTGTCATGAGAAGGAGACAACAACTCACACTCCAGTAAGCATCATAACGAACGGAGGAATGGGCTTCATGCCTCTTGATTCGAGAAACTCCGACAAGGCTTTGCTTGTGCGAGCCAGTAGCGATGAGGTGCCCATGATTATAACGCATCATCATAATCGGACGTCCATATGCCCACTAAACCATAACAGAATATCCCCAAAATATTTCGAGCCCCCAAAAGATCTCATGATACCAGCTGTATAGGCCTTGCACAGGTCTGACAGGTTGTTCAGGATTCAAGAAAGGACTCACATGCAATAATTTTTTGTAAGCTTTACTGAAGAGCCCGTCTTAGCTCGAACTCTCTGGGTAGATATTGAGTGTCGTCCATGTATCGTTGTACCGTAGGTATCAAGGAGTCGGACAGATAACGAGATGTTGACTCCATCCCAAGCATCCACACCCACGAGTGTAGCTTCTGAGGACAATACTTTGCAGAGTGCGTGGCAAGCATAACCGGACATCTGGATGGTCATGTCCCAGATGACGGAACTTCGACCGATAGCTCCAACGGAACCAGACTGTTGGCGTCTAGATCCTAGTCGAGCATGACCATCAATCTTAGGAGCGCGGCTATCAAGCGTCTCGGAAATCGGTATTTGAATACAGGGTCCGATCGTCTCCGTAATAATGTTTCCGACCCCTTTGTACTGACCGATGCAGGTACAATGCGTGTTTGACCTAAGCGCAGGACTTCGAGCAAGCGTGACTGTTAATTTCAGCAGAGCTCTTTATCGGTCACAGCCAAGTTGCTCAATCTCTGGCGAATCGTGGTTCCAGAGTTGATGTGTTTTCTTCTTTAGCATTCACGCGCTTCAAGATGGAAGCTACCTGCGTCCGATCATGAAGTGATCATTGGCAATACCGCTACGGGCATGAACTTGTGCTCCAAACAGCCAGTAGCGCGTGAGAGCCGTATGCAGGGGGACGGACAACCGGGATGTCGGTGCTTAGAAGTTTCCGATGTGACGCTAAGGGTCAGATTCCTGAAGCTTACCGCTTCAACATGAGCTTTTTTCAGCAACATTTCATGTTCTGAGGTCTAGTGATGTCCGTAGCTGTAATGTGAGTGTTCTTGGCCGTCACGCAAATGATTTTGAAATACAATCTTCATTGAAGAAGGATGATCAAAGACAAATCGTGTCGTAATGGCATATGGTGACCATGTGAAACCAATAGGCTCTCTGCACTTACTAACAGAGCATACTGACGAGAGCCTTGGTGGACCTACGAGATCTGCACCAGGTATCCCCTACCAAGTACAGTAACCTCTGCCGAGACAGCTGACAGCTGAAAGGGGGAACAGAAGATCCGACATATGCTCTCGGATATAACGATTCTGTGTCTCTAGTGTCGTTGTATGAGCACTTAGACCTGCTCTGTTGTTCGGCCGCCTTTACTAACCATTGCGTTCAATGCCGTATTGCAATATCGCAGCTGAGTATACACGACACTCGTCCACTGGATTGAAATCCCTCGAGGTTCGCCTTGAACAGAGGAATGAAGACATAACACAGAAAACTATTGTCTAGCATGATATACGCGCCAGCGCAAGGGAAAAGGAAAAAGGAAAAGGATGTACACCCACCGTTCTTGCACAAATAACAATGGACTCACCTGGACTTACCCAGCCTGATAAGCAGGCCTGTCTCTAGCAGCCATTGAAAGGTTGAACCGCCAGGTGACTTGGTGCATAAGGGGATTCCTCAAGATTAGTAGGAGAGACTGTGTCTTCCTTGACAGAACCGACGAATAATGAGAGCAAGCTCAATCAGTACATATGTTGAACTTCGCAGCAGAGTTTCAGTCCTCGACAGGAAGGCATGGCATCCATCACAAGTCAATAGAATATGTGGCCAGGTATTGTCCATGCGACATCTGGAACGAAGCAAGCTTGAATTTTCCACATGCATACTCACGACATACTCTATGTGTTACGAAAGCACTATTGAGCTTGAGGTGAGGTCAGTAAGTGAAAAGGATTACCCAGTATGGTGAATTTGATTTTTCAAGCGGTTCGCATGCGCATCACAATGCACAGATGTTGAGCAACAGGAAAGAGATGCAGCGCCGCCTCTGAAGGACGACCTTGGACGGATGACAAGGATACGATGCGGCAGTTACACATTTGAGATACGCCTCAAGGACCGGCAAGATATACTGTACACAACTTCTTTGGATCAACAGCAAAGAGGTTCGTTGTTCATCCAAGCCATCACCTTCCTGGTCCTGACAGTGCAACAGCAAGGACGGTGCGCACGGTGTTGGTTCTTCGGCGTGGGAAGAACCGTTGGGGTGCGCTTGACGTTTGCCGGACTCGAGCTCGATCTGGAGAAGAAGTCACAGAGTGGAGCTGCATCGGCAGAATGTCACCAGCCCAAAGCAGTAATTGCTCAAGGCTAAGGTGATGAAGTGTTGGTCGTGCTTGCAAAAACGCCACCATGCGCCGTACTGCAAAGTCGGTCTTTGTCCATGCTTTTCGCACGAAGATGATAAGGATCTGGATGATCTGTTTGGACAAAGGTTGTCCGATCCCAGCAGGTGAAATGTACCATCCATGGTCAAAAGAGGAGATTGATGCTGAGTTGACTGCCGTACTGTAGTCAGGACCATAGGATAGGGATATGTGCATAATACGAAGTAGGTGGCTCACAGCATGCAGAGCTTCTGTCATCAATGATGCTTTCAATCAAGAAAACGAGGTCTGGATGTCTCAGATAGGTACATTAGCGGTATTGATGGTTGATACAGCTAGTAATTCGTTGATACGACACTTCTGAGGAGTTCGAAGGCAACGAAGTCCGAGCACTAAGACATTGGACGCTAATCTGTTTAGAGATTGTGTCCACGTGAGCTTTGTTGGCCTTTTTAGGGATAGCCAGAGCTGTTAGAAGTAAAGGCACGTGTTCATAAGTACTGTACACAATACATGTTGAATGCATTTAGAACCAACCGTCATTCTGTGTGCTCGTGCCGACTAAGAATGAACA
>Ga0115842_100780_pt1 | contig 12698 bp, 12 predicted proteins | sample InSIn2SAF170_2_FD_83856 | JGI IMG/M metagenome (GOLD analysis project Ga0115842, IMG submission 83856)
GCATCACGGATCAGTTGGGCCGGAGTAGTATAGATGAAGATACGGTTATGACGGAATTGGGCGAAGAACCTACGGACTCACCAGATGATGACGATGTGCCTACGGAGCTGGAGAGGGAGCTTGCGCAACAGGCTGAGAGACCTGCTCCGTTGTTTGCTAAGAAAGAGCCACAGCCTACATCTAATGCGGATGCCGCGGCTTCGCCTCCCCGAAGTGCTGGTAGTGGAGGACAGCAGGAGGCAGAGGATGTCGAGAAATCTGTCGCGACTATTCAGGCACCTGATGAGGGTGAGGTGGCTAATGGTGGTGAAGATGGAGCAGGGAAGGAGGGCTTGCTGTACGAGACGGAAGCGGATGGGAGGACGCCGGTGGTGGGGGATCTGTTGAAGATTCGGTTTGTGGAGTGGAGGGTTGTGCCTACTATTCTCGTAAGTGCCCTTTCCTTACTCTCTGCTGACCTACCTGTTTTGTTGCAAGCTTGCATGACTCACATGTTGTGCGCTTTTCTAGGACTTCTTCTTCCGCTTCCCGTGGAACAACTTCCTCCATAACGTGGTCTACGATGTCGTCCAACAAGTTTTCAATGGTACGCTAGACCGGGGCTACAACCGCGCCATTGCTTTCGACCTCTTCCGCCCCATCGCCCCACCTTCCGGATCCGACGCTTCCACGAACGAGCAGGACGCGAGCTACGGTCTCCTCTCCACAAAAGATATCACGGACCGTATCCTCGACGGCCAAGCCATCTCCGATAAATCCCAGGCGGAGAAGAATATGCGACTAGGCTACATGGGACATCTGACCCTCATAGCAGAAGAAGTCTGCAAATTCGCCAATCGTACCTCACAAGCTGAACTGGACCGCCAAGGCGTCGTTGTCGAGCGCGTGAACAGGCCGGAATGGATGGCGTATGTTGAGGGTACACTAGCCGAAACTCGCGAGCGCGATAACGCTGTGCTCGGTGGCGTGCGCCCCGAAAATGCCATCGGTATGCGCGCTGGCGGCGGTGGTAACGCTGGGGGTTTCTCCTCTAACACAGCATCCGCACTCGCCAACGCTGGAATCACGCCGCAAGATACCGTCGCTATGAGCGAAGGCACCGTAGGCCAGAGTTTCGAGATCAACAGCGGAACACTGCTTTCCGGATTCGGGGACGGCTCGGATGACGATGATGAGGAGATGGGTGCAGGGGAGATTGAGACTGCTGGCGAGAGGCTGGGGATGGGGGATAGGACGGAGAGTGGTGGGAGCAGTCACAGTGCTTTTAGCGATGATGAACAGGTGGGTGAACTTTCTTTTGAGGATGTTGACATGGATTATCGATGATTTTTCTTCTTTCGCGATTTGCACATACCCTCTTCTAGGAGCGTGGCGATATGAGTACGTACCGGAAGAGTCATATAGGGTGGGAGCATGGCATGGCGAGGAGCGAATACATACGATACGACGGTCACGGCTGGGTGTGGCATTTTTTTGTACGATTACGGTCTTGGGCAGAAGGGTTTTGAGGGAACGGAGGAGAAAGATAGCGCGCTTTTTTCGTTTCTGCAGTGTGTAAAGAGAAGCGGTTTTTTCTGGCTGTTGTTGTGCATTTTGCAAGGATCTCATTTGTTCTCCCTTTCTGTTCTACATTGCTTTGCTTTTTTTTCTTTTTCGATGGAACGCAATGGTTACCTCGGCACGCTACTACAATCCATGCTCACATCATTGACCGCAATGGATGGTCAGCATGACTACATCATACACAATCCTTTGCTTACCTCTTTTCTAACTACGTACGCATATGAGGTACGCTAGACGATTGCTTCCGCGGGACATCTAATACTGACTAATTCGCCCTTCTCCTGCAGCAGACCCCATCATCGCCCGACACGACGGACAAAGAAGCTACCAATTCCACACCTCCTCCGCTCAACATCCCTCCCTCGAGAGCGCGGAGGCAACTCGCGGCACGTCTAGCACAGCGGAAGAAGGACGCGGAGAACGTCGCGGAACATGACCCTGATGCTGTGGATGCGCTGGCGGTAGAGACGGCTAGTCATCTTCGTGAGGAGCCGGAGGAACTTGATTTGGGCGCTGTCTCGCCGCAGGCTGGCGCGGGGTTGCAGTTGACGGGCATCCGGAGTGCGGCCGGCGGTGGCTTGCCCAGTGGGAGTGCTAGTAAATTCTCTGGACTGTTCGGGAGTGACTCTTCGTCTAGTGAGGAAGACGAAGACTTTGATGACGAAGGTGATGCTGGCCGGGATGCGACGCTCGGGAGGCCGGAGGGGGAGTACGGGGATGCTGGGAGTGGGTCTTCTTCCTCGGGTAGCGTGGGTAGGCGACGGAGTCAGAAGGGTAGACGGCCGAGTACGACGGAGGCTAAGCAGCGGACGCCGCTTAGTGATGACGATGATGACGAGGAGGAGGATGAGCTGAGTAGTGGGTTTGAGAACCGACTGCGGTTTGGTGAGAGTCGCGGTGAAGGGCCGTTTGCTGACCCGGAGGCGGAAGAGGCGAGTAGTAGTGATGAGGATGATATGGTGGAGATACGGCCTAGGAGGACCAGCTAACTAGGTTGGTCTCTTACACCCGTGGTTGGCATCGCTACGGCATTTGTGTGGCGTTCTTGATATAGATGTGTGGTTGTTGTTCATCGCATGATACCATGTATTGCTGTCGTTAAATGCTTAAGAGCTTGTATACGCCCCCATGTGTTATGAGTTCAGTTGAACTTTTCGGCCACGAAAGGTGGTGGTGCAGCAGCCTCGTCGTACGCCGGCAGCTGTTCCTCCTCCATCGCTGTACTAGGGCCCGCGGGCCCAGCCTGAGCCTCTCGATGAACACCACCTACAGGTGGGTGAATGGTGACGGGTACGTCCCTGCGAACCTGTCTGCTCTGACCAGCCACAGTGAATTGCAGCTCGACCCTCAACTTGTATGCGCGAGAGATCTTGCCGATCTTGAACGTACTCGGTACATCCACCAAGGGTTGTGTGTTGACTACCTTAGTATAATCGTGCGCTTTGGTGAACGGCCCTGGAGGCGTGGCAACGCCGTGTAGGGTGTGAATGACCCCAGTATCTGGCATCCGCATGGGAGAGGACCAGTGCTGATCCATCTCCACGGTCGTAAGAGCCACAATGTCGACTTTGAAGTGATCCAGCAAGATCTCGGGGACGTGGTTGATCGTGGACTGCTCGCTGTTCGTCCGTACACGCACCTCTGCGCTCACGGCCTGACCAAGACACATCTCCCGCACGAGGCCGACGCAGGAAACGTCGAAGCAATATGTGTGGTCCTCGCCACCCTTAAGCATTGCCTTTGTCTGCTGTACTCGATACCACTCCTTCTCTTGCTTGCTTGACTATACGAAAGATGGGGAGGAGAAGAAAGACGCAGCACTTACGGTATACATTCTAGCGAGATTCGTATGCATCCCGCCCTATCTATAACGACACGACACCCAATGGCGGTCACAGTTCTGGCTGCAGGTCTCGAATGTGCTGTGGAAGGCAGACTCGGCGCATCGATTGGGTGCGCAGCATGGCTGTAAGCGCTGGGAGCAGCGATTGGATGGAGATGTGGGAAGTGGTGGAAGTGCCTGCAGCGGCATCACCCGCACGCTTGCCGAATGCATGAGCGTCTGTGCGTTGGCGCGCTCGATCTGTGGAAATCCTCGTGGTGAACTTTTGTGATACGTAGAACGGGAGTGTGCAGGTATCGCTGGTACCACGTGCCGCCACGCTGGAGTCTCGATCATACGGATTCAAGAAGACACGAACGGGAGGCAGAATCCGGAGCACGCCACAGCAACGCCAAGTAGAAGCGTTATAATCACACCCGAAAGAGAAAGCACGCCTCGTTATGCGCCTGGAACCAACAAACCACATCCAACACCGCAAAGCCCGCCGAAGATGAGTTCCCGCACTCGCCTCTCGTTCGACGTCAAACTCAACACGACCGGCCAAACAATCAAAGTCGCCATCGCCGACCCCAGCAAAATCCAAGCCGACAACCTCGCCCTCGCCACCTGGGGCAGCTCAGAAGTCTTAGCAAACATCCTCCACCGTCTCCCCATCGACTTCAGTAGTACCGGCGTCCTCAACTCCAGCTTTCCCGTCCTCGAACTAGGAGCCGGAACCGGTCTCGTCGGGATCAGCGCGGCATGTATCTGGCGCACAAACGCCATCCTCACGGATTTACCTCCCATCATCCCCAACATTGAGGCGAATATAGAGCTGAACCGGGAGTTGCTGCGTCAACAATGCGGCATAGCGGTCTGCGGTACGCTTGACTGGGCTAACCCAAAATGCCTATTGCTCGGCAAGCAGAGCCCAGAGGAGGCTCCGCAGACGGACGAGCAGAACGTTTATAAACGTGCTCGCGTAATTGTTGCGGCGGATACCGTCTACGATGAGGATCATCCGGAGTTACTTGTTAGTGCTGTCAAGGCTCGACTTGATATTAAGCTTGAGGCGAGGTTGATTATGTGTTATCCGCTTAGGATAGGGTATCTGGATCACATTCGCGATTTATGGGCGAGACTGGAGGGAGCGGGGTTGGTGTGTATTCAGGAGGGGAGGGAGAGTATTGATGAGAGTTGGGAGGAGGATGTGCCGTATGAGTGGTGTGTATGGCGGTGGCAGGATGTTGCTGTGATATGAGTGAGTTGGGGGAATGGCGTCGATCAACGCTCTGACTCTTGGGTGCGATTTACGTTGCGTTGAGTGTTACATGGCTTGAAAGACGATTACAAGCCCACCAAGCAGCACTGAAGGAGGCTCAACGCAAGGACGTTCGGCTTGCACGCGTCACGAGAAGACGCCCTCGCCTAACGACGGGTACCAGGGTCTTGACGCCAACAATGTTCGGACTGTCGGGCTCGCCTTGCAAAGCCGGATATACAGCACTTTCTCCTCATGCCGAGGCTGTATGTGGCTGAAGTCGGCGAATAGTCAGCGAACCTTCGCTCCACCAGCTGCACAGTCAGCTAGCTTATGCTACGTGCTCGCAAAGGGAGATGACCCTCCCTCTACAATGCTATCGTACTATGTTATGAGTCTCCCGGACATAGCGTGGTGGTTCTGCGGATCTCTCTCTGCCTGATCAATTCTGGCGCGTGGGCGCTTCAGCGCTGTGTGTCAGCAACATTACATCATCAAGCGTCTGGCGCTTTCCCAACTTCCACCTTCTACTAACTACTTCTACTTCCGTGACGCCGGCCTTGGACACGAGTACATAAACACAGTTCCTTCAGGCAGGAACCAACACACTCATACTACTACCCCACTGTCCTCTCCAACAACCAAAGAAAACCACAATGGCCGCACAAAACCTCCCCGCTACCATGCGCGCCTCCCAATGGACCACCACGCACGGCGGCATCGAAAAGAACCTCAAAATGAACCCCACCGCCCCATTACCCAAAAACGCCAACAATCTGCCCGCCGACCACACCCTAGTCAAAGTTCTCTATACCACCCCAAACCCCGTCGACTACAAACTAGCCGACACCCTCCCCTTCATCTTCTCCAAGCCCGCAACACCCTGTCTCGACTTCGCTGGCCGCGTCGTCGCGACCACACTCCCGCATCTCAAACCCGGGGAGCTTGTCTTCGGCGCGACAGCCCCGCCAGTCTTCGGTGCCGCAGCGGAGTACCTTATTGTCGGGAAATCCCAGCTCGCGCCCATCCCGGATGGTGTGGATCCTAAGGATGCAGCGACGATGGGGATCGTGGGCTTGACTGCTTACCAGACCATCGCTCCTTTCGTGAAGGCGGGGAGTAAGGTGTTGATTAATGGTGGTTCGGGAGGGACAGGGACGTTCGGGGTTCAGATTGCCAAGGCGCTGGGATGTGAAGTCACGACCACCTGCTCAGGCGCCAACGTCGATCTCGTGAAGTCGTTAGGAGCGGATAAAGTCATCGACTACCGCTCCGAGGACGTCCTTACCTCACTCAAACGCTCAGGGACGCAGTACGATCTAATCGTCGATAACGTATTCGCCACGCCCGATTTATACTGGAACGCGCACCACTACCTGAAGCCCTCAGGCCACTTTGTAACCATCGCCGGTAGCCCCAGCATAAACTCTATCGTAACCATGGCCAAAATATTCCTTTGGCCCCGTGTGCTTGGGGGTGGGCAGAGGACATTCAAGTTCGTAACGTGTAATGGGAATGCAGAGGAGTACGCAAAGATCGCGGGGTGGATGAAAGAGGGGAAGTTGAAGGCCGTGATTGAGCGGGAGTATAGACTGGAGGAGGCGGGGCAGGCGTTTGAGAGGTTGAAGAGTGGGAGGGTTAGGGGCAAGCTTGTCGTTGGAGTGGCGGCGGAGTGAGGTAGCGTGGTATTATCGATCATGTGTTGCCATATCATGCATTCTCCTGTTCTTCTTCTCTTCTGACTATCTATTGGCAGTGGCGTGGTTGAGTGAGGCTATAGTGTGACGGAGGCCAGTAGGCCCTTTGACAGACCGAAGAATGGGAGAGCTACATTTCTCGTGTCGACTGATCTCGTACATTTCACCACAGAGGAGTATGATTGCACTGGTGACTGTTGATCGGCACGAGAAATGGTTCGGGTCAACTGTGCCGTTCAATAACCTCAACCCCGCACTCGTAGGAATATCGAATGCAGGGCACTGTACCGCCGATCTGCAGGCACTCTCAAGCTCACCAAGCACAGCGAAGCAATTGGTCCGCAACGTCAGGCACAAGCGGACACGATGCCTGTTCCTGAACATCTTGACCTGTTGTGGAGCGTTAGCTTCCAGGACAGGCCAAGATCAGGATCGACAATGTGCAGCAAACACGTCTGCTACCATGCATACGTTCCCCTCGCTGTAACCTCATGATAAAGTGCCTGGTCGGCTCCACCTATGTAGTACACACAATACAGATAAGAGGGAGACTCCCGCCGGAAGCGCTCAAGGTACGATCTAGTCGTTGGCTTTCACCTCGAGGTCTCCAGCTACGATGCAACGATACGCCTCCGCTCTCCTGCCATTGCTGGCAATTGCTGCGAATGCAGAAGACCATGCAGAAGACCATGCGGATGCCAACAAGCGCGACTGGCCACCTGCATCAACCTCTGTCGCCTGGTGGCCGAACCCGCCTTTCGTGACGCTATCAAGCGAGTCGGGCCCAGTATCGGCGCATCGAACTCACCATCACTGGACCACTTCCTTTTCGAATATCCCATCCTACACCTATACCTCACCACCAGGCTACAGTTCTGGTGCGCCAACGCCAACGGCGTATCCAAACTCCACTTCGCCTGCTTCTCCAACCCCGACTGGCAATGATACACTGCCAGCATGCAAGAAGATCCAGTACGACTTCCCACCTGGGCAGGGAGGCAACGCTGAGCGAGCGGAGGCGGTCAAGGAAGCGTATCTCTATGCATGGAACGCATACCGCGAATACGCCAATGGTATGGACGAGCTGCAGCCGCTGAACAGTTCAGGCGTCAACAACTGGTATGGCTGGGGAGTTACACCAGTCGACGCCATCGACACAGCCATCGTGATGAACTTGACGGACGTCGTGCAGGAGCAGCTAGCATTTATCCAAAAGATCAACTTCGATACGACCACCTACGGGCCGGTCGAGATCTTTGACACTAGCATTCGATACCTGGGAGGTTTGATCGCCGCGTATGACTTGCTCAAGAGCGGGCAATTCCCAAACACCTATGATCAAGCTCAAGTCAGTGCTCTGCTTTCCCAGGCTGTGTCGCTGGCGGACAAGATTGCTTTCGGTTTCAATTCGCCTACTGGGTTGGCGTCTACCAATGTCGCGTTCAACAACAACACGCCGGTCTTCGGAACATATACCGTAGAAGCGACCAACACTACGTACAATTCGACGAACACCGCCAGCACTGGCACATTCATCCTCGAGTGGTTTCGCCTGTCAGATCTCACTGGCAACGAAACGTATCGCGAGTTGACTGAGCGTGCCGAAAGCTACCTGGTTAACCCCTCACCGGCTCCAGTGTATCCTGGCCTTGTCGGGACACAGTTTAACGTCGATAATGGCGATATGCTGACCTTCGACGGCGGGTGGGAAGCTGGAGTCGATAGCTTTCTCGAGTATTTGATCAAGACATATCAGTACCAGGTCACTGCTACCACTACGCAGTACAAGGACTTCTGGCTGCAAGCGGCGCAATCGACAATCGAGAGCATCGCGCTGCACCCATACGGCTTTCCAGATCTCACCTTCCTGACTGAGCTGGACGTCAATGGCTCTCTTACCTGGTCCGCGGACGACTTTTCTTGTTTCGCAGGAGGCAACTTCTTGCTCGGTTCGAAGCTCCTTGACATGCCCGAACTGGCCGATCTGGGCGTAGCGGTGACGGACGGCTGTCACCAGACCTATAACACTACGTTAACAGGGCTTGGCCCAATCGCATGGCGTTGGTACAATGAGAGCAATCAAGCCTACGACCCGCTCGACGACAACGATAGTCCTGAGCGCAAGTTGGCCGCGAAGTACGGCTACTTCATCCCAGAAGGGGACGAGAACTGGTCTTCGCGTCCGGAGCCCATTGAGAGCATCTTCTATGCTCATAGAATTACAGGAGATCCTATATGGCAAGAGTACGCATGGGAGATCTTCCTTGCTATCAACGAGACTGCGCGGAATGATATCGCTTTTGCGACTGTCAACAATGTTAACATGCCGTTTGGTGGGACCATGAGCAACAACTTGGATTCGTAAGTTTGGCGATATCAGTGTAATTGGAGACCGTCGTTGACCATGCATTCCAGATTCTTCTTCGCCGAGGTACTGAAGTACCTATACATGACGTTCTCGGACCCGAATGTGATCAATCTTGATCAGTGGGTGTTGGGCACCGAGGCACATCCATTCCTGGTGCAGTGCGGTATCGGTGGTATTGACGACTATTCCGGCACGTCCCCTAGCACGAATGGGACGTCCTCGTAGCGGACGAGTAACGCTGGCGCATGCGTGAGTGGAAAGAAGTAGTCACGGTTCAATTTTCCATCGCTGGAGCTACTCGTTCCTACTCGATAGTGCTGTCGTCCGAAGCAATCATACCTCCGACGTCTCGCTCAAGCATGGTCAACCATGAATCCCGCGATACAGCCAGCTGGCATTGAGCTGGCACTCTTCGAGAGGAGAAGCGGAAGGTAGCCATGGTCGTCAAGTTCTCCATCTTCCATCCATAATCCAATCCCGTGACATCTCACGTGACATGATTCGTTACCCTCGGTTATCCAGTGAGGGGTTGAGCCTGGGCGGAGCGCCTACAGCAACACCTCGAGTTCGCGCCTTTTTCCTCTCTGATCACCTGCCCATGCACACAGACAAGCTGCCTGTCAGCAAACATGTCTTCCTGTGTACCTGACCTTACGCGAAGCACAAAACAGCCCATACAACAGAGTTGCGGATGGTGCGATGCCTATCAAGACCCAGCGAGTCAGCAGACATGTCGAGGCGGCTCCGGGAGATGCTACACCTAGCAAGTGCGGTGGGTCCAGCTCTCACATCTCATTGTGATTTTGCAGCCAAAGAGGAGGATGTCTGGAAGACCTCGTCGTCTTTGTGGTGCAAGGGTCTGCATATTTCAACAACGCATTTCAGATCAAGGCCATGGTTTTATGCTTCATGATCATGTTGCATTTGAGAAAGAGCTGGGCGACGAACAGATGAATGTCCGCTTCGGACCTCCTTGTCGGCAGCAGAAACCACAAAACTCGCGATGACATGGTCGAACCCACAGTCGTCGGACACCGTTTGCGCTAAGATCTCATGGCCCGCGGATACAGGCGCCTCCCGCGTTCGGGACGATTTTCAGCCTCTCGATAAGGCTGGTCAAATCGTGCCAACTTCGGAGCCGACGCAGAAAAAGATTCCGACTCCACTTCGTCTGAAGCTTGGATTAGACGACATCGACAAACTCGCATCTTGCGGAATCGCTCAGGCCACGAGTTTGGTCGGAAGAACGCTGCGTGGACGATGAATACCATCAGCGGCATGCTGCTTTTATATAAGCGGTCAGGCATATCGAACATCGCGTTCGCAAAGCGCAAACCGAGAGCGAAACAAGTCAGGAGGCCTCATACCGGGGAATTTCGGAAGCGGTTCGTCGACGGTCATGAACGAGTGGCGGCCTGTGCCATGACCCCTATCCCAACGAATGAAGGGTAAAAGGCTTGTCATATGGGTGTCGACCTTACCACAGAGCGATGGAACGCTGCAAGCGAGCGTCGTTGCTAACAAGAGAGGTACACAGAACGTATCACCCATTAGACGGCCTCCTGCATCAAAAGAAGCGACAAAGGACACTCTTATATCGCCCCCGTCGTCCGTATCCTCGGGCATGTCCGGGTGTGGGTCATCTAACATCACCACCGTGCACCGGGGGTGCGGGAAGTACTCAAGTACCAATCGTAGGCTTCTACAAGGGCACGCACCACCACCGACGTTAAAGCGGCCGTCTCAAGAGAATTTTGCTTCTGCTCCCTCCTGTTCCACTTCCCCGTGACAAGCTCCAGCTCTCTTCCATCCATCTCAAAGTCATCAAGGCCTCACTCCACTCCATCAACATCCATCAGCAAAATCATCCTCACACCTCTTGCACCTCAATACCATAGCAATGGCCTCCTCCCTTCGCATGGCTGCGCCCAAGATGGCCTCGATGGCCGCTCAGAGCTCCGTCAAGGTCGCTCGCTCTCCCATGATGAAGAGCCAGCAGCTCCAGAAGTTCTCCCGTGCCTACTCTGGTAAGGATTGATGAGCGTGAGATGGCATCGAGAAGCATCAGTTGACCGTCCGTGAACAGCCGCCAGCCGCCAGACCGCTACCTTCAACACCATGAAGCGTACCTCCACCCTCTTCAACTCCGCCCGCGCCAACGTTGGTACTCAGGCCAAGCGTGCCTACTCCTCTGAGATGGCCAACGCTCTCGTCCAGGTCTCCCAGAACATGGGTATGGGTTCCGCTGCGATCGGTCTTGGTGGTGTAAGTATAACGGGGATACATCCTTGAGCTGCAGATCCATCATTCTGACCTGTTCCCTCTAGGCCGGTATTGGTATTGGGTTGGTCTTCGCTGCTCTCCTGCAGGCTGTCGCCCGCAACCCGTCTCTCCGTGGCCAGCTTTTCTCCTACGCTATTCTGGGTTTCGCTTTCGTCGAGGCCATTGGTTTGGTACGCATCAGCCCATCGTCGAGTTCGTAGAATCTGCAGCTAACTTGAGACAGTTCGACCTGATGGTTGCCATGATGTGCAAGTACGTGTAAGCGAATATCGAGCGTCCGCATTTCCAGGGTGTCAAAACATTGTATCAGTATGGGGCATAGCAAGAGCATAGAGTCATAGACAAGATCGGATAGAAGGCTCGGAGGATGGCTTTGCTCCTCCACTCGTGGCTTGGATACTGTACATAACCAACACGAAGCTCGTCTTCGATTTCAGATCAGAAAAATGTTCCCTTTGTCATGAGAGAGATAATACCGGACACGGGCGTGCTCGCGACCAGCCAAGACGGTCACTTAGGTCTGGACCGGCAACCTGCCCAAGGGCTTGCACGACAGTATCTATGCCCTGTATAGTGCGGCACAACGAAGTTATCCGCCCCGCGTACTCGAAACCGATTACACCTCAGCTGCTGTGTTTGCAAAGTGACCAGTGATGACCCCAGAATACCGCGCTCTGTAAGAACGTGATCCCAACAGCAGGAACATCAGCTTTGAGGCGCAGGCGCAGCTCAGCCTCACGCCGATCCACGCTTGGCTGCCGACATTGTACCCAACACGACCACTCGAGTCAGACACGCGGGTATATAGAGTGTGCGCACCTTGGAGAGGATGGCCGCTATGTCTATTGCTATACTAACGGCCATCCAGTGACATCTTCTCCACAAGCCCGTCAAGATGTCCGTCGGTGAACTTTTCGCCAGGGTGCAACTAGATCACCCTCATCGCGTACACTACGGACCCAATGACGAAGTCACTGGCATTGTTGTCCTGCAGTATCGCCCAAAGCGAAAGAACACGGTCGGCGGTCGAAGCAAAAGCCCAGAACGACCGGATCTCTTCGGCCCACTACAACTCGATCTTGTGTTTCATGGTCGTCTAAAGATTCGCATCCGCGATGCAGGCGACTATGGAGTCGACTGGAAGCATGAGACTGTGCTCTTCCAGATTCCTCGCCGCATACACGATGGTCCTTTCCGAGCGACTCCCCGGGAGGATGTGAAGTATCCTTTCGCCGTATGCTTCCCGGAGTATACAGATCCCCTGGCGAACGGTCCGGGTTTCGCGGACGGAAAGGGTCATTGGGTGAACATCTCTCAAGCAGACCAAGGTGAACCATTGCCACCGTCCTTCACAAAAGGCTTCTACTCCCTCGGCGAGTTGGGTGAAGCTTCGATTGAGTATTGGCTGGAGCCGGAGCCGAACATGTTTGGCCTCGATATCGAAGTGAAGAAGCCCGACTACAAGCCGAAGATACGTTATGAACGCCCACATATCAGTCGCTTGCCCGCTTCCAGGGCAGTGGAAATCGGCGGCCAGATCTTGATACAGTCATCCGATCTCGCGCCAGAGTCGGAAAGACCTCGCGGGTTTAGAGATCGAGCAAAGGCAATGCTTAAGGGTGGCGAGGACCACACATATTGCTTCGACGTTTCCTGCGTCGGCCTCGTGCGGGCGATGTGTCTTGGTCAGGCCGTGAGCGCAGA
>Ga0115842_100781_pt1 | contig 12692 bp, 24 predicted proteins | sample InSIn2SAF170_2_FD_83856 | JGI IMG/M metagenome (GOLD analysis project Ga0115842, IMG submission 83856)
AGCATTTTAATGGTTTTATAGTGTAGGTTTTAACCCCATACAGAAATTACCTGCATACGAATTCTAAAACACAAAAAATAGACAATGCGAGACCATAACACATAAAACACATATACACAAAGATTTTCCCCTGGATCCCAAAACCAAGACTACCAGCTTGATTTTTCATTATATTCCTTTGAATGTCACAATACATATTTATACATGTGAATCATCCAATACCATGGACCGAAAACCATAGGTAGGTCTGCCCAACCTAATATAGGGTCCAAAACAAATTTTCGTGGGGCACTGCCCCAAACCCTGCAAAGGGGGACTACCCGCCCCCCTCAAACCCCCAGTGACCCCCGCACTATGCAATCGGCATAACGAAGGGGAGAATCTGCCCCTCCTCCCCCCAACCCCCGGTTCACTACGTAGGTTAGTTGTGGAAAGAATATAACACAACCCAACATTCTCCCACTTATTGTTTTTTTTCCACAGGGGGCCACGGGAGAGCTTAGTCATTTTTCTAGCCTTGAAATGCCCATTATTTCTCTACACCGGGAGAAATTCTAAGAGCTCATAGATTTTGTCAATGCATCTGCAGTATTCTTCAAAGTGTCCACCTTTACCAGCAACACCTTTTTTTTTTTCTATCATATCCCTCATAAAGTGATACTAAACATCAATATGCTTTGTCTTTGAATGATAAGATGGGTTCTTTGCCAAGAAAATTGCACTTTGGCTGTCATAGTATATCCTCATAGCCCCTTGTACTAACCCCATACCTAAAAACAATCTCTGCAACCAAACTGCTTCCTTGCTTGCATGAGTGGCTGCCATGTATTCTACCTCTATAGTTGATAGTGCCACTATAGATTGTTTCTTACTCATGCAACTAACTACACCTCCAAATAGATTAAACACATACCCACTTTTAGATCTTCTCTGATCCAGATCTCTAGCCTAGTCTGCATCAACAAAGCCATGGATATCCAAAACTCTATCCGATCATGGTCTTCCTTGTTATCACAAACCATAATCACTAGTGCCATGCAAATACCTAAAAACCCGCTTCACTGTTGTCCAATGCTCCTTCCCTAGTTTTGACATAAACCTGCTCAATACTCCCACTGCATGTGTAATGTCTGGTCTAGTACAGACCATTGCATACATCAGGCTATCGACTGCACTTGCATATGGAACATGGGACATATCCTCTTCCTCTTCTTGTGTCTTGGGACACTATTCAGCAGATAACTTTACACCTACAGGAATATGAACCTTCACTGGTTTACTATCCTACATATTAAACCTCTGCACTATTGTCTCAAAATACTTCCTCTAGTTTAACCGGACCTTCCTCTTTTCCCAATCTCTTTTAATTTCCATGCCCAAAATATAGTTTGTAGTAGGAAGATCTTTCATGTCAGATTTGGAATACAATTGGGTCTTCAAATCCTGGATAATTTCTTTGTCATTTCCAACCAGTAACATATCATCCACATACAAGACCAGATAAATAACATGGTAACCAATTAATTTAAAATACACACAATGATCTTCTTTGCTTCTGGTGAAGCCAAGTCCCCGTATAAATGTATCAAATTTCTGATACCACATCCTTGGTGACTGTTTTAACCCATACAAAGGCTTCTTTAACTTGCATACCAGTTCTTTCTTACCCTTCACCGCAAAGCCTTCAGGTTGCTTCATGTAGATCTCCTCTTCCAGATCCCTGTGAAGAAATGTTGTCTTCACATCCATCTGTTCTACCTCAAAATCAAAAGCAGCAGCAATAGATAAAAGTAATTTAATAGAAGTTGCGTAGGCAATAGGAGAAAAAATATCACCAAAATCAATTCCCAGCGCGTGGGAATAACCTTTTGCTACCAACCGAGCTTTGTATTTCTCCACCTTTCCTTCTGCATTTATCTTCCTCTTGAACACCCATTTGCTGCCAATGGGTTTCCTTCCACCCGGCAACTCCACCAGATCCCAAGCCTCATTTTTGTGCAAAGATGCCATTTCATCAACCATGGCCTCTTTTAGAGTTTTCCATCCTCTGAATCTACTGCTTCCTTCATAGTTCTAGGATCATCATCAGTAATAGATAAAGAAAAATTTGAATAGAAAACAGATGGACTATACCTTTCTGGCTGCCTTCTTTCTCGAACTGATCTTCTTACACCCGGAGTATGTGGCTCTTCATCTTATGATTCCTCCTCTGTTGTAGAGTCTGATTCTTCCTCCTTTAGCTCAAACTCTATCTTCTTAGGTTCCTTTGGTTGGACTTCATGTTTAATAACATCTTTCACCTCTTTGAACACCACATCTTGACTGTACATAACCTTCCGTGTTGCTGGGTTCCAAAGCTTATAACCCTTTAAACGATCCTTATACCTAATAAAGATGCACTTTTTAGATTTATTATCCAACTTGGTTCATTTCTCCTTTGGAACATGTACATATTCATCACATCCAAATACCCTCAGATGTGAAAGAGATGGTTTCTTACCAGTCCATACATCTTGTGGAGTCTTATCCTCCAACGGTGATGAAGGTGATATGTTGACGAGGTAACATGCTGTCTCCACCACCTCTGCCCAGAATTCCTATCCTAACCTGGCACCACTGAGCATGCTTCTTGCCCTTTCCATCAACGACTTGTTCATTCTTTCTGCAACTCCATTTTATTGAGGTGTATATGGAGTAGTCTTCTACCATGCTACACTGCACTTCTTACAGAATTCTTCAAATTCCTTACTACAAAACTCTCCACCGTTATCTATCCTCAGCACCTTTATCTTCTTCTCTGTCTCGGTTTTCACTAGAGCCTTAAATTATTTAAACCTATCAAAGACTTCAGATTTATTCTTAAGGAAATATATCCATGTATTCCTTGTGAAGTCATCTATAAATGATACATAGTACACAAACTTACCCAGTGATGGAACCTTTATAGGTCCAAACACATCAGTATGCACAAGCTCTAATATTTGTTTCACCCTTTTACCACCAGAGGGGAAACTCACCCGATTCTACTTCCCATATACACAATTTTCACAAAAATCAAAATCCAGAGAGCTATTACTCATACCTTCTACCATACCTTTACCATGAAGTATTCAAAGGCCCTTCTCTCCAGTATGTCCAAGCCTTTGATGCCACAACATGGTCTTCTCTCCAGAGACCACTAGATTTTCTGCTCCACTTTTAGGAACCATAGAACATTTGCACCCATCAACAATAGTGCTATCTTGCAGCTTGTACAGAGTTCCAGTCCGAACTCCCCACATCAATACCAGTGTTCCTCAAACCATCTTGCAGGTATCCTTCTCTAACACTGTTTTTACACCTGCATCATCTAGCTTGCTTACAGAAATCAGATTTCTGGCTAATGCAGGAATATGTAGAACACTCGGAAGTGTTCTAACCCTTCCACCTTGCAACTTCAACTTTAATTTTTTGCGACCAATGATTCTATCCTTCCTATCATCCCTTAAGAATACAACGCCACCATCATATTTATCATACTCGTAGAACCATTCTCTATGGGGATTGAAGTGAAAGGATGCACCTGAGTCAATCAACCATGCCTCATGATCTACATGTGTACTTGAAGAAGACAAGTACACATCCCTACCTTCATCTGAGGTGGTTTTTACCTCTACAGAAGAAGCATCATTAGATCCCTTTCCTTTGTAAGGAGATTTAGATTTACAGTCCCTTTTCTAGTGCCCTTCCTTTCTGCATTTCTAGCACACCACCTTTATAGGTTTTCCTGTAGATTTACATCTCCATCTAGATTTAGATCTCCCACTCTATGACTTATTTTTGTTTCTGTTTTGGGACCATCCTCATACAGACAAGGCATCACCATTCTGGCTCTCCATATTTTTCTGTCTCATCTCCTCCATCAGCAAGGATGAGACTATTTCATCAAACTGCACAGCAGTTGCATTGCTACGTATTCCAATAACCAGACTATCCCACGAATCTGGTGGAGAACACAATAAACTGATGCACTTATCTTCATCTAAAATATTAATATCAATAGATAATAACTGACTTACCACAGTGTTAAATGTGTTCAGATGCTCTGTCACCAAGTCTCCATCTCTCATCCTCAGGTTATACAGCTTTTTCCATAGAAACAGTTTATTCACTAGAGACTTAGATTGGTACAATGTCCCTAACCTGTCCCACAAAGCCTTCACCGTAGCTTCCCCTGATACATTTAGCAATACTGAATCTGAGACACACAATCATATTGTTCTCTTTGCCTTCTGATCCAACTTCTTCCATTCTTCATCAGACACTCCCATTGGTTTAGTACCTGGATCTACCGCGATCCACTAATCTTTATCCACCAATAAATCCTCCATATTGAGTTTCCATAACTCAAAACTCTGACTGTTAAATTTATCGATCTCTATCTTTCCACTGCTCGCCATCTTCTTTCACCACCAAAATCAATCTCACAGATCTCCCACTGAACAGGGTCTACCATGGGCCCGAGCGAAACCCCTCAGCAACAAAGGCATCCCCTTGAAGCCAAAACAACTCTGATACCAAATGTAGGTTTTAACCCTGTACAAAAATTACTTGCATATGAATTCTAAAACACATAAAATAGACAATGCGAGAGCATAACACATAAAACACATATACACAGATTTTTTCCCCTGTATCCCAAAACTGGGACTACCAACTTGATTTTTCATTATATTCCTTTCAATGTTACAATACATATTTATACATGCCGAAGCATCCAATACCATGGACCAAAAACCATCGTGTCCAAAACCATGGACCGAAAACCATAGGTAGGTCTGCCCAACCCAATATAGGGTCCAAAAAAAATTTCCTGGGGAACTACCTTCGACCCCATAAAGGGGGGCTGCTCGCCCCCCTCTAAACCCCCCATTGCACAATCAACGCAACGAAGGGGGGGCTCTGCCCCTAGTTCACTACGTAGGTTAGTCATGGAAAGCATATAACATAACCCAACATATAGGTTTTGTTTGATATCTTGATTTATTATAAAAATAAAATAAATACCTACATGCTAGGATTGATTCTTTTGGGTATATACATTTTTTGAAAGGGTCCCCATTTATTAAAGTAATATTTTATTACTAACAATAATAAATGGGGGGTTGTTGATAAGAACAACAATATGGTTAGAGAGTTGATTGTCTTTCGTTAGTTAGACATTGTAGGTTGGTAGTTGTTATATTCCAGGAAACTGTTCAACAATAATACAATCCTATACATGTAATACTTTTTTGTCCTAGTGAATACAAGTGTGATGTGGTGTAGTCTCGTAAGTGCGTGATTCTATCACTAGAGAGATGCATCCTTCTTCACTTTTGTATTTTATTTCTTTGTGTGGGTATAAGAGTGAGTTTACTTGAACATAGAGTCATGAGGTTGTGTTAAGTAAGTCTTTTTTGAAAGTGTGAAGGATTGTTAGTATGGATCATGTGAGAGAAGTTGTGTGGAAGTTGAGTGTTATGTGCTACATGAAGATAAGATTTACCAATGGGATAATGAGGGATATGATACATTATTGAGTGCAGACATCGTTATTGTAACTATCAGTTGTAGTGTGCACTAGAATTTGAAGATTGTGCTATATGAGGTCAAGGCTCTAAGAGTGCAGAGGAAAAGAAGGAGTTGTGAGTGAGTGGAGTTGTATGCTCAGTTAAACAAGGAGTTGTGAGTGATGTCTATTGTTAGTGGAATGAAAAAGGGCATGAGTTGGTGATCATGGAGAACAAAAATTACTATGTAAATGACATCATAGGTAAGCTTCATTGGATGGGACAATACCAAGGATAAAAAAATTGAGACCAAACACCAATAGACAATGTAGGGGAATGTTGGACATGATTTCTATGATTTTTTTTTGGTTTTCTTGGATAGACTTCAGTGCATTGGAGGGGGACAAATTTAGAGTAGTGTGTTTAGTGTAAAGAAAATTTCGAAGAGGACTCAAATGATAGTCACAACATGTGGTGGCTCTTTGATTTTAGATGCATGGATTTCAATGAAAATTGGATGGAATTAAAATCTCATATATCATAGTGGCTTAGTTTTCCTCCCTAGTCTACTCCTGACCATGCTAGGGCATGAAATACCTAGAGCAGAAGTTCTCTTCTCAATATTATTTAAAAACTAAATATATTACATAAGAGACATTAACGATAAATAACGAAACTTGAAATCAATTGTAACTCAACCAAATTTGAATAGACTATGAAACTTGGATTGACACCTATCAGGGCATTGGAATTAGTTTCTCCAACACTCCCCCTTAACTACAACCCCACAAAATCTAAACTAAGATGCATGCTAGTCTAAGTATAAGCTAGGCTTACAATTTAAATTTTTTGACATCAACTAGGTTTCCTTTTCTTTTTCTTTTCTTCTAGATCCTGTATCCTCTAAATTGCTTCAACTTTGTCTTTTCGTTTGACACTTCAAGCATCAGTTTCTTCATTTGTTGGTGCAGATCTTCCATTTTTATTCGAGTTGTCCATGAATGTGATCTATCTCTTCAAAAAATTTCTTGTATGTTGTTTGCTGCCACATGTTACCTTTTGTAGTGTTCTGTTCATCATCAGTGTTTTGAACATCAATTTGATACAACATAAGATGAGAATAATTTTTTTTTCTCTTCAAGATTCTTTCATCATCCAATTTGTCTTCAACATTCATCTCCACAACTTCAATGCAGACTTTATCAAAACATGGTGTTGCAAGCCATGCCTCAAGGATCCCTAATTCATCTTCAAATGTTTTTGCTTCTTCCTGGTTGCTACTAACATCTACACATTAAAAATAATGTTTAAGTTTAAAAACATTTGCAAAACCATATTCTTTCTACTCTCTAATGAGTGATTTCTCTTCTTTCATTTCCTTCTTTTCCTCTATCGCTTCTAGTTCTTTACTAAGACATGTTTCTCCAAATAGGTTGTCTTCCACTTGGTTCTCAGAGCTAAGTGGGCTTCTCTCACTGAATAACATCATGTCAATAAGATGTTTTTGTTGCATCATCTGCAACCATTCATCATTAGCCAGTTGGTCTTCATTAAATTGAACATCAACAAATTGAATTGTTGGATTCACCATAACTCTAGCTGCTCCAATAATAACTTCATTGTCATCATCCAACACTCTTGCTGGATTCACCAAATCTTGATCCACTTGTGGTTGTGCAAGGTGGGATTTAGAAGAATCTATGTGCTCATTCTCTACTTCTTCTGCAAATTCTTCATAGTCATCATCCACTTGTTGGCTAAGAATCGTGGGATTCACGGTCATTTATGTGCTATTTTTCTACTTTTGGTAACAAACTATCATCATTGTCATCCATTTCCAAGTGGAATTCACTAAAATCTTCATCTCTCTATAGATCTATTGCTATAGATCCATCTTCATCTTCAACATGAATAATCCCCTTTACACCAAAATTGCTCTCAAGGGTATCCCAAGCCTCCTTGGTTGTCTTTCCATCTGCAATGAAGGGAAGAATGGTGTTATATACACATTCTTTTATAAATTGCAATGTTAAGGAATTGTTTATACTTTTCACTTGAAAATATTTCAAATAGATCTCAAATAGCTCTAGATGTTTCTTTGAATTTCTCAGCCTCTTGGTTTTTCCCATTTCTTGAATGCTGACTAATTATAGCTCAACAAGAAAATTGACTCACAAAAATTGGTAGTTCTACATCTCAAGAATCCCAAATGGATTCACCTTCAAATATTTATTAAAATCGGCAGTGGGATGAAACTCTTTACTTCATCCTCTATCCATAGAATTGAAATCATTTTGAAACTTTCTCACAAGGGAAAAACTTCCACAAATACTTTGGCAAACCCTTTTTCATTTAATAAACCAAATATTATTCCAAAATCCAACATTAGAATGGTCATATGAATATGAACCACAAATTTGAATGATCTCTTTTTTCAAAAGAAATAGTTCTTCCAAAACAAGACAATTTTTCAAAGGAATTTGGCTTACTTGACAATGATAGTTTTTTATTATTATTTTAAATAAGCCATTCTAAAAAAATCATGTGAACCCTCTCTTATATGAATGCACCCTTTTTCTAATTAAATATGAAGCCTTTTTTCTTAATAAGAAGAAATGACCCTTTTAATAGAAATGAGGCCCTTCTTTAAATAAAGAAGAAACTTTGGACGAAGAAAGGAGGAATGTTTTGGAAAATGCATAGTTGTGACTTGTACTTTGACCAGATAGCTCTTGGGATTTTCGTATCTTTTCATTATTAGAATCAAACGATCGATTAATATTGTAGATGGCCCATGATTATAAGTCATAAATGTCGTGCCTTTGATACATAGTACCTGTGATGATAAGATGGAAAGGGAGTTTCATATGTTTGTGGCTTTCTTAACACCTAATATATCTTCAGGGATGCGATGCAATAGAAAAACAACTCATTTCATTTATTTTGTGAGTTTTTGTCATTTTCTAGCCATAGATTCATATCCCATTCACGAAAGGCTCTCTATGCATGGAGAGTGGCTTCATATACCACACTGTGACTGGGACAACTTGTGCTTCTTTAAAAAAAATCGACTTTGACTAATGGATCCAATAACAATCTGTTTCACCCTGGCTTCTTCGCCTTTCTACACTAGCTACACAATGACTTGCTTCTTGACATGAGAACCTTCTTCACAGTTTGATTCTTCTCCTCCTTGAATTATTGATATTCGCTTCTCTCAAGGAGTCTTATGCAAACTGAGCTCTGATACCATGTTAAGGAATGGAACACCTAAAGCAAAGTTGTTCTTCTCAATATTATCAATTGCTAAATATATTACATAGGAGACATCAACAATAAATGACTGAAATAGAGCTAAACTATAACTCAACCAAACTGAAATAGACTATGACACTTGAATTGACACCTAGGAGGTGATTGGAATTAGTTTCAACTAAACTGGAATAGATTGTGAGACCTGGATTGACACCTAGCAGGTTATTGGAATTAGTATTGTTTCCCCTTTGGGGTTGAGTTGGCTAGTATTAGGTCTGTGAGTTCCTTTAGTATCTTTGTTTTTCTAATTATCATACCCCTCATCCTCAAACTTGTTATTTCTATTTTGCATGTGAAGTGGTGGGCATGTTTTATCCCCTCTAGGGTCACGTTGGCATGTATAGACTAGGTTAGTGAGAATCGCCCTACCCTACTTTGTTTTCTGGTGTCTATGGTACTTTGTAGTGGTTTGTTTCATGCATAGAGGGGGCCAGTGGTGGTCAAGGAATTGTGTGGTTTAATATCTCCTCATTGTCAAGTCACTAAGCCCATAGGGTGTAGTAAAAGCCAACTTGTGGAGGAAGAAGTGACTAGAGGAATGAAGGAGAAAATGGATGCACATAATGGAAAGGCATGCAACATGGATGCTCAAAGTGGTATATCACACAAATGATTGGAGATGTGTAGAGTCCAAAGACACGATCAGCAACAACAACAACAAGGGTAGGCACAAGGATAAACAAAGGATCCTCTATCCCCTCAACCCCTCCCTATGGTGGAAAACACCCCCTCTATGGATGATTATGAACACTCTCTAGTAGATGCATAAATCACCTGACTATTTCAATTGAGCTCGTCAAGAAGACCATAATGATATACTTAACCTCATAAACCACCTTTAACACACTTTTTAGGAGAATCACAATCAACTAGTTAGTCTATCGCAAGGATAATGACGAATTCAAGAGAAAATGAACATGTCGGAACCTTGGTTGGCACACATGGAAGTTCCCCTCCATTGTAAATTTAATCCCTGCCATCCTTGGCTTATCTTTAGATCATCCTATCTGGGTAAATTCTAATGATGCCTCATGAGTGTTGATTGCATTTTTATCTTGTTATTATTTTGGTAATAGTTGCGAGTTAATGTATGTTTATCGCATTCACTTTGGGAATTCACTATGTATTTGGGAATTCCCCTGTTGGCCAAGAAAGCTAGTAGGAGTGAGGGAAACAAACCTTTGAGATATGCCTTAAAAAAATGTAAAAATATCTACCATACATCTAATAATTATTAATGTAGTTGATATATACTTATGGACGTGTATCTATAATATGTAATAATGTGGTTGTGCTAGTCGATAAAGTAAAAAAATTCTACATAAGCTCTCATATATATGAGTTTACTATTTTAATAATTAATATTATTTTTGTATTGTTTACATTTATTTATTTAATAATAATAATTACAAAATAAATTGATCTTTAAATTCTTTATTTGAGATAAATACCTCTTATTTATAAATTGTATCTAACATTTGATATTAATTTAAATTTATTAAATATAAAGATTAAAATTAAAATGCATTAAAAATTGAAATTTTAAAATTTTCGATTTTTTTTTTATTTAATGAAAAATAGATTTTAATTTTAAAAATATATAAAATTAATAAAAAAAATTACTTATTTGAAGAAAATAAGGTTTCCAAGCTTTGATTAGATGACTTAGTTGATTTGATTGTACAATATTGATTTATGTGACATTGACCATATTGGTTTTGGAAAAATGTTATGTTTTTAGAGAGCTTTGAATGAAGTTAGCTCCCCAATCTAGATATGGTTGCATTGACTGCTATATGGTGAATCCAAGAAGATGCATTAATCCAAACCTCTACTTCAAAAATGTTCCAAGGTATGACTTTGATTTTGGTTTTGGTTTTATATGTTGATGGTCTACTCTTGACATGAAATGAGCCTTTGATGATTTAACTAAAATGGAAATGGATTCTAAATCTCAAAATAATTAATAATAGCATGATGAATTGATTTCTAAAGTTGAGAAAGGATAATCTAAATTGTGAAGCTATTTAAGAAGTATTGGAAAGTGTAAGTGCAAATCCTTGGACACTCTAATTGAATTTCAAGATGTTGTATTTGACATGGAAAATGACAGTTGATTGAAGCATTGATGTTCTGTTTGAACACCCATTCGTATACATATATGTTTTACATGGAACATGGAATGGTTCAAGATTGATTCACTTCATTCACACTGAGTTGTTGTCTAGCATCCTTCAAAATATTTGCATGCGATGATCAATTTTTGATCTGGGATACTCTTCCTATGATATGTGACTTCATGGATGTACGGATGATGTTTGGGATTACTATTGATGAGCACATTTGGATGATGCCTTATTATGATATCTACCATGATATCTTGGATGAGAGTTACATAGCATGACCGAGGTTGAGTACAATGTTGCTAACATGACTAGCTATGTGGCAAGATGAAGAAGCTCCTTGCAGAGTCATCTAAACAGAATCTGGATATGACATGGATACATTATGATGACAAAATTTGGGAACCGATTGGTAGATAATCCCACATATAGTTGGGAATGAGTTACCTTCATATACTGAGACAGTGATGTTGTACAAGACAAGCTTAAGCTTGTGGTTTGCATATCCTTGAGAGGGAGGATGAATTTGGTATCATTTTGTGATATATATATCTATATAGATATATATATATATATATATATATATATATATATATATATATATATATATATATATATATATATATATATATTTTTTTTTTTTTTTTTAGAGAAAAATAATATAAATATACAAAAAAAAGTTTGTATATATTTTTTTTTTTATGATCAAGTTGATACTAGATATGGGTATGATGAGTGCATCGCTTCTCAAGGACAGTAAGCTAGCTCTTCCCCCTCCTGTCTGAGCTCAGCTAGATCTTACCCCCCTGTGTGAGATCCCAAAGTGAGGATTGAGATAGAAAGCTCCTAAAGTTTAGGGTACTTCAGACAATACAGTATCACCCCTATCTGTTACCCAAAGGGTTGGAGTAGTAGCTCACCTTATCTTAGCCTTCTTAGAGTATGGCCCAATTGGCATCATACCCACAAATTGGGCTTCTTTGGAATACCGCTCCCAATTTGGTTAACGGGTTGAGAGTGTACTTTCAAATAAAATTATAAAAGTACTGAATATAAAAATAAACTATTTTTTAATACATTAATATGAATTATTTCTCACTAACATTGAACCTCGAATAATTTTTTCGATTCCTTTATTAGCGTCACTTAAACTTGTTATTTATTTGAGAAGAGATTTTAATTTATAGTCCTAACAATGTTTGTGTTAAAGTGAATTGAAAAATCCAATATATTAATATAAATGTGTTTGATAAACGCAAATAGGCATATGATATAATAATTTATATTAATATTAATATTATTAATAATATGAATAATATTAATATTAATAACAACTTATAATAATTTTAGAAATTAATAATAGCACATATAAGCAAATATTATAAAAAATAATTGAACACAATTTAATAAAACAAAGCATGAAATTAAATAAAACATATTAATAAAAAATAATAAACTAAATATATAACATTATTTATAATAGAAAAATATGATAAAATAAACAACCAAATTAACAATGAAATATTAGTAATAAAAATTAATGACCGAAATAGAAATACAAAACCATATCATTAACCAATATGAAATGTTGTTGAAATGATATTGCTAATTAAAAATATAAAATAATTAGAAAAACAAAGATACTAAAGGAACTCACAGACCTAATACTAGCCAACTCAACCCCAAAGGGGAAACAATACTAATTCCAATAACCTGCTAGGTG